>Ga0272448_1001844_pt1 | contig 27855 bp, 24 predicted proteins | sample YNPCB0191_FD_202220 | JGI IMG/M metagenome (GOLD analysis project Ga0272448, IMG submission 202220) | Hot spring sediment microbial communities from Yellowstone National Park, WY, United States - YNP-CB-019-1 | ecosystem: Environmental > Aquatic > Thermal springs > Hot (42-90C) > Sediment... | reverse complement strand
CGCGGCGAGCGTTCGCCGCATCAGCAGAAAGCGGCTCTGCGTTTTATAGTTCTGTTCGAGATAGTGGCAATCGCCCGGATGACAACCGCTGATCAGCACGCCATCCGCGCCGGATGCAAACGCCTTCAACACAAACGTTGGGTCGAGGCGACCAGAGCACATCAGCCGGATCAGCCGAATGTTCGCCGGATATTTCATGCGCGCCAAGCCCGCCATGTCTGCGGCGCGGTAGCTGCACCAGTTGCACGTAAAGCCGATGAGGGTGGGTTCAAAGTTGTTTTTATCCATATTATTCCTTTTGGGCAGTTTGGTGGTTTAGGAGTTGGGTGGTTGGGTGTTTTGCCTAACCACCCAACCACCGAACTATCTAACCATCTACGCCAGCACTTGCTCCACCGCGCCGCGCCCGTTTTGATTGAGCAGCAGCACGCCTTCGATCTGCGCCAGCACCTGCTCGTTGCTGAACACCGTGCCACTGATCGCGCCCGCCGGACACGCGGCGACGCACGTGCCGCAGCCCTGACACAACGCGGGATTGACTTCGGATACCGCGCGGTCGGCGTGGAACAGGATCGCGTGGAACGGACACAGGTTGTTGCAGATGCGGCAGCCCGAGCACTTGGTCGCGTCGATCGTCGCGCGCACCGGTTCGAGCGCGATCTCCCTTTGCTGGATGCGCCCAAGCACGCGCGCCGCCGCCGCCGCGCCCTGCGATACGCTGTTCGGAATGTCTTTCGGTCCCTGCACGCAGCCCGCGATGAAAATGCCTTCCGTCATCGTCGCGACCGGATCGAGTTTCGGATGCTTTTCGATGTACCAGCCATCCGCGCTGCACGAGATGCCGAACAGTTTCGCGGTTTGTTTCGCGTCGTGGCGCGGCTCAAGCGCGACCGAGAGGATCACCATGTCCACCGGCACGCGCCGCTGTTTGCCGAGCAGCGTATCTTCGACCTGGATGATCAGCTTGCCTTCTTCGCCGGGCAGCCGCGCCGCGTCCGTCACTTCGGCGACGCGACCGCGTACGAATTGAATGCCTTCTTCGAGCGTGCGCTGATAGAACTCGTCGTATGCCTTCGCCGTCGTGCGCATGTCGATGTAAAAATTGTAGACGTTTGCGCCGGTGCGGTCTTTGACGAGGTGGGCGAACTTCAAGCTCTGCATGCAACAGATCGCGGAGCAATAACTGTTGTAATGCCGGTCGCGGCTGCCGACGCAATGGATGATGCCGACTGTCTTCGGTTCCGTCACGCCATCGCGCAAAACGATTTTGCCGCCGGTCGGTCCCGCTGCATTCGTCAAGCGCTCGAACTCGAGACTGGTGAAGACGTTGGCGAGCCGACCGTAACCGTACTGCGGAATGCGCCGCGCGTCGAACAGATCATAGCCGGTCGCGAGAATCACATTGCCGACATTCAGCGTGACGTATTCGTCCTGCTGCTTGAAATCGATCGCGCCGGTCGAGCAGAATTTTTCGCACGCCCTGCACGTGCCTTTTTGAAAGTACGTGCAGTTCTCGCGATCGATCACCGGATATTTTGGCACGGCTTGCGGGAACGGCGAGTAGATCGCTTTGCGATAACCCAAGCCGGCTTCGAAGACTTGATCGACGACTTTCTTCGGACACTTGTCCTGGCACACGCCGCAGCCCGTGCACTTGGTCGTATCGACATAGCGCGCTTTCTTTCTCACCGTCACCGTAAAGTTGCCGACAAAACCATCGACCTGCGTGACCTCGCTCCACGTCATCAGCGTCACGTTCGGATGATTGCCAACGGAAACCATCTTGGGCGTGAGGATGCACGCCGAGCAGTCGAGCGTGGGAAACGTTTTGTCGAACTGCGCCATGTGCCCGCCGATCGACGGCTCGCGTTCGACCAGATAGACCGGAAAGCCGCTGTCCGCGATTTCGAGTGCGGCTTGAATCCCCGCGATACCGCCGCCGACGATGAGCGTCGCCGGGTTGATCGGCACGTGCAACGATTCGAGCGGTTCTTGATAGCGCACGCGCTCGACGCCGCCGGAGACCAGCGCTTTCGCTTTCTCGGTCGCGATGGCTTTGTCGGTGTGCACCCACGACACCTGTTCGCGAATGGACACGAGTTCGCACAGGTACGGATTCAGTCCGGCGCGCTGACACGCCGTGCGAAACGTTTGCTCGTGCAAATGCGGCGAGCACGCCGCGACGACCACGCGCGTCAAGCCCAGTTCCTTGATGTCTTTCTGAATCATCTCTTGACCCGGGCTGGAGCACATGAACTTGTAATCGCGCGCGACCACCACGCCGCGCGATTTGAGTTTCTCGCCCGCCCAGCGCGCGACCTCGGCGACATCGACCGTGCCGGCGATGTTGCTGCCGCAGTGACACACATAGACGCCGACGCGTTGATCGTTCATTTCGCTACCTCCTCCGGCATAGCGGGCATCGGCAGGGCTTCCTTCGGGCGACGCGTCTTGCGCGGTGCGGGCGGCTCGACCTGCGGGACCTCGACGCCGATGCGGGCGAGCGCGGCGCGTGCGTCGACCAATTCCGCGCCGATGCCCAACTCGACCGCCTCGTAGCCGAACGCCAAGCCCATCATCTGCGTAAAGTACAAGACCGGCACGTGATAATTCGTCTTGAAATATCGATTCATCCCGCCCTGGAACGCGTCCAGATTCAACTGGCACATCGGGCAGACGGTGACGATCAAATCCGCCTGATAATCCGCCGCGCCTTTCACCAAACGGCGAATGAGATCGAACGCGACCCCTTCGCTGATCTGCGTCATGTGCCCGCCGCAGCAGTGCGCCTTCATCGGATAATCGACAACCTCCGCGCCCAACACCTTGAGCAACTTGTCGAGCGTCACCGGATATTCCGGGTCGTCGATCTGTCCGTAAAACGCGGGGCGACCGACCAGGCAGCCGTAGTACGGCGCGACGCGCAAGCCGCGCAGCGGCTTGGTGACGCGCATCGCCACGCGCTCGTACCCGACATCGTTGACGACGACATCGAGTAGGTGGCGCACCTTGATCGAACCGGGTTTGTAGGAGAGACCGCCTTCTGCCAGCGCCGCGTTGACGTTCGCCGCGAGCGCGGCGTCATCGGTCAAATAGGCGTCGCACTTGCTCAAATTGAGATAGCACGCGCTGCACGGCGCGACCATCTCTTTCAGCCCATCGTTCTTGGTTGCCTGCGCCAGATTGCGCGCGACGAGCGCGTACGCCGCCATGCGATTGAGCGCGATGTACTCCGTCGCGCCGCAGCAGTTCCAATCTTCGACCTCGACAAATTCCAGGTCGAGCGTCCGCGCGATGACCTCGGTGGACTGTTGATACGGATACGCCGCCGCGCCGCGCTCGAGCGAACAGCCCGGAAAGTAGCTATACTTCATCCTGCGCCTCCAACTCTTTCGCTTTGGCAAGAATCGCCTTCAGTCCGTCGATTCCTTTGATGCGCTTGGGAGTGAAACTGATGCGCCCTTTCGCCACCATACCCACGCCCATGTTCGCAATCTTGAACACGCCGAAGGGATTGTGCCGGAGCAGGTGCTGCGACATCAATCCCAGCTCAAACGCGCGGCCATAGTTCTCGACCCAGTTGACAAAGGTCTTGGAGAAATCCGGCGCGGTGGAATCATCGTACAGTTTGCTCTTCACCGCCATCCGCTTGAGGGTGTACATGATGTCGGTGACGTGAATGTCTTGCGGACAGCGCACCATGCAGTAGTAGCACGAAACGCAGAACCAGGGTGTGTTGCTGCGCAGCGCCGGCTCGCGCATACCGGCACGGATCATGCCGATCAGCGCGCGCGGTGTGTGGTCCATATCCGGACCAGAAGGACACGAGCCGCCGCAGGTTCCGCACTGCAAGCACCGTTCGAGGTGCGGATCACCGGGCGTGGCGGCGACCACCTCATCGAAAAATGTACGCCCGTTGGTTGCGACCGTTGGCATAAGACCTCCATCCGCGATCTGCCGTCAAACAGCATCTCTTCCCCGCTCCGTTTCGAAGCACCTTCAGTGTAGCCGGTTTTCGACTGAAAAACCATCCGCTAGTTCCGGTATTTCGATTGCAGAGTTTCGGTATCTCAAAAATGCGTAGGGGCGAGCCGCTGGCTCGCCCCTACGGACGCATCCTGCACCTGAAACCATTCTACGCTTCCACGATTCCCTCGCGGATCGCGTACTTGATCAATTCCGCGATGCTGTGCACGCCGATCTTTTCCAGGATATGCGAGCGATGGGTATCGACCGTGCGGACGCTCAAACACAGCCGGTCCGCAATTTCGCGGCTGCTCAATCCATCGGCGACCAGGCGCACGATCTCGACTTCGCGTTCCGTCAACACCGGATGGCTCGCCGCCTCTGCGCCGGGCGTCGCCGCGCCATCGACGACCGCGCGCGCGATGTTCGGCGGCAGGAACGCGCCTTCAAAGTACACCGCGCGGATCGCGTCCGCCAGCTCGCTCGCGCGGGCGCGCTTGGCGATGTAGCCCGCCGCGCCCGCGCGCAGCAGCGGAATGACGTACTCTTTGCTCTCGTACTGACTCAAGACCAGGATGCGAATGCCCGGCAGCGCTTTGCGAATCTCCTGCGTCGCCTCCAACCCATTCATCCCCGGCATCGAAATATCCATCAGCACCACGTCCGGCAAAAGCGCCGCGGCTTGCGCCACCGCCTGCTTGCCGTCCGACGCCTGCCCTACCACTTCGATATCTTTGCGCCGCGCGAGCAGCGAGCACACGCCCTCGCGGACAATGGAATGATCATCCACCACCAGTACGCGAATCTTGGTCATGTCCGTTTCCCTTTACTGAGACGCGCAATCGAATGGTCGTGCCTTGCCCCGGCGCCGACCGAATCTCGAACGTGCCGCCGATCGCGCTCATGCGCTCTTCCATTCCCACCAACCCCAAACGGAGCTTGCCATCGCGCACCCCCGTGACGGCGCGTGGGTCAAAGCCCTCGCCGTCATCGGTGATCTGCGCGGCGACCTCATCGGCTCGATAGTCGAAGACGAAATGGGCGCGCGTGGCGTTCGAATGCTGCGCGATGTTGTTGATCGCTTCCTGCGCGACGCGGAACAAGGTCGTTTCGACCAGCGGCGGCAGGCGATGCGCGTCGCCGACTTCCTCGATCGTGAAGCGAATGCCCAGATCCGCCAGGCGCGTTTCGGCGTACCAGCGCAGCGCCGGAACTAAACCGAGGTGATCGAGCATGGTGGGACGCAGGTCGAAAATGATGCGATGAATTCCATCGAGCGCCGTGTCGGTCAGCCGGCGCATCCGTTCGATCAGCGGACCGATCTCTGGCGAGTTCTGCGATTCCGCCGCCGTGTCCAGCGAGTACGACAGCCCGGTGAGAATCTGGCAGGTTTCGTCGTGCAGTTCGCGCGAGATCCGCTTGCGTTCTTCTTCCTGGGCTGAGATGACGCGGTGCAGCAACTCGCCGCGCAATTCTTCTTTTTTCTGCAGCTCGGCGTAGAGTTCCTCGTTTTGCCGCAAGGCGCGTTGGCACTCCGCCGTGCGTTCCTGCACGCGCGCATCCAGCTCACGATTCCACGCGCGAATCTGCTTGATCGATTCACTCAGCCGCGCGCGCATCGCGTCGAGCGACTCGGCGAGCACGCCCACCTCGTCGTGACCGCGAACGCGAATGGGCGTATCGAGATCGCCCGCCGTGATCCGCCGCGTCGCCGCGGTCAATGCCTGCACCGGCACAATCGTGCTCCGCGTGGTGAGGTACACCAGGACGAGCGCGCCGGCAATCGCCAGCAGCATCAAGCCGAAAATACGCCACTGCAAGAGCCGCGTCGCGGCGAACACTTCGTCTTCGCTTTGGCGGACGGCAACGCCCCACTGCGCGCGCTCGAGTGGCGCGAAGGCGAGGATTTCTTCGCGCGGCGCGGCTTCCGCCGACGGCGCGTGGCAGTCGTGACACGTGGACACCGTTTGGTGATGCTCGCGGATCATATCGGCAAGACTGTTGCCGTGATCGCTCGCGCGCCCGATGCGGTCCGCGCGCGTGCTGGCGAGGATCACGCCGCCCAGGTCAACCAAGTCCATATAGCCCGTCTCGCCCAAGCCGATCGGGCGCGAGAACGTTTGCAAATTCGTGCCGGTCAGATCGATGGAAACGACGAGCGCGCCGATGAGCGCGCCCGATGCGTCGCGCACCGGCGCGACCGCAATCGTCGACGCGGTGACGGAATCAAGCGGGCGCTTGTAGCGCGAGACCGCGAAGGGTTTGCCTTGGAGCACATCGGCGACCGACGCAAAGTCACGGAACGAAACTGTTTGTGTGACCGGCGGGCGCGCGCCAATGACGCGCCCGTTTCGATCGAGCAGGAAAAGCTGCGAGGAATAAAAATTCAGACGGCGATAGGCGCGGTCGAGCGAACGATCGATTTGGCTGGGGTCGGACCAGTCCTCCGCAGCGGCGGACTCGGTGAGCGAGTTTTCAACGCCGGCGAGAAGATAATCGATGCTCGTCGCTGCGGCTTGTGCGAGATTAACGCGGTCTTGCAGCGTGCGCTGGGTTTCCTCGTTCAGCGCGGCGGTGCCGAGATACGCAAAGAGGCTGACCAGCGACACGACGCCGACGACGACGATGATCGCCATCTTGGCGCCCAAGCCGATATTGAGCCAGAACCACGACGCCGCGCGGGCACGCCATGCCGACCCTTTGTCCGCGATTTCGATTAAACCCGGCATCCTCATCGTCTTTCGCCAGTGACCTTGCGGTCGCACACCAAAATGGCTCATCCGCCGAGGACGAGCCATCCATGACCCCTCACATGCTCTTTCAAAAATATTGTACTGCGTATTCAAGCGCAAGTCAAAAAGATTCCTGGTGATTATTCATATCTCACCGCAGAGACGCAGAGCATGCCGAGTTTTTTGGTATTTTGATTGCCTTGCGATCTCTGTATCTCTGCGGTGAACGAGTGATGTGGACAATCACCAGAGCCTTGTGGTTTGATAGTCGAGTGGAAAGTAGTATAATCAGCATTGGAGTTGTAACATGCCATCTACTCACATCCTTCTCGTGGACGACGACACGCTGATGCGCCGCAGTCTCGCGTTCAATCTGGAGCAAGCCGGCTATCGCGTCAGCACCGCCTCCAGCGCCGAGGACGCGCTGGCGATGGCACGTAATGATCCGCCCAACCTGGTTCTCCTCGACATCGGATTGCCCGGCATGGACGGACTGGCGGCGCTGCGCGAATACCGCGGGTCATTCACCATCCCCGTCATCTTCCTGACGGCGCGGCGCCGCGAATTGGATCAAGTGGTCGGCTTGGAAATGGGCGCGGACGATTACATCACCAAGCCATTCGACCTCGATGTGCTCCTCGCGCGGATCAAGGCGGTCCTGCGCCGCGCGCAGCAACCCGCGGCGATGCCGGCAAGCCCCACCGCATTGGTCGTCGGCGACTTGACCATCGACGCAGAGGCGCATGAGGTGAAACTGCGCGGACACTCTGTGGATTTGCCGCCGCGCGAGTTCCAGTTGTTGTACGTGCTGGCATCTGAAGCCGGCAAAGTGCTTTCGGTCGATGATCTGCTCGCGCGCGTCTGGGGCGCCGAGTACGAGGGCGAATCCCAAGTCGTCTACGTGCACATCCGCTGGCTGCGCGAGAAACTCGAAGAAGACCCGCAGCATCCGCGGCGGATCATTTCGGTGCGCGGGGTCGGGTACAAGCTGGAACCTCAGGAGGCATGATGTTTAGCACGCTGCGGCGCCGTCTTATCCTCAGCCACGCGCTTCCGCTCCTCATCATCATCCCTCTCACCGGCATCGCACTCATCTACGTTCTGGAAACCCAGGTCGTGCTGGCAAATCTCGCCACCGAAGTGAAAGGGCAAGCCGCGCTCCTCGCCGAAATCGTCATCGATCGCGCGGACATCTGGTCTGACCCGGCGCAGGCACAAGCGTTCGTCAATCGAGTCGAACCGCAGCTCTCCTCGCCGGTGATGTTGCTCGACCCGCAGGGTCGCCTACTTGCTTCGAGCGATCAAGCCGATGCCAGCCGGATCGGGCAGACGATGCAATTTGCCGGGCTGGACAATGCCCTCGCCGGCAAATCGAACGTGCGCACCGTCTACAGCCAAAACCTCGACGTCGAAGTCGTCGATGTAATGACGCCGGTGATCGCGCCGAATGGTCGCGTCATCGGCATCGTCCGCCTGACCCACCGGCTCGCCTCGGTGTACGAGCAATTCTTGCGCCTCCGTTCTTTGATCGCGAGCATTCTGGGGGTAGCACTGGTGTTAGGCGTTGCGGTGGGATGGGTACTGGCGCTGAATCTAGAGCGCCCGCTTCGACAGATGACCATGGCGGTTTATCGCCTCGCCGGCGGACAGCAGTTGACTCCACTGCCGGAACAGGGACCGGAGGAAGTGCGGCTTTTGTTGCACGCGTTCAATATCCTGACGGAACGTTTACGCAATGTCGAAGAAACGCGCCGCCAGTTGTTGTCCAGCCTGGTGCACGAACTGGGCACGCCGCTCGGCGCGCTGAATTCTGGAATTCAAGCATTGCGGAGCGGCGCGGACCAGCAGGTGGAACTGCGACAGGAATTGCTCGCCGGCATGGAAGAAGAAATCAGCAAGCTGCGCCGTCTGCTGGACGACTTGGCGCGGCTGTCCGATCAATTCCTGGGCGGCGTGAAACTCACGCTGCACCCGGTCCGGTTGAGCGAGTGGCTTCCCCGCGCGCTGGCGACCTGGCGCCAAGCCGCGCAAGCCAAGGGACTCGAATGGCAGCTCTCGCTTCCGCCCGAACTGCCTGCCCTGCCAGCCGATTCGGATCGGCTGGCTCAGGTGCTGGGCAATTTGCTGAGCAATGCGATCAAGTACACCAAGCCGGGCGGCCGCGTGTCCGTTGCCGCCGGGCGAGAGCATGATCAGGTCTGGATTCGCGTGAGCGATACCGGGCAAGGCATTCCACTCGACGAGCAGCAACTGATCTTCACTCCCTTTTACCGCGGGCGCTCCGCGGGACGCTTCCCCAAAGGAATGGGCTTGGGACTCGCGATCGCCAAGGATCTCGTCGCGGCGCACGGCGGACACCTCGATGTCAAGAGCGCGCCCGGCGAAGGCGCGCACTTTACGCTTTGGCTGCCCCTCAAATTGAGAACGTAGAGACAGCGTTCCCCACATTAGAATTTTCTCATCGACCACCTTTAGCTGCGCTTAAGGTGGTCTTTTAGTTACTTTAAAGACGCACAGACCGCCTTCGTGTTATCCTGAGACCAGTTTGAATGTGAATCAGATTCCAGGATGCTTCAATGCCCTATGCGGAGACCGTCCCGTTTCTTCTCGGCGTTCTCATCACGCTTCTCGCTGGCTTGCTCGTGTGGGGGCTGTTCCGCGCCCGTGCCCGCACGAGCAGCAACCCGCCGATGGGTTCGCGCGACGACGTATTTGTGGGGCTGTTGGTTCTCGCCGCGTTTGCATTCGGCGCGTTCCTGACGTTTATCCTGGTGTCGTTTATGAAATGAGATGATCAACATGAATGAACCCAACAAGACGACGCAGACGCCGCGCCATAATTGGTTTTGGTGGATCGTTGCACTGGGTTTGATCATTTGGAATGTGTGGCTGCTCTGGCCGAACAGCCAGCCGCAAGCCAATATTCCGTACAGCACGTTCCTGGACCAAGTCCAAACGGGCAACGTGACCAGCGTCCACATCACCGGCGATCAAATCACCGGCGAATTCGCCAAACCCTTCCCCTGGTCGAACAATCAACCGGCGGCCGCACCGACCGCATCGTCCACCCCGTCCGCGCCGACCAGCACTTTTCTCGCGTTCAGCACGACGTTTCCGCAGGCGGTGGGTGATTCATCGTTGATGCCTTTGCTGCGCGACCATGCCGTGACCGTCAACGTAACCACGCCGTCGACGCCGTGGTTCATCACGCTGCTGACCGACGGCTTGCCGATTTTACTGCTGGTGGGCGTGCTGGTCTGGATGGGACGCCAGGCGGCGCAGCAACAGTCCGGCGTTTTCAATTTCGGTCGCAGCAAAGCGCGCCGCTACACCACCGATAACCAGGTCGTCACCTTCGACGATATCGCGGACGCGGAAGAGGCAAAAGCCGATTTGCAAGAAGTGGTCGATTTCCTGCGCCATCCGAAAAAGTATCACGATTTGGGTGCGCGCATCCCGCGCGGCATCTTGTTGGTCGGACCGCCGGGAACCGGCAAGACCCTGATGGCACGCGCGATTGCCGGCGAAGCCGGCGTGCCGTTCTACAATATCAGCGCGTCGGAATTCGTCGAGATGTTCGTCGGCGTCGGCGCGAGCCGCGTGCGCGACCTGTTCGAACAAGCCAAAGCCGCCGCGCCCGCGATCGTCTTTATCGACGAGATGGACGCGGTCGGTCGCCGGCGCGGCGCGGGCGTCGGCACCGTCAACGACGAGCGCGAGCAAACGCTCAATCAATTGCTCGTCGAGATGGACGGCTTTGACGAGCGCCACGAGGTGATCGTGCTTGCGGCGACCAACCGCCCGGACGTGCTCGACCCGGCGCTGCTGCGCCCCGGGCGATTCGACCGGCAAATCACAGTGGGATTGCCCGACCGCAAGGGACGCGAGGGCATTCTCCGCATTCACACGCGCAGTCTGCACCTCGCGCCGGATGTCGATTTTGAAACGCTCTCGCGCACGACGACCGGTCTGAGTGGCGCCGATCTCGCCAATCTGACGAACGAAGCCGCGCTCAACGCCGCGCGCGCGAATCACCGCGCGGTCACGCTCAGCGATTTCGAGGAAGCGCTGGATAAGATTCTGCTCGGCGGCGTGCGCCCGCTTCTGCTCGACGCGCACGAGCGCCGCGTGGTGGCATACCACGAAGCCGGTCACGCGCTCGTCGCGTGGCTGACACCCGGCGCCGACTCGGTGCGCAAGATCACGATCATCCCGCACGGGCGCGCACTCGGCGTGACCGAGCAGCTGCCCGGCGAGGATCACTACAACTACAGCCGCGAATATCTAATGGGACGACTCGCAGTCATGCTGGGTGGTCGCGCCGCGGAAGAAATCGCATTGGACGACATTACCACCGGCGCGGAAAACGATCTCCTCGAAGCGACGCGGCTGGCGCGGCGGATGATGACGCGCTGGGCGATGGGCGACCTGGGTCCGGTCGCGTTCCAAGTCGATGAGCCGCCGTTCCTCGGCTATGAACTCGCGCAAGGAAAAGAGTATAGCGAATCCACCGCCGCGCGGATCGATCGGGAAGTCGAAGATTTACTGAAAGAGCGGTATGACCACGTGAAGGGATTGTTGCGCGACGCGCGCGACAAATTAGATCGGCTCGTGCAGGCGTTGCTGCAAGAAGAGACCATCGGTCAAGACGAACTCGCCAACCTTCTCGGACCGCACCCACTTCCCGAGCCAATCAAGGAGATGGCACATGCGTAGTGCAACCGATGCAATCAAGCGTTGGGTCCGTTTTCTATCCGGCGCGCCTTTCGAGAATCTGCCCACTGAATTTGGCGATCCCGTGCCGTCTGACCTGCGCGAGTTCGAGAACGAATCGAAAGAGGCACAGCGTCGTCCCCAAGGTTCGGTGCGAGTCCCACGACCGCGCCGCAGTTCCGAGCAAGCACCCTTGCAGAGCGCACCCGAATCGAAAAATCGAAAAGGAGGTAAAAGCACATGAAACGAACTGTTCTCCTCTCCGCCTTGATCGCCGCGTTTCTGGCACTGGGCTTGGCGCCCAGCCTCGTATTCGCCGATTCGCCGATTGCAAGCAATTCGGTCATCATCGCGACGGCATTTCCAGCGCTCGTGGTCGAGCAAGGCAGCAGCGTGACGTTCTCGCTCGATTTAGAGAACAACACCTCGTCTTGGCAGCAACTCACGTTGGCGGTGAACGGTCCGAGCGATTGGAACCCAACATTTACGAGCGCTGGCAATACCGTGCGCGAGGCGATGATTGCGCCGGGGAAATCGCAATCGGTCGATCTGCAGCTCAAGCCGCCGGCGAACGCCAAGCCGCAGGACTATCAGTTCCAGGTCAAGGCGACGACCCAGGACGGAACGCTCGTCAGCGCGCTGCCGCTCATCGTCACGCTGCAGAACAAGGTCAGCCAAAGTGCTATCACGCTGACCACGCAATATCCCGATCTCCAGGGACCGGCGAGCAATTCATTCAAATTCACCCTCAGTGTCACGAACGATTCCACGCAGGAACGTACCGTGAACTTTAATACGACCGTCCCGACCAACTGGCAGACCACCCTCCAACCGTCGTACCAATCCACCGAGGTATCATCGATTAGCATGAAAGCCAATGACAATCAGAGCATTGACGTGACGGTGACACCGCCGCACGATGCCGCCGCCGGCGAATACCCCATCGTCGTGCATGCTTCGGCTGGCAGCGACCAAGCCGAACTGCCGCTCAAAGTTGTCATCGTTGGAAATCCCGCGGTCAGTCTCTCGACCGCGAGCGGACAACTGAACACACAGGCATCGGTCGATTCTGCCGCGAAGATGACGTTGACGGTCAAGAACACCGGCTCGGCACCGCTGCAAAACCTGTCCATCACCGCGTCCACGCCAGATGGTTGGAATGTCTCGTTCAGCCCCGACAAGATCGATACGCTAGCAGTCGGTCAGACGGCGAATGTCAATGCGACGATCCAGCCCGGCACGCAGGCGCTGGCAGGCGATTACATGGTGACGGTCACCGCGTCGGCGGGGTCTGCCTCGGACAGCAAAGACATTCGCGTAACGGTGGAGACGCCCACCGCGTGGGGCTGGGCAGCCGTCGGCGCGATCGCCGTCGTCGTGATCGGGCTGGGCGTGGTCTTTGCGCGCTATAGCCGGAGGTGAGAGCGATGGCGCAAGCAACAGTGACGAGCAAACGCTCCACGGTGGAAACCCAGGGACACCTCGCGCCGCGCGAACAGAGCGCCGCGTCGCGAGAGCGCATCATCGTGGAGACGCGCGATCTCGTCAAGCGCTATGAGGGCGTGACTGCCGTGGATGGGCTTTCCTTTCAATTGCGAGAGGGCGAAATCTTCGGCTTGCTCGGCCCGAACGGCGCGGGCAAAACGACGACGATTCTGATGCTGATGGGGTTGACCGAGCCGACGTCCGGCTCGGTCAGCGTGATCGGTTACGATCCAGTACGGCAGCCGCTGCAGGTCAAGCGCAACGTCGGCTATTTGCCCGAACATGTCGCGATGTACGACGATTTATCGGCGCAGGAAAATCTCTACTACACCGCTGACCTGAACGGTTTGTCGAAAGTGGAAGCCAAAGCGCGCGTCCACTATGCATTGGAACGCGTCGGACTCGCCGAGGTCGCGCACAAAAAAGTGGGCACGTTCTCGCACGGCATGCGTCAACGGCTCGGTATCGCGGACGTGCTGGTGAAAAAGCCACGGCTCATCATTCTGGACGAGCCGACCATTGGCTTGGACCCGGAGGCAGTCAACCAGCTGCTCGATTTGATCCTGGCGATGCAGAAGGAGGAGCACCTGACGGTACTGCTCTCGTCGCACCAGTTGCAGCAGGTACAGCGCATCTGCTCGCGCGTGGGCATCTTCGTCAAGGGCAGGATGATCGCGCAAGGCTCGATCGAACAACTCGCCGAGCAACTCGCCGGCGGCAAGCGGACGCTCGAAGTTGCCGCGCAGCCCAGTGGCAGCGAGCTGGTCGCCGCGCTGCAAAGCATTCCCGGCGTCATCAGCGTCGAGTTGGCGGGGGATCATTGGCGCGTGGGCGCGACGGAAGAAGTACGCCCCGCGATCGCGCGCACCATCGCCGAGCGCGGTTGGTCGCTGTACCATCTCCGCCAACGTGACTATGGGTTGGAAGAAATCTACCTGAAGTACTTTCAGGGAGCGTGAGCTGTGACACGTGGCAGGGAAGGTAGAACGTGAAACGTCCCGGCTCACTTGTCACCGAGGGGATTCCGTATGGGTGGATTATTCGCCGTGTATCGAAAAGAATTGGCGGATCATTTGGGCAGCCGTCGCTTTATCATCCTGTTTGTTCTCATTCTGTTTGCGGGTCTCTCGTCCGTCTACGTCGCCGCGCAATCGATCCGCGACCAGGTCGCGAATTCACGAAATGTCTTCCTGTTAATGTTCACAACTTCGAGCGGACCGCTCCCGCCGTTCTTCACCTTCATCAGTTTTCTGGGACCGCTCGTCGGCTTGGCGCTGGCGTTCGATTCGATCAACGGCGAACGAAACCGCGGCACGCTTAGCCGCCTGCTCGCGCAGCCGATCTACCGCGACGCGGTGGTGAACGGCAAGTTCCTCGCCGCGCTGACGACGGTGGCGGCGATGCTGACGAGCATCGTCGTCATCGTCTCGGCACTCGGGATCGTGGAGCTGGCGGTGATTCCCACGTCGCAAGAACTGCTGCGCGTGATCGCCTTTTTGATCGTGTGCATCCTCTACGTGGGCTTCTGGCTCGCGTTGGCGACGACGTTCTCCGTGTTGCTGCGCAACACTGCGACGGCGGCGCTCGCCGGCATCGCGGCGTGGATCTTTCTCACCTTCTTCGTCTCGATGATCGCCGACGCGATCGCGAACGCGTTTGTCTCGGCGAACACGCTGCTCGATCCCAACGCGATTCTGCAGGTGACGCAGATGCGCGATATGATCGCGCGCATTTCGCCGGACACGCTGTTCCAGGAAGCGACCGTCGCGATCCTGATGCCGAACATCCGCACGCTCGGTCCGATCCTGATCAGCCAGGTTGTCGGGCTCGTCCCGAACCCACTGCCGCTGTCGCAAAGTCTGCTGCTCATCTGGCCCCAAGTCGTGGGGCTGTTGGCGCTGATGGCAATCTGCTTTGCGATTGCGTACGTTAAATTCATGACGCAAGAAGTCCGGTCGTTGTGAGGGGTACAAGTTGTTCAATCGATGGGTCACCCTGGACGAAGGGTCGCATTGATAGCAATGACACTGGATTCCACAGTGATCGACGCAAATGAGTAGAACATGAAGCGCTTACTTGAACTTTTGATCGTCCTCATCCTGCTGATACTCACATTGACGGTCGGCGCTGGTGTGGGCGTGGTGGTCGATCGCGATGTGCTCCTCGCGCACGCGCAGGCGCCTACGGCGGCGACCAGCAACGCGCCCAACTTTCAGTTGATCCAGCAGGCGTGGGACAAGATCAACCAGGTCTATGTCGATCGCTCGGCGATCCAGTCCACGCCGCTGACCTACGGCGCGATCAGCGGAATGGTCGACGCGCTCGGCGATACGGGGCACAGTGTCTTTCTGACGCCTCAGATGGTCAAGAACGAAAACAACTTTACGCAAGGTCAATTCGAAGGCATTGGCGCGGAGGTGCAATCCAAGAATGGACACGTCGTCATCGTCGCGCCGATCGACAATTCGCCGGCGCAGCGCGCCGGGCTCAAAGCCGGCGACATCATCCTGAAGGCGAACGGCGTGAGTCTGGACGGGCTGCCGCTGGACCAAGCCATCTCGAAAATCCTGGGACCCGCCGGCACCCAGGTCACGCTGACAATCATGGATCCACAGACCGGCGCGACGCGCGACGTCACGCTGACGCGCGCCCGCATCACGTACCAGAACGTGTCCTGGGCTATGCTGCCCGGCACCAAGATTGCGGACGTCCGCGTGGCAGCGTTCAGCCAGGGTGTCACGCAGGAATTGAAACGCGCGTTGACCGATGCCCAGAGCCAAGGCGCGACCGGCATCGTCCTCGATCTGCGAGACGATCCTGGTGGTCTGCTCGATGAGGCGGTGGGCACGGCGAGCCAATTCTTGAAGAGCGGCGATGTGCTGCTGGAAAAGGATGCTCAGGGAAACATCACCCACGTTGCCGTGCAGTCCGGCGGCGTCGCGACCAATCTCCCGATGGCGGTGTTGGTGAACGGCGGGACCGCCAGCGCGGCGGAGATCGTCGCGGGCGCGCTGCAGGACGCGCATCGCGCGACCGTGATCGGCGAGACGACGTTCGGCACTGGCACCGTGCTGAATCAATTCAATCTTTCGGACGGCTCGGCATTGATGCTGGCAGTGCAAGAGTGGCTGACGCCCAGCGGGCGCGTCATCTGGCATAAGGGCATCGCGCCGGATGTTTCGGTAACGACCGCCGCAGCAAACATTGTCTTGCCGGATGCCGAACGCGCGATGACGCCGGCACAACTGCAAGCCAGCAACGACAACCAGTTATTGCGCGCGCTGGAGTTGCTCGGCAGCGGTAAAGCCTCCCATGCCACCGAGGCGACTGCACAGCCGGACCAACCAGTGTTGCCATTCGTAGAGGCGAGTCCCGAGCTCGTTCCGCTGCCAGCCGGCGCGCCAGCGTTGCACAAATCGACCGTGGGATGGGAATTTCCGATCTAGCCGACAAGCAGATCGCGCGCGGTTTCGAAAGGTCCGGTGCTCAAGATTTGGTTAGGAGGCAGACAAGTGATTCATCCAACGAAATACGATGCGAACAAGGACAACCCCTGGGATACCAAGCCCATCGAATTCTTGATTGCCGAACTCGGTAACGAAAATGGACAAGTGCGCCAACAGGCACGCGATGCCGTGATGACCAAAGAACACAGTGCGGTCGTGCCGCTGACCGACGCGCTGAAGAGCGAAAATGAACACCGGCGCTGGGAGGCAGCCAAAGCGCTCGTTGAACTGCACGATCCCGCAACGGCGCCGGCACTTGTAGAGGCATTGGAAAACGAAGACATCGATGTTCGTTGGCTGGCAGCTGAAGGATTGGTCGCTTTGGGGATCGATGGCTTGATTCCATTGCTGCGCGCGCTCCAAGCGCACCCGGATTCGGTGTGGCTGAGGGAGAGCGCACGCCACGTCATGCGCGCTTTGGCGAAAACGAGTCTGAGCGAAATCGCCACGCCGGTCTTGCGTGCGTTGGAGGGCACAGAGTCAGTCCTCCAGGTTCCGATCGCCGCATACGAAGCATTGAATGCCCTCTCGACGAAATCGTAGTGAAACCGAGACTGCTAGATCACAAAGAAAAGATTTTGTGTGCATTCGTCGCTCTCAGCAGAACGGGACCCTGGAAGAGGTTTTGGGGCGTGGCGCAATCCTGGCGCTGAGAGCATTTTACGTAAAAATATAGCCAACCGGGTTGGGGCTGGCAGCGCTGCCGGCTCCAACCCGGCGCCCCACCCGCGGACGGCTCCATCGAACAACCCACTGGGCTCTTGGAAGAATTGAAAATGAATCATCGAATCAAACACTCCCCCACGATTATTTCACTGTGCCTGATCGCACTCTTCGGCTTGTCCGCGTGCGCTGGCTCTCCGGCGCCGTCGCCAACAGCCACGCCCACTCTCGCGCCGACGGTCGCACCCACGCCGGCACCGACCAGCGCGCCCGCATCGGCATTGGCAGTTTCGCCCGCGCAGGAAACTGTGCTGAAGATATCGCACGACTCAAAACTTGGCGACATTCTCACCGACAATCAAGGGATGACGCTGTACTTGTACAAGCAAGACGGCACGGACAGCAGCAACTGCACAGGCGCTTGCGCGCAACAGCATCCGCCTCTGACCGTCCCGCAAGGCGTCGAGGTATTGGCAGACAAGGGAATCGCCGGCAACATTGGCGTGACCGAGCGCACCGATGGGACTTATCAGGTTCTCTACAACGATTCACCGTTGTATCGATTTTCCGGCGACAAAAAGCCGGGCGACATCAACGGAGCCGGCAACGACTGGTCCGTGGTCCTTGTGCCGCCAGCGGCTTCGGCGGCGACGCCCACGGCAGAGGTAACGGATTGGACGGCGCGCGGCTTTCCGACCGTGCTTGTAAGTCAGGAGATCGCCAACGGCAGCGCGGCGACCCTGGCGTTTGGACCGTACTCCATCTTCGTGCCGCAGGGCGCGTTCACCGACACGGTGAAATTCGATCTACTCTCCGGCGATCCATTGGCTTTTGCGTCAAAAATGCCGGGCGACCAAACGCCCGTGCTCGCGTTCGCCTTCAATGTGCGGGATGCGAGGACGAATCAGCTCATCGGAAAATTCGCCCAGCCGGTGATGCTGACAGTAAAAGACAGCCGCATCGCCGCGGACAGTGGGTGCTACAACGTGGCGGCAAATGGCGATCTGTCGATCAACATGACTGGCGTGCAGGTACAAGCCGGCGAATTGACGCACCCGATTGCCGGCGCGGTTTTCGGCTGGGTCATTACGGCGCCAAAAACCACAGCCCATCCTGGTTGAGCTTTTGGAAATAAGGTTGGCTTAAACCAACGTTAATGCACGCGTAAAGACATAATGAATCGATCGGTGCTAAAGTAGAGTCAAAGGTTCCGCATGGGAATCGAGACGAATATGTACGTGTATGGAGGTTAGTTATGGCAACGGTGACGATGGATACCGTGCAGAAGAAACAGGCGGCGCGACGTTCGGTCAAATCGATCGAAGAGTCGCCGATCTCACGCGCGCTGTTCGGCGACGTACGTTGGTCGTGGGTATGGCTGATCGTGCGCCTCTACGCGGGCTGGGTCTGGCTGCAAGCAGGCTGGGAAAAACTAAACAGCGCGGCATGGACTGGCAGTAAAGCTGGCACCGCCCTGACCGGTTTCGTGAACGGCGCGCTGGGCAAGACCGGCGGCGCGAATCCGGATGTGGAAAGTTGGTACGCCGCGTTCCTGCAGCGCGTCGTTTTGCCGAACGCCGCGGCGTGGAGTTACGTGGTGGCTTTCGGCGAGACGCTGGTGGGTCTCGCCCTGATCTTGGGTCTCTTCACCGGCATTGCGGCTTTCTTCGGCGGGTTCATGAACATGAACTATCTTCTGGCGGGCACGGTCAGCGTCAATCCATTCTTGTTCCTCTTCGAGATCTTGCTGATGCTTGCCTGGAAGACCGCGGGCTGGTTGGGCGTGGATCGATTTTTGCTGCCGGCGTTGGGCGCGCCCTGGAGTCCCGGCTATGTCTTCCACCCGGAAGCGACCCCGGCGGATCAACCGGCACGTTCAAAGGCGTGATCCGGATACGGATACTTGCAGCAGGCGACGCTCAGACGAGCGTCGCCTGCTGTGAGAGGTAAACTTTGGGAAGGAATGAGGCGCTGCTTGACGCTGCGACTCACACTCAAACGAGCATGTTACCACTGGCTGCATTGACCTACTCCTTTCTATTCGGCTTGTTGCACGGCATTTTGCCCGACGAACATACCTGGCCGATCACCTTCAGTTACGCGATGGGGGGCGCGAGTGGCAAACAAGGGATGAAAGCGAGTCTGTACTTTTCGTTGGCGTTTACGCTTCAACGGATGATCCTCTCTGAACTCGCGTATCTGGCGCTGGCGCCCTTTCTGCTTTCGCCGACGATCAATGGCATGGTCTATTTCGTGGTCGGCATTGTCATGTCCGTCGCCGGCGCTCTGCTCCTGCGCCAGAACGCCTATCCGCACCTGCACGTCCTGGGACATCACCACGAGACAGCCACAGAGATCGAAATGACCGGACATGTGCTGGCGCGGCAACATGCCGATTTTGTCGAAGCGGACACGGCGCCTCCCGTGCGCTGGACGCTTATCCACGGCTTTATTGCCGGCTTTGGCTTTGGTGGGTTTTCGCTCTTTGTCAATACCGTGGCAGCGCCGGCGATGCCGAGCGCGTGGCTGGGCTTTATGCCAGGATTGGTCTTTGGACTTGGAACCATGATGACGCTCATCCTGATTGGCGCGTTGTTCGGAACGTCGCTGCGTCTGATCCACTCATTGACCGAACAAGAGATCAAGCACATCGGCGCGCTGACCGGCGGCCGCACGCTGTTCTTCGGCGGGCTGCTTTTCGCCGCCGCGGGGATCGCGACGCTGATGGGCTTGGACCGCGCGATCCCACTCGATCTGGGGACCGTCTTGATAGGCGTGTTCATGATCGTCGTCGCCGTGCCGGCATTCGTCTTCTCACTGCGCGGCGTCTTGGGGGCGCGCCAAATTTCAAGTGCCCGAGCCAGGCAGTTGGCGAGCCGGTATTAATTATTTGATAAAAAGTTAGAAAAATCTAAACTGGAGTTAACGGCGGTCCAAGCATTTTCTGCTACCCTGAAGTGAGTGGTGAAGGCAAACCAAGTAGCAGGAGAAACGAAAATGAACAACCAGACCATTTCACTGGGACGCATTCTGGGAATTTCCATCCGGCTCGACTACTCGTGGTTCTTGATCTTTGCACTGCTGACCTGGTCGCTGGCAGTCAGTTACTTTCCCGCGGAACTGAACGGCTTGCCGAGTGCTGCCTACTGGGTGATGGGGGCGGCAACAGCGATGATGCTCTTTGTAAGCGTGCTGTTGCACGAGCTGGGACACTCGGTCATCGCAATGCGCTATAAAATTCCGGTGCGCAAGATCACGCTCTTCATCTTTGGCGGCGTCGCCGAAATCGGCACCGAGCCGCCGACGCCGGTCGCCGAATTCTTGATCGCCATTGCCGGCCCCATCGTGAGTTTCACGCTGGCGGCGCTCTTCGCCACGCTGGAACTGGGCGCGGGCGCGTTGGCGCCGATTTTCGTCCTGGCAAAATACCTCGCGTTCATCAACGGCACCCTCGCCCTGTTCAACTTGATTCCCGGCTTTCCGCTCGATGGCGGTCGCGTGTTCCGCGCGGTGCTCTGGGGGATCACCGGCAGTCTGAGCCGCGCGACGGAAATCGCCGCGAACCTGGGGCGTGTCATCGCGTTTCTCTTCGTCGCGTTCGGTCTCTGGCAAACCTTCACCGGCGACCTGAGCGGACTGTGGATCGTCTTCATCGGCTGGTTCTTGCTGGACGCGGCGAGCGGACAACTCGAACAGCAGAAGCTGCACGATCTGCTCGCGCGGCATCCGGTGTCGGAAGCGATGAATCGCAACTATGCGGTCGTGCCGGCGGAAATGTCGCTGCAGGAATTGGTTGACCGATATGTCGTCGGCAATGGGCAGCGCTCGTTCGTCGTCCAGCGCGGCGGCGCGGTCGTCGGCTTTGTGACCGTGCGCCAGATCAGGCGAATTCCGCGCGCGCAATGGACCACGACCGCCGTCGCCCAAGCGATGATTCCATCGGCGCAGGTGACCGCGCTTCGACCGGACACGGAATTGTGGAGCGTGGTGGAGCAAATGGGACGCGAAGGCAGCACACCGATGCCGGTCATCTCGGACGGCTACACCTGGGGCATTCTGAGCGGCGAGGACGTGAGCATTTTCGTGCGGCGCTTGAAAGAACTCAACGCGGCATAAGTTAGTCGAAGGAGGTGCCTATGCCATTCGGTTTCTTTTTCTTCGATCCGCTGTATCTTTTGTTCGCATTGCCAGCGCTGTTGCTGGCAATGTTTGCGCAGTGGAAAGTCAATTCGGCGTACAACAAATACACCAAGATCAGAAACGCGAACAATCTGACCGGCGAGCAAGTCGCGGCGTACCTCTTGCGCGCGAACGGATTGAATCTCGACGTGCGTGGAACGCCGGGTCAATTGACCGATCACTACGATCCGCGCGACAAGACGCTCTACCTGTCCGCCGGCGTCGCGAAAACGCCCTCGGTCGCGGCGATGGGCATCGTCGCGCACGAAGTCGGTCACGCGGTCCAGGACGCGCAGGGCTATCTGCCGATGCGCTTGCGCGCCTGGCTCGTTGCGCCGGCGAGCATCGGACCCTGGATCGGCTACCTGCTTTTCATCATCGGCATCTTCGTCAACCTCGCCGGTTTGGTCTGGCTCGGCATCGCGTTTTTCTCGGCGAGTCTGGCGTTTGCGCTCGCGACGCTGCCGGTCGAAATCAATGCGAGTCAGCGGGCGCTGGCGATGTTGCGCGCGAGTGCGCTCGTCGGTCCGGGCGAAGTGGATGGCGCGCAAGCCGTATTGTCGGCTGCCGCGCTCACATATGTCGCGGCTGCCGCCCAAGCCCTGTTCACTCTGCTGTACTATGTGTTCATCGCACTAAATTTGGGAGGTCGTCGTAGGAGTTGACTATGAATCGTCGTTCCCTCACCCTGAGCGGTATAGTTGTGGTTATCGTCGCGATCGCTGCATGGTTGTTTGTGCCGCGGCTGACCGCCAGCGCGGCGAGCACGACCGTGAATCTGCAAACCGCCACCGTCCGGCGCGGCACGCTCGTGGCGACGGTGAGCGCGGCGGGCAACGTGGCGGCGCCGGAAGAGGCAAACCTCGCATTCCAAACATCGGGCGTCGTCGCCAAGGTCAACGTGCAAATAGGCGACCAGGTCAAGAAAGGCGAGGTGCTGATGCAACTCGATCCAACCGATCTGGAACTCGCGCTCCAATCCGCGCAAGCCAATCTCGCCAGCGCGCAGGCGAATTACGATGCCGCGAAAATCAAGGATTCGCAAAACGCCAATCAACTGACGATCGCGAAAGCCGCGCTCGATAAAGCCACAGTCGCGCTGCAACAGGCACAAGACGCGTACAACCAGGTCGCGTGGGAACCCAATGTCGGGATGCTGCCCCAGTCCACCGCGTTGCAGCAGGCATCGATAGAGTATCAATCCGCGCTGGCGACCTACAACATCACCGCCGCCGGCATCAACGACATCCCGTTGAAAACTGCACAGGCGCAGCTCGACAGCGCCAAGATCGCCGTGCAGCAGGCGCAAGACAATTTGGACAATGCCCAAATCGTCGCGCCCTTCGACGGACAAATCGCCGCGGTGAATTACAACGTCGGCGATACCGCCGGGCTCGGCACCGCGGTCACTCTCGTGAATCTGACATCGCCGCAAGTGGATGCCACGCTGTCCGAACTCGACATCGTGAAAGTGAAACCCGGCGAAACCGCCCAACTGACGTTCGACGCGCTGCCGGGGAAAACGTACACGGCAACAGTCGCGCAGATCGATCCGGTGGGCGTCGTGACGCAGGGCGTGGTCAATTACAACGTCCTCTTCAACATTGCCGACGCGGACAGCGCGATCAAACCCGGTATGACGGCAAACCTGAGCATCGAGGTCGCGCGCGACAACAATGTGCTGATAGTTCCAACGCGCGCGGTGCACACGCAGGGCAACCTCAAGACCGTCACCGTCCTGTACAAAGGGCAGGCAATCCCCGTCCCTGTCCAGACCGGTCTCTCGAACGACCAGAATATCGAGGTCACCGGCGCGCTTCAGCCAGGCGACCAGGTGATTCTGAATCAAGTGCAAACCAGCCCGCCGCGATTCGGCGGCGGGTTCGGCGGGTTTGGAAGGTTTGGAGGTTGAGCAGATGAATATTGTCGAAAGTGTACGCATCGCGTTGCGAAGCCTGAGCGCGAACAAGCTGCGTTCCGGCTTGACGATGCTCGGCATCATCATCGGCGTCATGTCCGTCATCGCGATGTTGTCGATCGGCGAAGGCGCGCAAGCCGCGATCACCGCGCAGATCGACAGCATCGGCACGAACCTGTTATTCATCCGACCGGGATCGACGCAACAAGGCGGCGTGGCAAGCGCCGAAGGTTCGGCGCCCACGCTCACGCTGGAAGACGCACAGGCGCTCCAGGGACTGCCGGACATTGTCGGCGTATCGCCGGAATCGGATTCGTTCGGGCAAGTCGTGTATATGGGCAACAACGCGGTGGGGCGCATCATCGGTGTGACCCCGGATTATTTGAATGTGATGAACGGCGCGGTGGCTGACGGAAGTTTCATCTCCCAAGCCAACGTGACCGCGCGCACATCCGATGTCGTGCTGGGCAGCCAGATTGCCAGCGAGCTGTTCGATGGCGCCGAGCCCGTCGGGCAGACCGTGCGCATCAACAACCAACCCTTTCGCGTGATCGGCGTGATGCAATCCCAGGGCGGGACCGGTTTCCTGAATCAAGATACCCAGGTCTATCTGCCGATCACGACGGTGATGAGCCGCTTGTCGCGCGGACGCTTTCGCGGCGGGAATTTGGTTTCCGACATCACCGTCAAGATGAACAGCGCGTCCGACCAATCGATCGTTACGAATGAAATCAGCGACGTGTTGCGCCAGCGGCACCACATCCTGTTCCAGGATGATTTCACGATTCAGAGCCAGCAAGATATTTTGAACACGGCGACCCAGGTCACCGGCATTCTGACGATTTTCCTCGGCGGCGTCGCGGCGATCTCGCTCATCGTCGGCGGCATCGGCATCATGAACATCATGCTCGTCTCGGTCACCGAACGCACACGCGAGATCGGCATCCGCAAAGCCGTCGGCGCGCACCGGCGCGACATCCTGGCGCAGTTTCTGACCGAAGCGACTATTCTGAGTTTGGGCGGCGGCATCATCGGCATCCTGCTGGGAATGCTGATCGCGCGATTGATCTCCGGCATCCAACTGGGAACTTCGACGCTCAACACGGTGGTCAGCCCGTCCTCGGTGGTGCTCGCCGTGCTCTTCTCCGCCGGCGTCGGCTTGTTCTTCGGCAGTTATCCCGCGAGCCGCGCGGCGAGCCTGCATCCAATCGATGCGCTGCGGTACGAGTAAAGACCTTCCGGGCGATCGAAATGGCGGCACATCATAGCCCAACCGGACTGCGCCGATTGCAAAATCAGCCGGCAGAGAGCGGCTGCGCCATCAAGTGATGCAGTCTTCAACTGCCGCTGAAACTTGGAAGCCCTGCAAACTCCAGAGAGCGATTGACAATCCCTGACCGGTCAGTTATGATGTTGCCGCCTGCCTATGAACGCCGAAACCCGCACACGCATTCTCGCTTATCTCTCCGCGCACAACACACTGACGCTCGCGACCGAGCGCGACGGCGCGCCGTGGGCGAATGCGCTCTTTTACGCGAACGACGGCTTGACGCTCTATTTCGTCTCCGACCCCAGGACGCGTCACGCCGATCACCTGCGCCACAACGCGCGCGTCGCCGCGACCATCCAGGACGATCATCGCGATTGGCGCGCCATCCAGGGCATCCAGCTCGAAGGTAGATGCGAAGAGATCACCCACCCGGTCGAATCTGCGCACGCGCTGAGCGTTTACGCCGCCAAGTTTCCGTTCGTCAAAGACTTGTTTGACGCGCCCGCGCCGCTCGGCACAGCGATGGCAAACGCGCGCTGGCACAAGCTCACACCGACGTGGATTCGTTTGATCGATAACACGCGCGGGTTCGGTCACAAAGAGGAAATTGATCTGACCCAGGACAAGTGACGCACGTCGCGTTCGTTGAGATTTCTGTAGATTCGCGAGGTCTAGCCGTTAGAAATCTTACCAAATCGCCATTCAATTTTGACCGTAATTAGACCGACCGGTTGTAGTCTAGGGGTGGTCGCCACGGCGGCAAATCTACCCATGACGCGGTTGGAGTTTGACTCGGATTTGGTCGGGCGACTGGCTTGCGATTCGCAATGCCAGTCGTTTGCTTGGTATTCACACCGGCACCGCGTTTGAGCCGGTGCCCCAAGCTATCGCAACCCGGCGAGCATCGTCGCTCTTTTTGCACGCGCGACTTGCTCACAAATCGCAAAACGCTAACGCACCTTCGCCCACGCTCCGCGCGCTCGGAAGCGGCGAGAACGGGAGCCACAAGACCCTTTCGCGGCTTGACATTCCAACGTACCGGAGTAAAATAGCCAAAGTTTTCCATAGTTTTTGATATTTTTACTATGATTATTGGGAGCTTATGCCACTGCCGCAAACCGAATCGGACTGGCTGACGCTGGGCAAAGCGAGCCAACTCCTCGGCGTGCATCCCACCACGCTGCGCGCGTGGGTCGATGCCGGTCTCCTTCACGCGTTCCTCACGCCGGGCGGACATCGCCGCTTTCAAGTCGCCGAGCTGAACGCGTTCCTGAATCGACGGCAGACCGATACCGAAATCCGCGCGCTGACGGCGGCGCCCGATCAAACCCTGCAGCACGTCCGTCAGCAATTGAGCGAACAGCCGGTCGCGCGACAAGGCTGGTATCGGCGCATGTCCGATCTGCAGCGCGCTCAGCATCGCGAGACGGGGGCGCGGCTGCTGGGACTCTTGCTGCAGTTCGTCAGCCGCCGCGAGAACGCCGAACATTTTGTCGCCGATGGGCGCACGCTGGCGCAGGAGTACGGACGCGAATTTGCGCAAGCCGGTTTCTCGGTCAGCGAGCTGGCAAACGCCTTTCTCTTCTTCCGCCGCATGATCGTGAACGCGGCGTACTATCCCAAAGGCGGCAGCGTGCCAAACGACGCGGAAGGAATGCGCCTCTTGCAGCGCATCCACCTATTCATGGACGAAATGCTGATCGCGACGCTCGTGGCGTTCGAGCAAAACGCGCGGAACACCATCGCGCCGCGCCACCGCGTCGCCCGCAAGAACAAGACCGCCGCGCGCAAAAGGTCACGTCGTAAAGATTAGATTTGCTCTGGAGTCCTTTGTGAAACCTACAATCCTGATGGTGGGATTAAACCACACGACGGCGCCGATCGCTGTGCGCGAACACGTCAGCTCAGCGTCGTGCGTCCAAGACAACGCACTGGAACAACTGCATGCTCAACTCGATGCCGCGATCTTCTCCGAATGGCTCATCCTGTCGACCTGCAACCGCACCGAAATCTACGCGGTCGTTTCCGATCGCGCGCGCGGCGAAGCGGCGCTCCGCGCGCTCTTCACGCAGCACGAGACCTTCGCCCGTCCAGGCGCGGACTATCTTTACGCGCACGCGAACCGCGATGCGGTAACGCATCTCTACGCCGTCGCCAGCGGCATCGACTCGATGATCATCGGCGAATTCGAAATCCTCGGACAAGTGCGCCGCGCGTACCTCGCCGCCGCGGAGCGGAACTCGGTCGGTCCGATTTTCCATCGGCTGTTCAACGAGGCTATTCACGTCGGCAAGCGCGCCCATTCCGAGACCGCGATTGGCGCGGGCGCGGCATCGGTGGCGTACGCGGCGGTGGCGCTCGCGCGCCAGCATCTCGGCGATCTCGCCGGGCGCCGCGCGCTCGTCATCGGCGCGGGCGAGATGGCGCAGCGCGCCGCCAAGAACCTCGCCGCCGACGGCGCGTGCGCGGTCATCGTCGCCAATCGCACGTACGAACACGCCCTCGACCTCGCGCGCGAAACACACGGACGCGCGATTCCATTTAGCGAGTTGCCCGGCGCGCTTGCGGAAACCGACCTGGTCATCAGCGCGACGGCGGCGCCACACCTCATTCTCGACGCGGCAGCCGTCACTGCCGCGATGCACGCGCGGAACGGGCGCCCGCTGTTTCTGATGGACATCGCACTGCCGCGCGACATCGATCCACAGGTCGCACAGATTCCGAACGTACACCTCTTCAACCTCGACGATCTGACTCACCTGGTCGACGCGAGCCGCGCCGAACGCGAGAAAGCGCTGAAGCAAGTCCAGGACATTATCGCCGACGAAGTCAGCCAATTCTGGGAATGGTACGAAGCGCGCCGCGCCGCACCGGTGATTGCTGATCTGCGCCGCCGCGCGGAGGCGATTCGCGCGGCAGAACTCGACAAGGCGCTGCGGCGATTGGGGCATCTGCATTTGAGCGAACGCGACCGCAACGTCATCGCTGCGCTGTCTGCCGGCATCGTCAGCAAATTGCTCGCCGCGCCGACGGAGCATCTGAAAGAACGCGTGCAGAGCGGCGATGGTCAGGTGTACCTCGACACGCTGTGCGAGCTCTTTGATCTATCGGAAACCCAACCGCAAAGATCGCAGAGGACGCCAAGATAACATTTTCCTTCGCGCTTTGCTTCCTTCGCGGTTAAATGAAATCCATCGATGCAAACGAAAAATTCTCAAGACCTTTTTAAAGCCGCCCAGAATATTTTTCCCGGCGGCGTGAACAGCCCGGTGCGCGCGTGGCGCGGCGTCGGCGGCGAGCCGCGATTCATCGCGCGTGGCGCAGGCGCGAAAATCTACGACGTAGACGGGAACGAATATCTCGATTACGTCGGCTCGTGGGGACCGCTGATCCTGGGACACGCCCCCCCGCGCGTCGTCGCCG
>Ga0272448_1001843_pt1 | contig 27860 bp, 22 predicted proteins | sample YNPCB0191_FD_202220 | JGI IMG/M metagenome (GOLD analysis project Ga0272448, IMG submission 202220) | Hot spring sediment microbial communities from Yellowstone National Park, WY, United States - YNP-CB-019-1 | ecosystem: Environmental > Aquatic > Thermal springs > Hot (42-90C) > Sediment... | reverse complement strand
GCGGCGGCGGCCGAAGGCCGCCGCCGCACAACCCCTATTCAATTCCCCCTTCTCCACCGGCCGTAAGGCCAGGGGGAGAGGGGGGATCAAGGGGGGTGAGGGGGGAATCTACTCCCCCAGCACCAGCGCGGAGAGCATCAGGTTGCCGTGCAGATTGACGCCGGGGACCAGCATCCCCTGCTCCCCGAAGGAGCAGAAACCCAGGAAGGGCGCGTCGCCGATGACGGACTTCACCGCCCCCACCACCTCGCCGATGCGGTCCCCCAGCGCGACCCGCCGCCCGGCGCAGTGGACCAGGAAGACAGCGCGAATCTCCTTCATCCCCTGCGCCGCCTGCCGGACCACCTCTCCGGCCGCCGAGATGATTTCGTCCGCCGTCGCCTCCATCAGGACGACCTCTTCGCCCTCGGCGAACTCGGCGAAGGCGCCAATGGTGCCGTCCTCGTTCCCCACCGCCAGGTGCTTGATGAGATAGGCGTCCTGCACCGGCGTCGCCAGCGGGGCCAGCAGGCACTCCCCCAGCAGTTTCCAGTCGCCGATGAGGTCCTCCCGCCGTTTCCCCGTCCATTCGGCGTAGACGTCCAGCGCGGGCCGGCCGTCCAGCGTCTTCAGCAGGCGGCCCTCGGCGCCCGCCCGCGCCCGAATCCGGGTGGGACGGTAGCCGCTGCCGAAGGCGCGGCCGACCCGACCGGGCACGTACAGGGCCGCCACGACGGCGCTCTGCGGCATCACCCGGCCGTTGGCGAACACCTGCCATTTCCCTTCAATGGTGTTGTCGGCGGGACTGCCGCCCACAATGGGGACGCCGGGGTACTTCCGGCTGATGCTGGCGACCACGGCCTCCTCGCTGCCAGGGGGAGAAGTGACCAGGAACAGTGTCGGCGGCCCTCCCTGTGTCGCTTTCCGGATGGCCAGACCCGCTGCCAGCGCCCCGGCCCGGGCGGGGTTCTCGCCGAGAAAACAGCGGGAGACGCCCGCCCGTACTCCCGAAAGGAGCATCAGCCCCACCACTCCATTCGGACCCGCCTGGAAACCGGTGGGGGTCAGGATGCCGGTAAAGGAACTGCTGCCGAATATCGGCACGTTCCCCAACCGGCGCGCCACCTGCCGCACCAGTACCGGCAGGTCCATATCCACCGTGGCGAAGAGGAGGGCCAGCCCCGGGGACTCCCCCTTCAGCCCGTCCATCGCCATCTTCACGGCCTCGTCCGCCGCTGCCTGGGCGTCTTTCGCCAGGCTCCAACCGACTCCCGCTCGCACGGCCATCGCACACCTCCTTATATACTCGGGGAAAACGATACACGCCACTACAAACCCTCACCCTCGTTCCCCTCCCTATCCGATGGGTGCGGGGACGGGGTGAGAGGATTCCAACCGTTCAGCCTTCACTCCCACGTTTCTCCCCCAGCCGAACAGGCTGACGCTATAGCCCGAATAGTCGTCATACATTATACACCCCAATCGGTCGTCGGGGAAGCCCTCGTGGGCATTGTTTCCCCCCAGAGAACGATACCACAAGAGCAAAAGCCCATCGGCCGCTTCTCCAAATCCCTTGTTTCGTGTACAATAATTGTCGTAACCACCTACCTCACCCCTCCCCCAGCCCCTTCCCCTCTCCTGGCCAAAGGCCAGGAGAGGGGAAGGGGAGATAATGGGGGTTTGGGGGCGGCGGCTTCGCCGCCGCCCCCAAACCCCTCTTCCCCCCTTCTCCCCCGTTTCGGGGGAGAAGGGGGGCAAGGGGGGGATGAGGGGGTCAAAATGGGTATACCGACCGAGGGGGGTAGGTGGTTACCAGTTGTCCCATGCCGACGCCAATCAATCATCTGGTGATGGCCCGCGAGGTTCTGGAACGGGGAACGCTGGCCGCGCCAGCGCGGTGGCTACTGGTGGCTCAGTACGGCCCCTTCCTGCTGGGCCACACGGCCCCGGACGTGCAGACGGTCAGCGGGCAGCGGCGCGAGGAGACGCATTTCTACACCCTGCCGCCCCGAAGCACGACCCCCGCCGCCCAGGTCCTCCTGGATGCCTATCCGACCCTGGCCCGCGCAGAGCGCCTGGAGCCGGCCCACGCGGCCTTTATGTCCGGCTACCTGGCCCACCTGCTGGCCGATGAACTCTGGTGGCGGGAAGTCTTCCACCCCTTCTTCGGCCCGGACGCCGGATGGGACACGTGGGAAGAACGGCTGTTCCTGCACAACGTCCTGCGCACCTGGCTGGACGAGCAGGACCAAAATCGTCTGGACGGCCGCGAGGCGACCGCTCTGGCCGGGGTGGAGCCCCGGGGGTGGCTCCCCTTCATCCGGGATGAGGACCTGCGGGCCTGGCGGGATGACCTGGTGGAGCAACTCCGGCCCGGGCGGCGCATCCGCACCGCCGAGGTCTTCGCCGAGCGGATGGGGGTCTCAGCGGAGATGGTGGAGACGGCTGCACACTCTCCGGAGCGCATGGCCTGGATTTTCCAGCACGTCCCCCCGGAGCGCCTCCAGGCCTACCGGGACATGGTTTTGCGCCGCAGTGTCCAACTGATTAATGAGTATCTCCGGGAGATACCATGACATTGCCCGTCGTAGACAGCCTGGCGCCCATTTTCACCCGCTGATGCGGGGTTGGTTCAGCATTGGTTGACACTTTCTGATCTCCAAATCTTCCTGGCCCCTCACCCCCCTTTGTCCCCCCTTGGCCTGCGGCCAGGGGAGAGGGGGGATTGAAGAGGGGTTTTGCGGCGGGCGGCTTCGCCGCCCGCCGCAAAACCCCAATTTCTCCCCCTCCCCTCGCCCGCCGCCGAAGGCGAGCGGGAGAGGGGAGGGGGCAGGGGGGTGGGGTGAGGGCGGCGAAGGCCGACCGAAGGCCTGCGGCCCAGGAAGGCTGACTTCAGCCAGCGCCTGAATAGTTACAATTTCTGGAGGAATGAGGGCCATGCAGGAAGCACGGTTGTACGAACGCCTGGAGGAGAACAAGGTGCGCTGTGCGCTCTGCGCCCACCGCTGCGTCATCCCCGAGGGCCAGCGCGGCATCTGCCACGTGCGGGAAAACCGGGGCGGGACCCTCTACACGCTGGTCTACGGACGGCTCATTGCCCAGCATGTGGACCCGGTGGAGAAGAAACCCCTCTACCACTTCTACCCCGGCTCCACGGCCTACTCCATCGCCACCCCGGGCTGCAATTTCCGCTGTCGCTGGTGCCAGAACTGGGAGATTTCCCAGATGCCCCGGGAGCAGCACCTGGTCCTGGGCCGGACGGTCCCCCCCGAGGAGGTGGTCGCCGACGCCCGCCGGGCCGGAAGCCGCAGCATCGCCTACACCTACACTGAGCCCACCGTCTTCTTTGAATATGCCTATGACGTCTCCCGACTGGCGCGGGACGCCGGCATCGCCAACATCTACGTCACCAACGGCTACATGACCCCGGAGATGCTGGACGCGTACCACCCGTATCTGGATGCGGCCAACGTGGACCTGAAAACGTTCCGGGAGGAGACCCATCGCCGCTACATCGGTGCGCGCCTGCAGCCGGTGCTGGACTCCCTGAAGAAGATGAAAGGGATGGGGGTCTGGGTGGAGGTGACGACGCTGGTGGTGACCGGCGTCAACGACGACCCGGAGGAACTGCGGGACATCGCCCGCTTCATCGCCGACGAACTGGGGCCGGAGACGCCCTGGCACATCAGCCGGTACTTCCCGTCGTACCAGATGACCAACCCGCCGACCCCACCGGCGACGCTCCAGCGGGCGCAGGAGATCGGGCGGGAGGCCGGCCTGCGCTACGTCTACGTGGGGAACGTCCCGGGGGAGGAGAACACCCACTGCCACGCCTGCGGCCAGTTGCTCATCCGCCGCTCCGGCTTTTGGGTGCTGGAGAACCGCGTCCGTCCGGACGGCACCTGTCCCCGCTGCGGGACCGCCGTGGCGGGAGTGGGGATGGCGGGGGAGTGAGGGGGTTGGGGGCGGGCGGCTTCGCCGCCCGCCCCTAAACCCAATAGCGGAAAAGATGTTTTGAACCTGCCCCGATGGGCAGAAGGGGTAAAAAAGAATATATTTTTCATTGCGGCGGCTTCGCCGCCGCAATGAAAAATATATTTCCTTTATCGCCGCGGGCGAAAACCAGATTCAAGGATAATGCGGCGATCATGAAGACGAAGTTGGGACAAACCCATCAGGCAGTCGGGCTGACCGCTTCGGCGCCGAATACTTCCCCCAGCAACTGGAGGGTCTCCAGCGCCTCCTCTTCCTCCAGGCGGCTGATGGCAAAGCCCACGTGGACGATGACCCAGTCGCCCACCTGGGCCTCCGGGACGTAAGCCAGGCAGACCTGGCGGGTGATCCCGCCGAAGTCCACCCGGCCCATCCGCATCAGGCCGTCTTCCTGTACTTCAACAATCCGACCCGGAACACCCAGGCACATCTCAGCCCTCCCGATAGGCGCGCAGTTCCCCCTCCAGCCAGTCCAGCCAGCCATCCAGTCCCTCCCCGGTCTTGCAGGAGAGGGGGAAGAAGGCCACGCCGGGGTTCAGCGCCTCCACGCCCCGGCGGAAGTACTCTATGTTGAACTCAAAGGCCGGAAGGACGTCTATCTTGTTCAGCACCACCGCGTCTACCCCCCGGTACATCGGGGGATACTTGTACGGCTTGTCGTCCCCTTCGGGCACACTGGCGATGAGGACGTTGCGGTGGACGCCCAGGCGGAACTCCGCCGGGCAGACCAGGTTGCCCACGTTCTCCACGATGAGCAGGTCCACGCTATCCAGCGGGAGCCGGTCCAGCCCGCTCCGGACCATCGCCGCGTCCAGGTGGCACTCCCCGCCGGTGGCAATCTGGACCGCGGGCACGCCCTCCGCCGCCACCCGGTCGGCGTCCAGCGTGGAGGCCAGGTCGCCCTCCACGACGGCGATCCGCCACCGGTCCTTCAAGGCCCGAATGGTCCGCAGGATCAAACTGGTCTTCCCCGCGCCGGGGGAGGCCATCAGGTTGACGGCGAAGACCCGCGCGGCGTCCAGGCGGGCCCGGTTGGCCTCCGCCAGCCGGTCGTTGGCGCTCAGGATGTGTTCTACAACGGGAACCTGTGGGCTCATGTTTCCTCACCGGTTATAAAGGCTCATCGCCTTCTCCAGCCCTTCCGTCAGCCAGGTCTGGATGGCGGCGATGGCGCGCTCTATGGCCTCTTCTATGACCGTCTCCTCGTCCGGTGTGAAGTCCTGGAGGACGTAGTCCGCCGGGTCCATCTGCCCCGGCGGGCGCCCGATGCCGATACGGAGACGGGGGAAGGACTGGGTGCCCAGGTGCTCTATGACCGACCGCATCCCCCGATGGCCGCCACTGCTGCCCTCCGGGCGGAGCCGGATGGTCCCCAGGGGCAGGTCCAGGTCGTCGTAGACGACCAGGAGGCGCTCCGGCGGCACCTGGTAGAAGCGGGCCAGGGGGGCCACCGCGCGCCCGCTCTCGTTCATAAACGTCTGGGGGACTGCCAGCAGGACCGGGTGGTCGCCGATGGTCCCCCGGGCCACCCGGGCGTTCTTCTGGCGGCGGGAGAACTCCAGGCCGTGAGCCGCCGCCAGCCGGGAGACGCAGCGGGCCCCCACGTTGTGGCGGTGGCGGGCGTAGCGGACCCCCGGATTCCCCAGGCCGACAATCAGGTACATGGATTTCTCACACCAAGACACAAAGGCACAAAGAAACAGGACACGGGTGTACGCGCTTGTCTCCTTTCGTGTTTCCTTGTATCCTTGAGTTCACTGCAAAAACTCATCGCAGAGAACGCGGAGAGCGCAGAGATTTTCTGTAATTACCTACCCTGAATCGTTTGCAGATAATGTAGCGTAGGCTTTAGCCTGCGAATACAGGCCTGGCGGCCTGCGCTACAGGGGCATGCCTTCGCCGCGTCTTTGATAGCGCTTGCCCGGGGGCTCCCTGGTAGGTAGTTACGATTTTCTTTAATATTGCTCTGCGTACTCTGCGGTCTCTGCGATAAAGAACCCTTTTTGCAGTGGAGTCATCCTTGTATCCTTGCATCTTTAGTGTGAAAACTCATCGGAAACCCGGGCGCTGGGGCTTTCCCCGGGTGCGCAGGTAGTACCGGAAGAGAGTTTTCACCAGCAAGTACAGGCCCCAGAGGCCGAAGAGGAGCAGGGTGATGCGGGCTCCGCGCATGAACGCGCTCAGAATCTGCGCGCCATCCAGCGCTGAAGTCCCCCCTCCTGTCTTTCCTCCTGCCGGGGCCGTTGGCGTCGCCCCGGGGCGCGGGGTGGGAGAGGGACGGGGGGTCGCTGTGGGCGGCATCTCCACCGGCACCGGCGTCGGCGTTTCCGGCCCGGGGGTCGGAATTTCCGCCGCCTCCTCCGTCGGAGTCGGTGTCGGCGTGACCGATTCATTCAGGACGGTGATGTTGTTCACGAAGAACGAATCGGTCACGTCCCCCTCGCGGTACCGGATGAGGACCATATGGTAGACCCCGTTGGGGATCAGCGGCGACCCGTCCTCCGCGAGGGCCGTCGTATCCCACTCGGCCAGGACGCCGTTGATCACCTGCTGCCGGACGTCCAGGACGAGCGGTTGCCACTGGGAGGTCGCCGTTGCCGCCGGGCCGGGGGCGTAGTAGATACTGTACCGGTCAAAATTGGGGTGGGCCACAGAGCCCAGAATCTGCACCACGCCGCTGACCGTGGCTCCATTGGTGGGAAATGTGATGATGACCACATTCTCCTGCGGTGGCGGCGCGGCCATCAGGTTTCCCCCAGCAGCCAGATACGTGACCAGAAGCGACCCCAAAATCAGCGCCAGTTTTCGTCTGTCCATCGGCATCCTTTGCATCCTGCTCTCTGCATCCAGTGGTTCGTCGCCTGAATATCGTCGGGCGTAAGTGTAGCACAAAAAGGGAGTAATGGCAAGGAACAGTTCGGAACGAGCAGGTAGCCGGTCTTTTTGGGGCATCACGGTGATTCTTTTGGTCGCGGCGGCGCTGCGGCTGAGCGGTGCTGCCTGGGACGGGGGCATCGGTGCCCACCCCGACGAGCGGTATCTGGTGGGGGTGGCCGAGGAGATGGCGCGTCGGCTGGAATTGGACCCCTTTACGGTGGACACTTCCTTTCCCTATGGGCATGTCCCCCTCTACCTGCTCCTGTTTTTGGGTGGGGCCGACCGGCTGATGGCGGCCCGCCTGCTGACGGGGCTTCTGGATGTGGGGACGGTGGCGCTGGCGGCCGCGCTGGCCCGCACCCTGATTGCTGCTGGCAGTCGGGACCGCCGCCACAGAGGGGCGTTGATTGCGGCTCTCTTCCTGGCCGTGATGCCCCTCCACGTCCAGCAGGCCCATTTCGCCACCGCCGACGTCCCGCTGGCCTTTTTCTCCGCTGGCGCGCTGCTCTTCGCTGCCCGTGCCACCGTCCGCAATCCGGCGCGGCGCAAAGCAAATATCTGGCTGGCAGGCATCTGGGCCGGGCTGGCCCTGGGCTGCAAGGCCGGAGCGGCGTTGCTGGTGGTCCCCCTGGTCGTCTCCGGCGCGCTGGCGGCGCAGGGTATGTCCCAGAATTGTAGGACAACTGCGAGCAGTTGTCCTGCAGGGCGTGGCGCGCTGGCGGCGCAGGGACACCGGGCGGGGCTCCGGCGCGCGGTCGGGGCCGTCGGGGCGGCCCTGGCGACGTTCGCCGTCACCAACCCCTTCGCCGTGCTGGAGTTCCCCCGTTTCCTGAGCAACGTGGCCGCTCAGGCCGCGCTGGTGCGCGGCGCGGTCCTGGTCCCCTACACTCTCCAGTACCGGGGGACACTGCCTTACCTCTACCCCATCGTCCAGCAACTGGTCTGGGGGATGGGGCCGGTGCTGGGGCTTTTGGGATTTGGGGGACTGGCCTGGATGGTGGCCCGCGCGGCCCGGGGACGGCTGAGCCCGGCGGAATGGGTGGTACTGGCCTGGGCATTGCCGTTCTTTGCGTTTACCGGTGGGCTGTACGTCAAATTCCCCCGCTATCTGCTCCCGCTGACGCCGGTCCTGGCCGCGTACGCCGCACAGATGGTACCTGGCCACGAGCACAAAGTACATCTGTGTTCCTTCGTGCTCTTCGTGGTTTCATTCCTGCCGGCCGCGCTTCTCTCCCTGGCCCTGGTGGGTTCCTATGGCCGACCGCACCCCTGGGTGGCGGCTTCCGAATGGATACGGGCGCATCTCCCCTCGGGCTCCGTCATCGCGGTGGAGGAGTGGGACCACCCCCTCCCGCTGGATGCGGAGGGCTACACCCTGCGGGTACTGCCCGTCTTTGAGCCAGAGGGAGAGGAAAAAGAGCGGGAAATGGCATCGGTGCTGGCGGAGGCGGATGCGGTGGTGGTCGCCAGCCGGCGCGGGTACGGGGCGCTGGCCCGCTGGCCCGACCGCTTCCCGACAACGCTTTCTTACTATCGCGCGCTCTTTGCCAGCGAGCGCGGGTTTGTGGCGGTGGGCTGCTGGGGGCGATGGCCCTCGCTGGCGGGCCTCTCCCTGGCCGATGACCCCTTCGGAGCGGCGGGGTTGCCCCTACCCCACCCGGATTGTCGCCCCGGCGGGGTCTGGCTGCGCCTGCCGCGCCTGGACGAGAGTTTCGTCGTCTACGACCACCCCGAGGTGGTGGTCTTTGTTGCTCAGGGTCCTTCCGCTCGCGGTTATAAAGAAAATATATTTTTCATTGGGGCGGCTTCGCCGCCCCAATGAAAAATATATTATTTTTACAGATTGCTGCCCGCTGGAGGCGACTTCAAAATATCCTTTTTGCCCCCTTTCCCAAAAAGCCAAACTTCGGGGGCGGGGGGTTTTGGGGGGGGGGGGGTTGGGGGGGGGCCCCCCCCCCCCCCCCAAAACCCCCGCCCCCCCTTGCTGGCCCATTGACACGCCGGGATAACCGGGTATAATTCGGCGAAGATGCCGGGCATCCCGGATTGCCCGCCCATCCATACCACTTCTGGGAAAACCGATGACCGAATGGTACACCAACTCCCAAACCGGCCTGCGGGTCGGGCTGGCACTGATCGCCGCCGTGCTCCTGGTGGACATCGGACTGGTCATCTGGGCCGCCACCCACCCGGTAGATGGATTGACTTTTCTCGCCGGGTTGTTCATCCTGGGGAGTCTGGTCGCGATTGGGCTGATGGGCTACTGGATCAGCGGCCTGGTCCAATCCGCCTACGTCCTGGACCGCAACGCGCTGGTCATCCTCTGGGGGGAGACGGAGCACGTCATCCCGTTGCCCCAGGTGCAACGGGTGCTGTTAGGGGAGGAAGTGACGGGCCGCCTGCGCTTCCGGGGGGTCCGCTGGCCCGGATACTGGGTGGGGTACGGCGAAATAGAGGGCGTGGGGCCGGTCCTCTTCCACGCCACCGCGCCCCTGGAGGAGCAGGTGCTCCTGGTGACGCCGGGGCTGGCCTACGGCATCTCCCCGGAGGACCGGGACGGGTTTCTGAGCACTCTCCAGACCCGGATGCAGATGGGCCCCACCCAGTGGGTGGAGCAGAGTTCCCACGGGCCGGCCTTCGCCCGCTGGGAATTCTGGCAGGACCGACCGGCGCTGGTGTTGCTAACAGGCGGACTGGTGGCGTTGCTGGCGCTCACCGGCTTTCTCTGCTTCCGATTCCCGAACCTGCCCCCGCTCATCCCCCTCCATTTTGACGCGCTGGGCACGCCGGACCGGCTGGGCGTGCGTGGGCAGATTTTTTTCATCCCGCTGATCGGGTTGATTGTGTTGACGGTGAACGGCGTCCTGGGCGGTCTGCTCTACCGGTATGAGCGTCTGGCCGCGTATCTGCTCTGGGGCAGCGCGCTGGCCGTACAGGTCCTCTTCTGGGCCGCCGTCCTGGGCATCCTGGCCGCCGCGTAGTTGGAAAAACAAACACCCGGCACCCTTCGGTGCCGGGTGTTTGTTTTTGTCCGTTTACCACCACACCGCGTCCAGTTCCTCGTCCGGCACGTCCCAGACGACGTTGTGCGGCGGGAGCGGCTCGTACTTCATGAACTCGGGCACCCGGTCGTGGGCCTTGGTGAAGCCGGCCGCCCGGTTGAAGGCCAGTTCCTTCTCCATAATCTCCCGGCCGATGCGCGCCACGTCGTCCGTCGTCCAGTTCGCGCCCAGGACGCCCGCGCACTCCTCCACCAGCCCCTCAAAGCCGCTGGGGATGTCCAGAATGGCGAAGGCGATGAAGAGGCAGTGGCCGGAGGAGTCAATGAAGGCGGTCGTGACCTGGAAGTTGCGGGAGAGGTCGGCCTTCTTGATGTCCATCGGGTCGGCCTTGCCGCCGACGCTGAGAATCTCCGGCGCGATGGTGTAACCGGCAGTGTGGTCGGCGCCCATTGTGGAGGTCGCGTAGGTGACGCCGATGCCCTTGACGGCGCGCGGCTCGTAGGCGGGCATGTTCTGGCCCTTGCATCCGGGGACGCGGTGCCAGCCGAAGGCCTGGCCGGTGAAGGCGGCGCCGTTGCCCAGAATCCGCCCCAGCGGGGTGCCCTTGCGGATTTCCTCGTCCACCAGGCGGATGGATCCCTGCCAGTCGCCGAAGGGCAGGAGCCCGGCATCCATCGCCACCGCCAGCGCGCCACCGGTCTCAATAGTGTCAATGCCGATGTCGTTGCAGAGCCAGATCAGTTTGCCGATGGCGTCCAGGTTGTCAATCCCGCAGTTGGCCCCCAGCGCCCAGGTGGACTCGTACTCCACGCAGGAGACAATCTCGTTCCCCTGCTCGTCGTAGTACGTGTTGGAGCACTGGATGACGCAGCCGGGATGGCAGGCGTGGTTGTAGAGTTCCTTGCCCAGGCGCTTCTTGTTGTTCTCAAAGATGGCCTCGCCGGAGGTCGCTGCGGCGCCCTCAAAGCGGCCCTCCCGGAAGTTGCGGGTGGGGTAGCCACCGGCCTCGTTGAGGATGTTGACCAGGATGGCGGTGCCGTAGGTGTTCAGGCCGCCCTTGGGCTTGGTGATGTCGTGCTGGCGGAGGGCCTCCAGCATCTTCTTGCGGCCCTGCTCAAAGAGGTCAGGGTTGGCGATGTGGACGCCCGGGCCGCCCTCTGGGTCCACAATGATGAACTTGAGGCCCTTGGAGCCCATCACCGCGCCCAGGCCGCCGCGCCCGGAGTACCGGCTGGGCCGCCCGTGGGCGTCGTTGAAGCAGACGCCGGCCATCGCCATCTTCATCTCCCCGGCCACGCCGATGGAGCAGATGTCCACCTTCTTGCCGAAGCGCTCAAAGAGAAGCGGGTAGACCTCGTAGAGGCTTCGGCCGGCGTACTCGTCGGCGGGGAAGAAGGTGGCGCCGTCTTTGGTGATGTGCAGCCCCCACCAGCCGCCGTCCTTGGGGTAGCCCTCCACGATGATGGCCTTGATCCCCAGTTTCGCCACCGACTGGGGCCAGCCGGTACCGGCGTTGGACTCTTTGATGCCGCCGGTGAGGGGGGACTTGGCACCCACCGAGACGCGGCCGGAGGTCGGCGCGTTGGTGCCGGTGATGATGCCCGGGGCGAAGACCAGTTTGTTGTTGGGGCCCAGGGGGTGGCAGGTGGGGTCCACCTCGTCGCAGACGATGGAGGAGGTCAGGCCGCGCCCGCCCAGAAAGCGGTACTTCTCGGGGACGTCCTCGTACTGGACCGTCCGGTCGGTCATGTTGACCCGCAGAATCTTGGACATCTTCCACCTCCTGATATTGTGGTGAACTTTGGGGAATGGCTGTTAAAAGGTAATTACCTACCACAAAGGGCACAAAGGAGGCACAAAGGGGAATAAAATCCTTTGTGCCCTTTTTGGAGACTTCGTGTCCTTCGTGGTTTTTACAGAACGGCTCTCTGAAAAATAAAAAAAGGAGACCCTCAGGCCGGGATGTCCCGGCCGTACGGTGTCTCCTTTGCAAACGCGGCGGGCGTGGGGATTGCTCCCCACACCGTATCGCCCACCCGTCCCGGAGGGAGCGCAGTGGGTCGGAGAACCGGACTATGAGGTTGTGCAGGTGCGTCGGGCGCACGTCCTATCGGAGCATAATTGAGTTCACTGCAAAAACTCATCGCAGAGAACGCGGAGAGCGCAGAGATTTTCTAATATTGCTCTGCGTACTCTGCGGTCTCTGCGATAAAGAACCCTTTTTGCAGTGGAGTCATAATTATTATACACCGGAATTCGGGCCTGTCAAGAGCCAAAATGCCAGATTACGTGCCAGGCACTTCTCAAAGTGCCTGGCACGTTAACCCGTTACCGCCGGGGCACCAGCCGGGCCATCAGCGTCCGGTAGAAGTAATCCCGCTCCCGCACCCGGGCGAATCGGGCCATGCGCGGGCTGGCCTCCACCTCCACCGCCTCCCCGGGCGCCAGTTCCGCCACCACCTCCCCGTCCACAATCAACGAGGCCGGGGAGTGCTCCCGCACCACCACCCGCACCCGCACCCCTTCCGCCAGCACCACCGCCCGGTCCAAACTCAGGTGCGGGGCGACGGGCACCAGCAGGATGTTCCGCTGTTGCGGGGGCATAATCGGCCCACCCGCTGCCAGCGCGTAGGCCGTGCTCCCGGTGGGCGTGGCGACAATCAGCGCGTCCGCCACGTAGGTGGTGAGCAGGTCCCCGTCCACCCGGGCCTCCAGATGGACCACCCGCCCCAGCGCCCCTGGCCCCACCACCACGTCGTTCAGCGCGTCCTGCACCCGGCCCCCGGTCCCGACGGTCGCCCGCAGCATCATCCGTTCCTCCACCCAGTACTCCCCCCGCCATACCCGCTCCAGTACCTCCTTCCACCCGTCCGGTTCCGCCTCGGTGAGGAAGCCCATCCGCCCCAGGTTCACCCCCAGGATCAGCGTGGGGTGCCCGGCGGTGTGGTGGGCGGCCCGCAGGATGGAGCCATCGCCCCCCAGCGTGACCAGCAGGTCGGTATCGGGCAGGTCCGGGAGGACGGTGCCCTCGTCCAGGGAGTCCGTCTCCCAGACCCGGACGCCCCGTTCCCCCAGCCAGTGGGCGATTTCCCGGGCCAGCGGAGGCGCCGCCGGAAGGCGGGGGTGGACGAAGATGCCGACGGCCCTCAGGGAGTGACCCGTTGCCCCAGCCACGGGACCAGTTCCTCCAGCGGGACTTCGGTCTGATCTCCGGCGGCCATGTCCCGCACCGCCGCCGCTCCCCGGGCCAGTTCGTCCTCCCCCAGGATGACGACGTAGCGGGCGCCCCGCTTATCCGCCTCCCGCATCTGACTCCTCAGCCCCCGCTGGCCGAAAGCCATCCACACCGCCACTCCGGCCCGGCGGAGTTCGTCCGCCAGACGGACGGCCTCCCGGCGGGCGCGGTCCCCCAGATAGGCCAGAAAGACGCGGGGGGCCGGCAGGGGCGGGACCTCCAGTTCCTGCGCCTTCATCACCATGATGATGCGCTCTATGCCCGCCGCCACGCCCACGCCGGGGGTCGGCGGGCCGCCCAGCGCCTCGGCCAGCCCGTCGTAGCGGCCCCCGCCGCAGACGGCGGCCTGCGCGCCGATGCCCGCCGCCCAGACCTCAAAGACCGTCTTGGTGTAGTAGTCCAGCCCCCGCACCAGCCGGTGGTTCAGCGTGTACGGCCGTTCCAGCAGGTCCAGGTACTCCCGCAGTTGGGCGAAATGGTCGGCGCACTCGTCGCAGAGGTGGTCCGTGATGGGCGGCGCCGCCGCGATGACCGGCTGGCAGATTTCGGCCTTGCAGTCCAGTACCCGCAGGGGGTTGCGCGTTAGCCTCCGGCGGCAGTCCTCGCAGATCTCCCCGACGTGGCGTTCGTAGTACTCCTTCAGGACCTGGACGTACCCCGGCCGGCAGCGGGGACAGCCGGTGGAGTTGAGTTGGAACGAGAGGTCGCGGAAGCCCAGGCCGGCGTAGAGGTCCCAGATGAGGAGCATCACCTCCAGGTCGGCGACGGGGTCCATCTCGCCCAGAATTTCCATGTTGAACTGGTGGAACTGGCGGAAGCGCCCGGCCTGCGGGCGGTCGTACCGGAAGACGGGGCCGATGGAGTAGAGTTTGACCGGCTGGGGGCGGACGTGCATCCCGTTCTCAATGTACGCACGGACGACGCCCGCGGTGAACTCCGGCCGGAGCGTCAGCGACTCCCCGCCTTTGTCGGTGAAGGTGTACATTTCTTTCTCCACCACGTCGGTGGCGGCGCCGATGCCCCGGGCGAAGAGTTCGGTGGCCTCAAAGATAGGGACGTCTATCCGCTCAAAGCCGGCCCGGCGGGCCAGCCGCACGGCGAATTCGGTGACATACTCCCAATACGGCTGTTCTTCGGGCAGAATGTCGTGGGTTCCGGTGGGGCGCTGAAATCGCGGCATCGTTTCCTCCTGACCACAGACCACCGACCACTGACCACTGTACTGGCTGACAGCCTGCGCTACTTTTGTCGTCTGTGGTCTATCGTCTGTCGTCCAAATTATACCTCTTTTCCCGGAATTGGCGAAGGATGGGGCGGGTCGGCGCGGGGGAGGAGGCGGGCCGTCACCAGGCCGGCCAGGGCGAAGAGGGTGGCCGCGCCCAGGAAGGGCATCCGCAGCCCGCCAGCCACCGCCAGCGCCGTGCTGAGCATCGGTCCGACGGCATTGGCGACAGAGGTGACGGTGGACTCCACGCCGTAGACGGTGCCCTGACGGCCGGGGGGAGCCAGGGCGGCCAGCGTCGCGCTGAGCGCGGTGATGGTGCCGCCCATCACGAATCCCGAGCCGGCCTGCAACAGAGCGAGCGCGGAGACGTCCCGGACAAAGTATTGGGGGACGTGGAGGGTCGCCGATCCCAGCGCGCAGAGCAGGAGCACCCGCCGCTCTCCCCAGCGATCGCTCAGGCGGCCCAGGAGGATGGCCCCGGCGGCCCCTGCGGCGGAACTGACCCCCTGAACCAGCCCGGAGAGGGTCGCCGCCGCCCCGGTGGGGGCCAGCGACTGGACCACCAGGGGCATCATCGGCGAGAGCGCCCGTGCCGCCAGCCGCATCAGAAACCGGACGCTGAGGACGCTGACCAGGGGCAGGGAGGAGAAGACCAGGCGCAAGTTGTCCCAGAGGGCCGTCCCCGCCGACTTTCCGCCCCGGGGAGGGGGCGAAAAATCTTCGTGGACCCGGAAGGCCACCATCAGTCCGCCAGCCAGCAGGAGCCCGCTGGTCGTCAGGAAAGTAGCGTGGAAGCCCAGTTGGTCGGCGATGAAGCCGCCCAGCAGGGGGCCGACGGAACTGCCCGCGTAAATGGCCATCTGCAGGAGCCCCATCGCGTAGCCGACCCGGTCCCGGGGGGCCGTGCTGGCCACCAGTGTATTTGCCGCCGCCACGGTGCCCGTCAGCATGCCCTGGAAGGCCCGCAGCAGGGCCAGTTGGGGGGCACTCCGGGCCAGGGACATCAGCCCGATGACCAGCGCCCCGCCGAACATCGCCCGCTCCACCATTGGCTTCCGCCCGTACCGGTCCGCCAGGGAGCCCCAGATGGGAGCCATCACCGCCATCGTGACGGCGTGGGCGGAGAAAATCATGCCCGACCAGAACTTCACTGCATCCGGGGAAGTCACCCCGAGTTTCTGAACGTAGAAAGGGAGGATGGGCAGTACGGAAGAGAAACCGATGATGGACGCGAACTCGGCGAACCAGATGGCCCAGAGATTCTGTTGCCAGGATGCAGGTGATGGAGCAGGAGTCCGGGTCCTTCTCAGCATCGGTAGTGGATTATATCCCCTTTCTGGCAATGAGCAACCCGGGTTGGACCACGGACAACGGACCACAGACCACGGACGACGGACCACGGACCACCGACCACTGACTACAGACTACCAACGTAGCGCAGGCTGTTAGCCTGCACGCAGGTCTGGCGGCCCGCGCTACAGGGACGTGCCTTTACCAGCGCGTTTTATGGCGCCTGCCCGGGGGCCCCTGGCAGGTAGTTGCATTCGTTCGCAGTCAGGCACGAAGCGCCAGCGGAGCACCGTTTGGGGCCCTTCGGACGCCACTTCGCTTCGCCTCGGCGCGAGCGCCCTTCGGGCAGAGCCCTCTGGGCGAAGCCTTCGGCGCGTGGCGCTTCGTGGCTCACTACGAGCATTTTCGTCAGAGCATTGATAAACTCTGACGGACAGGGGGTGTGTCCCAAAGTTGTGGGACAACTGCTCGCAGTTGTCCTACACAGCAGCCAGGCCCGATAGAATCGGGACACACCCGACAAGGGCGGCAGTTGGTCAATTCGGCCTCTTTGTGGTACAATCCCATCAGTGTTGACCCCACCGGGGAAAGGAGAGAAATGGCAACGCTGTACGGTAGCATCGGGAAGTCCGTCAGGGCTCAAGGGGCGGAGAATGTTGCTGAGGGGATACAGGACTATCTGGGCCGGGTGGCCGCGCACATCCCGGCCGAGGTCATCACCGTGTACCTGTTGGGGAAGACGGTCGCTCCCAACGAGCCCATCCTGGGCATCTGGGGGGTCGTCTGCTGGGTGATGGCCTTCGGCCTGCGGTGGTGGGGGACCCAGGGGCCGGGGAAGGTTCTGAATGTCGTCCTGACCACGCTGGCCTTCCCTATCTGGGCGATGGTGATGGGGGGAACCATTCTGGGCTTCACCTTCGGCCAGCCGATTGCCACCCTGGTTGTGCTGGTCTTTGCCGTGGTGGCAGGGGCTTTGTACAACAACCAGTAAGTTTCCCCTTGAACTCCAATGAATCAGGAGCAAATGGGATGAAAAAATTCACCGTTCCGTTCGTTCTGGCTCTCATTGTGGGCGTGCTGGTGGGCTGCCAGAAGACGGGGACCCCGGTCAGCAACGTGCCCACCGCGCCCCCGACGGCCATCCCCACACCCACAACGGTCTCCACCGCCACCTGCCGGGCCGTCCCCTCCATCTTCGCCTCTCTGCCTGCGCTGAACGTCCCGCCGGTCACCGACGCGGACTGGACCCGTGGCCCGGCCGACGCGCCGGTTACGCTGGTGGAGTATGCGGACTTCCAATGACCGGGCTGCGCAGGGGTGGACCCCCTGCTGGCGTTTCTGTTAGAAACGCACAAAGACCATCTGCGCATCGTCTACCGGCATTTCCCGCTCACCAGCATCCACGACAAGGCTCAGATCACGGCCGAGGCTGCCGAGGCCGCCGGGGCTCAGGGGAAGTTCTGGGAGATGCACGACCTGCTCTTTCAGCGGCAGCGAGAATGGGCCGTCCTTCCCGCCGACCAGATGCCTCAGGTGCTGAGCGGTTACGCGCAGGAACTGGGGCTGGACGTGGAGCGGTTCAACCGGGACCTGCAGGAACACACCTTTCAGGCCCGGGTGATGGGGCAGTACCAGGAGGCCGTTACGATGGGACTGCCGGGGACACCGTCGTTCATCGTCAACGGTCGGATGTATCCCACGGACCAGTGGGGGATTTCCTATCAGGGCCTGAGCGCACTGATCGGTCTGGCCCTTCTGGAGCCCCGCCTTTACAGCGCGCCGCCCGCCCTCCAGATTGACCCCGCCCGTCAGTACGTTGCCACCATTCGCACGCCCAAAGGGGACATCGCCATAGAACTCTACGCGGCCCAGGCTCCGCTCAACGTCAACAGTTTCATCTTTCTGGCCCGCCAGGGCTGGTACGATGGGACAACCTTCTTCCGCGTCATCCCGAATTTTGTCGTCCAGGCTGGCGACCCGACCGGGACAGCAGCCGGAACCCCCGGCTTCCAGTGCGACGACGAAATCGGCGACCTGAAGTTTGACGCGACGGGAGTCGTGGGCATCGCCAACGCTGGTCCCAACACGGGCAGCAGCCAGTTCTTCATCACACTGGCCCCCCAGCCCGACCTGGACGGGCACTACACGATTATCGGGAAGGTAGTGAAGGGGCTGGAGATTCTCCAGGCGCTGCCGGAGCGGAACCCAGCCAATCCAACCGCCCCGCCGGGGCTGGAGATTGAGAGCATACAGATAGAGGAGCGGTAAAGGGTTAGAGGGGCCTCCCCTCCTCATCCACCCCCATTACCGTCAGTTCCCTCATCGGGAAATGGCGGGGGTTGGTGGTGACCAGAACCGCGCCGCATCGGATGGCCGAGGCGGCAATGACGGCGTCCGGCCCGCTGAGGGTGATGCCCTTTCGCTGCCAGGCGCGAATCATCTCCCCTGCCAGGTCGGCCGTCGGGGCATCCAGGGGGTGGGTCCGGAGGGCATCCAGCAGGGCGAAGGTGGCTTCCCGCTCATGGTCCCGCATCCCCCGCACGATTTCCAGCCGGGTAAACGAGGCGATGTACAGTCGTCCCTCCTGGGCCAGGCGGTACATCAATTCCCGATAGCCGGGCCGGTTCCGCAGGTGGCGGATGAGGATGCCGGTGTCCAGCAGGTAGTCAGCCATTCTCCGTCTCTCCGGGGAGGCGGTCCCAGTTCAATCCGGCCCGCCCCTCCTGAATCCAGCGGTCTATGTCGGCGGGCGTCGCCATGTCGGGGTGGTCTTCGTCCCGCCAGGCTCCGGCCGAGGCGTCAATGGCCGCCAGAAGTTTCAGCCGGCTCAGTTCCGCTCTCAGTACCTGGCTGACGAAACGGGCCCGCTCCCGGGCCGGGACCAGTCGCCGCAGGTCTTCGGCGACATCGCGGGGCAGATATACATTCAGCCGTTCCCGTTCCATCGGCGTCCCTCCTGAAGTGCCGTAACTGCCTGCCAGGGGGCCTCCGGGCAGGCACCATCACAGGCGCAGCGGGTGTGTCCCAGTTTTGTCGGGCTGGGCCGCTGGCCTTTTCGCCTGGCCGTAAACGGCCAGGCTCAGGCAAAGATGAGGCGCTAAAGCGCCCCTCTCCACCTGGGCAACTCGTGTTCCGTTTGTAGGACAACTGCTTGCAGTTGTCCCACAACAGGGAGAGGGCGCTTCCAACGCCCTTTGCAACCTCAGCCAGACCGTTTACGGCCTGGCCCACCGGGCTCCCGACGATTTTGGGACACACCCGACGCATCGCCCTTGTAGCGCAGGCTGCCAGGCCTGTATGCAGGCGAAAGCCTGCGCTACGTCATCTGCAAACCGATCAGGGTGGGTAGTTGCGAAGTGCCATATATTTGCGCTCCATTTTAGCACTATATGATGACACTGTCAAACCCCTCATCTACTTCTAACCAATTTACCAATGTACCAATACCCAACCGATTCCTGGGGCTGATGGGCATCCTGACCGGTGGGGTGGTGGCCGCCGGGGGTGTGCTGATGGCCGTCCTGATGGCCCTCAGCGCTCCGATGCGGGGCAGTGAAACGGGCCTGGGCGGGATGGCCCTCCCTCAGGCCGCTGCGGTGGGCGCACTGGGCCTGGCCCTGGGGGCCATCCTGGCTGTGGAGGGGGTCCGATGGCGGCGGGGCATTCCCGCGGCCCCCTTCCGCCCCCGGCGGGCCGGGTGGCTCTGGCTGGCGTTCGTCGTCCTGCTGACCGCCGGGACGGTGGCGTCGGTGCTGAATGCGCCGCCGGTCCTGATGGCCCTCTTCCACGCGCCGACGCTGCTTCTCCTGCCCGTGCTGGTCCTTTCTCTGGTCGGATGGGGCCTGCGGGGGCGCGGGGGCTCCTGGGCGGACGTCCGCAGCGGATTGCTGAGCGGCGCGCTTCTGGGCACGGGCATCGCGCTGGTGATAGAGGTCGCGCTGATCGTCCTTCTGGCGGTCGGCCTGTTCGCGCTGGGCCTGCTCCCCCAGGAGTGGCTCCAGCAGGCGCCGCAGGCCCTGACCACCGGCGAAGTCCCCTTTCCCATCGGGGTGGAGGACCTGCTGGAAGTACTCACTCCGCCACTCATTCTGGTCGCGCTGGTCCTGATTGGGGGGCTGGTGCCGCTGGTGGAGGAGGTCACCAAGACCCTGGGGGTCGGATTGGCGGGGCTGTGGCTTCGTCCTTCCCCGGCCCGGGCCTTTTTGCTGGGCGTGGCCTCCGGTGCGGGGTTCGCCCTGGCCGAGAACATGCTCAACAGCCTCTTCGTCGGCCCGACATGGGGGCCGGGGGTGCTGGCCCGCCTGGCGGCGACGGTCATGCACTGCGCCACCGGCGGCCTGATGGGCTGGGGATGGGGGCAGTGGTGGGCCGGGCGACGGCCCTGGCGGCTCCCGCTGGCCTTCGTGGGCGCAGTGACGCTCCACAGTCTGTGGAACTCCTGCGCGGCCGGGCTGGTCCTGAGCGGGCTGATAGCGCTGGCCCGGGCCGACAACCTGGTATGGACGGGGGCCGCTGGCCTGCTGATGCTGACCCTGCTGGGCCTGCTGTTCCTGCTGGCCTGGGGGGCCGCTGCCGCCACCCTCTGGGCCAGTTACCGCCTGGGCCAACTTTAGACCCGGAAATAGCACACGGATGAACACGGATTTTACGGATTGGCACGATATAAAAATCGTAATTACCTACCACAAAGGACACAAAGTACTCACAAATTTCACGCTCCGCCATGCCTCGCTACCTCTCCGTCCATAACCGAACGCGCGGCACGACCCTGCCGGTCCGGGCACGGTGGTGCGCGTCCTTCTTCTGCCGCCTGCGCGGACTGACTTTCCGCCGGAGGTTGCCGCCGGGGGAGGCCCTTCTGTTGGTAGGGGCGCGGGAGAACCGCGCGGAGACGGCCATCCATATGCTCTTCGTATTTTTCCCCATCGCCGCTATCTGGCTGGACCGTACCGGACGGGTGGTGGACGCCGTCCTGGCCCGCCCGTTCCGGCCATTCTATGCTCCGCGCGCCCCCGCCCGGGACATCCTGGAGGGCCCGCCGGACCTGTTGCAGGAGGTGTCGGTGGGAGACCTCCTGGAGTTCGGGTGATTGCACATGACCCCCACCCACTACCGCCCCCACTGGACTCGCTGGGTTGCCCTCGCGGTGGCCGCGCTGGTCATCGGGGCCTACATCGGTCTGACCCCTCCCGGTCTGCTGACCAAAGCGGACTGGGTATCCGCCGCCGTCTGCCACCGGATTCCCTCCCACTCCTTCTTTTTCGCTGGTCGGCCATTGCCGCTCTGCGCCCGCTGCACCGGCACCTTCCTGGGCGCGCTGACGGCACTCTTTGGCCAGGCCGTCCTCCTGCGCCGCCGGGGGACCCGTTTCCCACCCCCGCTTATCACCGTCGCGCTGGTCGGTTTCATCTTCGTGATGGGGGTAGATGGCCTGAACTCCTACGTGGACCTGATGCGAGGGGCTCCGCTCTTCTATGAACCCCGCAACGAACTCCGTCTGGTCACCGGCGCGTTGAACGGCCTGGCGTTGGGCGCGCTCCTGTGGCCGATGGTCAACTTCAGCCTCTGGCGCGACCCTCAACCGGAGCCGGTTATCCGAAACGGGAGGGACCTGGGTATCCTGCTCCTGCTGGAGGCCGGGATGGTGGCCCTGGTGCTGACGGGCTGGCCGGCCCTCCTCTACCCCCTGGCCCTGGCCAGTGCCCTGGGGGTGCTTTCCATGCTGACGCTGACGATGACGGTCCTGGTTGTGATTATCGCCGGGCGGGAGAACCGGTACGAGCGCTGGCGGGATGCGCTCACCCCTCTGCTGGTCGGACTGGTGATGGCTTTCCTGCTGATCGGCCTGATAGACCTCTTCCGCTATGGGCTGACCGGCACCATCACCGGGGTCCCGGGGCTGGAGTGAAGGATGAAAATCCCGAAACCGTTCAGTCTTCCTTCCCGTCTCCCTGCACTCCGGTTCTCATGGTCGGCCTACCGGCTGGCCCTTCTGATGTTGCTCCTGACCCTGGTCGTGGGTCTGGAAAGTGAGGGGGCGCCCCCGGGCGCGCTGAAGACGGGCGTGGACCGGCAGGTTGCCGACCTTCGCTTTGACTTCCTGGGCTGGGAAGCGGAGGCCCTCTGGGGCAAACTGACCCTCTGGCTGCTGCAGCCGCAGCGGTATATGACGGAGGCCGACCGTTCCCGCTTCGTCCGGGACTGGGTGGAGCGCGTGTCCCAGGCCCAGCGCCTGGAGGCGAAAATCGCCGACGCCTACGCCGACCCGTCGGTCCAGGACCCCTTCCAGGCGACGGCGGAGGTCCGGGCCGAGAAGGACCGGGTGCGTTGGGAGATTGCGGTCCGTCAGCCCATCGCGGAGGCCATCATAGAGGAGCAGGTGGGCGTCGTGCTGGCCCGGGACGCCTCCGGCATCCTGGGCCAGCCCGCCCCCCCGGTCGGCATCCACATCACCCCGCTCCCCCACGTCCTCATCATCTCCCCCCGGGAACGGATCACCGTCATCCAGCAGGCGGAACTGGTGCCGGGGCTGACCGCCGACCGTGCCGACGCGCTGGAAAGGCAAATAGACCGGGCCTTCAACGTCTCCTCGCTGGTGACGCCCATCGGGGGGATGTCGGCCTGGCCCGCGATGGTGCTGGAGTTCCCCAGCCTGGAGTGGTGGACGGAGGTCGCGGCCCACGAGTGGACCCACCACTACCTGTACTTCTTCCCCCTGGGCTGGGAGTACGAGGATAACTGGGAGGCGCGCGTCATCAACGAGACCGTCGCCACGCTGGTAGGGTGGGAAATCTCCCGCCGGACTCTGGTCCAGTACTACCCGGACCTGGCGCCGTCGGAGGAACCATGGGCGGAGGAAGAGGAGGAGTCCTCTTCGCCCCCGCCCCCGCCCCCGCCCGGCACGTTTGACTTCGCCGCCGAGATGCACGAGACGCGCGTCCGGGTGGACCAGTTACTGTTGCAGGGGCGGATAGAGGAGGCGGAGGCGTACATGGAGCGCCGTCGCCAGTTCTTCTGGGAGCACGGGTACCACATCCGCAAACTGAACCAGGCCTACTTCGCCTTCTACGGCTCCTACGCGGCCGCGCCGGTGGGCGCGGCGGGGAAGGACCCCGTCGGGCCGGCAGTCCGGCGGGTCTGGAGAATGACGGTGAGAGACCCGCGCCGCTTCCTGCATCAGGTGCGCGGTGTCACCTCGCTGGATGCACTGCTACAACTGTCAGGGGAATAACATGAACATCCTCTACCCTGCTCTCCGGCTGGCCCTCTGCGGGTGGCTCCTGCTGACGGCTATCGTTCCCCCGGCCTCGGGCAGTCTCGCCGGGGAGAAAAACGGGGGCGTCCCTTCCCCGGCCCTCCTCCCGGCCTGGTTTCCCCCTGCTCCCCCGCCCCTCTGCTCCCCCGCTCCCCTGCCCCTCTGCTCCCCCGCTCCCCCGCCCCCCTGCTCCCCGTTAGACCCCGCGCTGGCCCGCGCCCTCTCCCGGGCCGGCCCCAACGACATCCTCCCGGCCATCGTCGTCCTGCGGGAGCAGGCGGCCCTCACCCCCACCCCCGCCGCCTCCGGCGGCTTCCCCCTCCCCCTCTCCCGCTCTGCGGGAGAGGGGGAGGGGGGCAGGGGGGAGGGGGTGAGGCGCGCCCTCCTGGTAGCCGACCTGCAGGCCCTGGCGGACCGCACCCAGGCCCCCCTCCGGGCCTACCTGGAGTCCGAGCAGGCCGCCGGACGGGTGGAGTCGTACACCCCCTTCTGGATTTTCAACGGCATCGCCGTCCGCGCCCATCCCGACGTCATCCGTACCCTGGCTGCCCGCCCCGACGTTGCCCTCATCCGCCTGGACCGCTATCGGCGGTATCTTGCCCTCACCCCCACCCCCGGCCCTTCGGGCCACCCCCTCCCCCTCTCCCGAGGGGCGGGAGAGGGGGAGGGGGGCAGGGGGGTGAGGGTGAGGGCCGAATGGAACCTCTCCCTCATCCGCGCCCCCGAGGTCTGGGCCACCCTGGGCATCTCCGGCACCGGCGCCGTGGTGGCGGGAATGGACACCGGCGTGGACTGGCTCCACCCGGCCCTGCAGGCCAACTACCGGGGCTACAACCCCCACGGCCCCGCCAACCACCGGGGCAACTGGTACGACCCCGTCACCGGTTCCCTCTACCCCATAGACGACCACGGCCACGGCACCCACACCCTGGGCACCGCCGTCGGGCGGGACGGCATCGGCGTCGCCCCCGGCGCCCGCTGGATCGGCGTCAAAGTCCTGGACCGCTACGGCTACGGCTACGACTCCTGGATTCACGCCGGATTCCAGTGGCTCCTGGCCCCCGACGGCGACCCCTCCCTCGCACCCGACGTCGTCAACTGCTCCTGGGGGGACGAGAACGGCGCCTCCACCGAGTTCCAGGCTGACCTCCGCGCCCTGCGCGCGGCGGGCATCTTCGTCGTCTTCGCCAACGGCAACAGCGGCCCCGGCCCCGGCACCGTCATCTCCCCGGCCTCCCTCCCCGAGGCCTTCGCCGTCGGTGCCAGCGACAGCGAGGACCGCGTCGCCAACTTCTCCAGCCGCGGCCCCTCCCCCTGGGGCGAGGTCCGGCCCCACGTCGTCGCGCCGGGCGTGAGCGTGCTCTCCGCCCTCCCCGGCGGCATCTACGGCACGATGAGCGGCACCTCTATGGCCACCCCCCACGTCGCCGGCCTGGTCGCCCTCCTGCGCGCCGTCAGCCCGACCGTGACCATCACCGACGTCGCCCGCATCATCACCGCCACCGCCGTCCCCCTGAGCACCACCGTCCCCAACAACGACTCCGGCTGGGGCCGCGTGGACGCCTTCGCCGCCGTCTCCCTTCTCATGAACGCCGGGGTGGTTCAGGGGACGGTCACCCGCGCGGGGGACGGGGCCCCCATCCCGGACGCGACCGTCTCCGCCAGTCCGCACGGCGGTGGCGGCGGGGGCTCGGCGACGACCGACGCGTCTGGCCGGTACGTTCTCTCCCTGGCCCCCGGCCCGTACGACCTGACCGCCCGCGCCTTCGGCTACGCGCCGGCCGTCCGCTACGGCGTCGTCATCACCACCGGCGCCGTCGTGACCGCCGACTTCGCCCTGACCGCCCTCCCCACCGGCACCCTGCAGGTCCGGGTGGCCGACGGGGCCACTGGCGCGCCCGTCACCGCCACCGTCGCCGTTCTGGAGACCCCGCTCACGGCGACGGGCTCCCTGGTGACCTTCGCCCTCCCCGCCGGGGACTACACCGTCCGGGCCCGCGCGCTGGGGCGCTATGTGGTCACCGCCACCGCGTCGGTCTCCGTCGGGCAGGTGGCCGCCGTCACCCTGACCCTCCCCCCGGCGCCGTCCATCCTGCTGGTGGACTCCGGGGCCTGGTACTACGGGAGCCAGATTGCCTACTACCGCCAGGCGCTGGACGACCTGGCCCTGGCCTACGACGAGTGGACCGTCCGCCACCCGCCCGACGACACCCCCACCGCCGACCTCCTGGCCCCCTACGACGTCGTCATCTGGAGCGCGCCCGATGACGCGCCGGGCTACATCGGCGCGCAGGACGCCATCACCACCTACCTCTCCGCCGGGGGACGGTTGCTCCTGAGCGGACAGGACGTGGGCTTCCTGGACGCGGGGATGCCGTACTACTGGAAGTACCTGAAGGCGCGGCTGGTGGAGGATAGCAGCAACCTCTGGACGGTAGAGGGGCTCCCCGGTGGCCCCTTCGCGGGTCTGACGATGACCATTGCCGGGCCCGGCGGGGCGAACAACCAGTACTACCCCGACGTCGTTGCCCCGGCCGACCCCGACGCGGCGGCCCCCGCCCTGGCCTACGCAGGGGACGGGTTCGGCGCCCTGGCCGTCGGCACCTGTCTGGACTACCGGGCCCTCTACCTCTCCTTCGGCTTTGAGGCCATCGCCGCTTGTAGTGAGGCACGAAACGGAGCGGAGTGCCGTGCTGAAGTCATGCACCGCGCGCTGGGCTGGCTCACCGCCCCCACCCCCGACGTGGGCCTGGAATTGCGGCCCCAACTCCACACCGCCATCGGCCCGCCCGGCACCGTTGTCACCCACGAACTGCGGGTCCGCAACACCGGGCGCGGCGGTATCCCCGACGTCGTCGTCCCGACGGTGGAGGGGGCGGACTGGCCCACCCGCCTGAGCGCGCCGTACCTGATCGTCCCGTCCTGCACGTCCGCCACGCTGACCGTCAGCGTCACCGTCCCGGCGACGGCGACCTGGGACGCCCGCGACGTCCTCACCCTGACCCTCCGCTCCGTCCTCTCCCCGTCCCTGAGTGCGACCGTCGTCCTGACCAGCAAGGCCCCGGCGCCGGTCCTTTTGGTGGACGACGACCGCTGGTACGAGCAGGCCCCGAAATACCGCGCGGCGCTGGAGGCCGTCGGCATCCCCTACGACCTCTGGGAGACCCACGCGGCGCTGGGGAGCGGCGGACCGGGCGGCCCGCCGACCGAATTCTTGCGCTGGTACCCCGTTGTCGTCTGGTGGACGGGGTACGACTGGTACGAGCCGGTGACGGCGGACGAGGAGCGGGCGCTGGTGGCGTACCTGGAGAGCGGCGGGCGCCTCTTCCTGACCGCGCAGGATTTCCTTTATTACCACGCCGGAGGGCCCCTGCAACCCTACCTGGGCGTCCTCACCTACACGGAGGACGTCACCCCGACCGTCGCGGCCGCTGTCCCGGAGAACCCGGTCCAACCCTGTAGCGCAGGCTATCCGGCCTGCGTCCTCCCGCTGACGTACCCCTACCGCAACTGGTCGGACGGGCTGGTGCCGTCGCCGGGGGCGGCGGTGGTCCTGCGCGACGGGGCCCGGCGGGCCATCGCCCTGGCCCGCCGCGCGCCCGTTTGTAGTCAGGCACGCAGCGAAGCGGAGTGCCGTTCCGCGACCGTCTTCTTCTCCTTCCCGTGGGAGACGCTGCCGGAGGAGGCGCGGCCGGAGGTGCTGCGGCAGGTGGTGGGGTACCTCTCGTGGCTGGGGGGTTCGGCCCTCAGGGCGGACCGGGGCGCGGCGGCCCCCGGGGCGACCGTCACCTACACCCTGCATCTGGTCAACGACGGCCCGGCCGCGGTGACCGCGGCCGTCTCCAACACCTTTCGGGCGGACCTGCAGAGCGCGCCGGCGCTGGTCTGGCGGGGAGTCCTGGCCCCCGGCGCGTCCCTGACCTTCACCTACCCGGCCACGCTGACGGCCGGATTGCCGCCCGGGACCGTCGTTCCCCACACGGTTCGGATCGCGCTGGAGGAGCAGGGCATCGTCTTCTCCCGGACGGCGGTGGTGCGGGTGGGCGCGCCGGACCTGGGGCCGTCGGCGCTGGAGTGTGGGCCGTCCCCGGCGGAGCCCGGGACGGCGGTGGCCTGCACGCTGCGGCTGGAGAACGGGGGCCCGGCGGATGCCCCCTCGGCGACGGCGGAGGTCACGGGCACGCTGTTTGCGGACGTGCCAGGCACTTTAGAAGTGCCTGGCACGTTGATCCCAGCGGGAGGCGCGGTCACCCGGACCCAGGTGGTCACCCCGCCGGTGGGGATTGGGTATGCGGTCGCGTTTCTGGAGGACGGGGCCGGCGGTCAGTGGGAACGGCCGACGTGGGTGGAGGTGCGGCCGTGGCGGGCATATCTGCCGGTGGTGCTGAAGGCTTGTGAAAACTGAACAGATGTGGTAAAACAAAGGGCGATTCTGGCCCTCACCCCTCCCCCCGGCCCCTCCCCTCTCCCGCCCCGGCGGGAGAGGGGGGGTGCCGCCGAAGGCGGCGGGGGTGGGGTGAGGGCCCTGCTCCCTGCGACTTGCGACCTGGCAGGATAAATCCTGCGCTACACCCTTGCATCTCCCCTCTCCCGCCCCGGCGGGAGAGGGGAGGGGGTGCCGCCGAAGGCGGCGGGGGTGGGGTGAGGGCCCTGCTCCCTGCGACTTGCGACCTGCGACCTGGCAGGATAAATCCTGCGCTACACCCTTGCATCTCCCCTCTCCCGCCCCGGCGGGAGAGGGGAGGGGGTGCCGCCGAAGGCGGCGGGGGTGGGGTGAGGGCCCTGCTCCCTGCGACTTGCGACCCTGCGACCTGGCAGGATAAATCCTGCGCTACACCCTTGCATCTTGCAATCTTGACTCCACTGCAAAAAGGTTCTTGGCTCATATCGGCTTTGAGGTGAAGTGGCGAAATTGAAAACATCGTGGTATGCTTTTCTCTAACGACATCCGATGAGATGGAGGAAAACCATGATGCGCTTTCCTATTAGCGATATCTTGAACGA
>Ga0272448_1001840_pt1 | contig 27885 bp, 27 predicted proteins | sample YNPCB0191_FD_202220 | JGI IMG/M metagenome (GOLD analysis project Ga0272448, IMG submission 202220) | Hot spring sediment microbial communities from Yellowstone National Park, WY, United States - YNP-CB-019-1 | ecosystem: Environmental > Aquatic > Thermal springs > Hot (42-90C) > Sediment... | reverse complement strand
AGCCAAAATACTCAAGCAGGGAGGCGGTGCAACTTGCGGCAAAGTGGCTAATAAATGAAATTAAATAGCCCGAGATAAGCCATTATCATAAGAGATGTTGTTATTGATGAGCCAAGAGCAACAATTGCAACTGTTTTTTTTGCTTTAAAGCCGATTAAGCGAGATATAATTGTCGTGCTTATTCCTCCTGTTCCCTGAAAAGGAATAGCCATAAAAATTATCATGGCAATTGTAACAAGTTTTCTTTTGCTAAAGTTTTCTGATTTCTTTTTCAGTTTGTCATAACCCCTATCCAGATAAGGAATATGATAAATTATAAGTTCCGCAAACCACCAGTTATAGGCAATTATTGCAGATGAAATTATATCCATTATTATTATTGTGCTCCCTATTACCCATGCTGGAATATCGCTAAAAAACATTAAAGGAATAATTGATTCCTTTCCAAGAGGAGGAAAAAGATAGGCAACAACAAGCCCTGCATATTTTGCATCAATTTCGCTCGGCAGATAATCAAAAACGAATGCAAAATAAAATGCTATTGTAAGAAAAGGGGTTATGAAGATAAGAACTTTATAAAGATGACTCAAACTATGTCTTGTTTTCTGAATTTGTTTATAAATCTCATTTATTGCATCAAAGATTTTCATTTTTACCTTTCTTTATTTCTTCATATGCTTTATCTATAACATTTTTTATCAATTGATAAACCTCTTCAAGTTTTAATTCTCCCTTACTTATCTCCTCTATTAAAGAAGATAGCTTGCTTGCGGTTCTTGCAAATATAAGCCAGAATGCAAACACCATACCCCATGTAAATGCAAGCAGGGCGGTAAGAAGCAATAGCAAATAGTTCATCATCCCTTTATATATCGGAGGATAAAAATATTTTGATAAATTTTTATTTCATACTTTTCTTCTTATTATTCTTGTTGGAGTAACTATTATATCAACTCTTGCATCATTTTCATCGAAAGGAATATTTTTAACAACCTGAACATCATGAACTGTTGTTATCACTGGAACTTTACCAAATTTTTCTTCAATCATTTTTATTTCTCTATCTCCATATCCCCCTCCTTTTCCAAGGCGAATAAAATTTTCTTCATCAACCGCAACACATCCAGTGATTATTAAATCAGGTTTTATAAGCTCCTCAATTATTTTTCCATAAATAAATGCTCCAGAAATTGTGCTTGCAAATCTTTCCTTACCTTTAGTTATAGATGGATCAACTCTTATAAAACCATGCTTTAATTTTGGAGAAGCCATTATTAAAATTTTATCCGCTCTTAAAGCATTCTCTCTAACTTTTTGCTGGGCAAAATCTGGATTTGAAAATACAATTTTAGCTTTTTTCCATTCTTCAAGTATTGTTACTTTATTTCCCGCTATATCACTTCCAGTAAAATTTGGTATTCTTCCGTATGCATATGGGAATATTGTTATTCCTGAGGAATCCATTTTTCTCCATATTTTTTCTCTCAGCTTCTGTTTTTCTATATTATGTTTATTATTTTCCATCCCTCCTCCTCCATCTTTTTCAATATATACCTTCTGTGGCAGGCGGCGGGCTTCTTTTCGGCGCAAAGGATTGCTGTTCTTTTTGCTTTTGCTGTTTCCTTTAATTTTTCATAATCCTTTTTCCATTTCTCGCTTTCCATCCAGTTAGCGTAGCCATACCTGAAGCCCCCGAGATTTTCAAAATGAAAATAAGCAATTTTATCAAGAATTCTTTTTAAATTTTCCTTCTTATAAATTTCAATTTTTGAAGTAGGAAAGCGTCTTACATCAGCAATTGCTTCAATTTTGTATTCTTTCAGTAAGTCAAGGAATTCTTCCTTGCTTCTATTTGAATAACCTATTGAAAATATTACTTTGCCATCCATATAACACGCTGTGGAAATGGTATCTGAATTCCTTCTTTCTCAAGAGCAACTTTTATTTTCCATAGCATTTCAGTTTTTACAGAAAACCACACAGCGGAAGGAGCCCATATTCTAACTGATAAATTTACGCTACTCTCCGCAAGCTCATCAACATAAACAATTGGCTCAGGCTGTTCAAGCACAAAAGGATGCTCTTCAAGCACTCTTTTTATTATTTCTATTGCCCTGTCCGCATCGTCACTATATCTTATCCCTATTTTATACTCAAATCTTCTTACAGGGCTACTATAATAGTTGTATATCTTTGATGTAAAAACTTTTTCATTTGGAAAGCGGGCATATATTCCATCCCATGTCCTTATTGTTGTTGATAGAATCTTTATCTCCTCAACAATTCCATCAACATCTTCTATTCTTATTGCATCTCCTATCCCAATTGGTCTTTCAATAATAAGAAATATGCCGCTTAAAAAATTTGAAACAACTGTCTGGCTGGCGAAACCAATTACTATACCAAGAATTCCCCCAGCAACAAGCAGACCAGATAAAGAAATACCTATAATTGAAAGAGATGCAATAAAACCAATTATTATTATGATATAATATGCAAATTTTTCAACATTTTTAACAGTTGCATCAGGTAGTTTATCCTTTAGTCCTCTCCTTATATTTATTCTTACCACTTTTGCTACTATTACTATAATAAGAATTGCTCCTATAAATTTCAATATTGCTTCAATCTCAATTCCCGCTATTTTATATTTAAATATATCCCATATTGTCATTTAAAACCACGCTCCATGAAAAATTCTCTTTCAATTTCTTTTACAAGAGAAATTCCAAGTTTTCTGCTCTTTGCAAGATACAAATCTATTGCCTCATTCATCCCCTCCATTTTCTCATTAAAATATGTTTTTCCAATACTCTTCTTAACTATTTCAAGATTTGCAGAACAACATGCATAATCCTTATAAAAAATTTTCATGGTAGTTGTTTTAAAAACAATTTTATTTATTTCAGTCCATTCATTATAATTATTCTTAATTTTCAGCTCCATAATCCCTTCATGTAATTTATCAATGCCAGGAATTTTTTCATATGCCTCACTTTTCCACCACCTGCATACAAACCCATCTTCAGGGCGCCCGTAGAGTGTATATTTTAATTTTGTCTTTGTAAAAATATCCACTGGCTCAACATCCTTTTCATCTGATAGAAAAACACCTATCTCAAGAGGAAATCTAATAAATATTTTTTGCTCCATCCCAGGCTCAATAAAAATGCTTTTATCAAGCTCTATCATTAAATGATTTGAAACATTAACTGGCAGATTTACAGGAGGAACTGGAGAAACAATAATTTCCCCTCTATCTGCATAAATTTTTTTCTCAACAGATTCATTTCCAACTTTTCTGAAATAATTTTTCTCTTTTCCATCACCAGCTAACTCTATTTTTATATCCCCTTCTTCAATTTTCAAATTTAATCCATATACCCCGAACATCTTAATCTGCTTTCCTGAATTTATATCCATAATATATTGCTCCCGCACTGCCATCCTGCTGGATGCGCCTGAAGCAAACCTCCACTTTCATGCCTATTTGGATTTCATCGAGCTCACAGTCAACTATTTCACCGGTTACATAGCAATCCTCCTCCATTTTTATAATGGCAATTGCGTAAGGGACATTCTTTTCAAATTCTGGGGGAGCATTTCTTATGATTGTAAAACTTTCAACAATTCCAGTTCCTTTCAACTTATAATCCTCAATTTTTCCAATCGATTTCCTCCTGCAATTCGGGCAAATTTTAATTGGTGGGAAAAATATCTCTCCGCATACATTGCATTTGCTCCCTATAAGATTGTATCTCGCAGGTATCTCACGCCAGTAGCGAGCAACTCCCATCATATCACCTCCAGAATATGCACAACCGCTGTTCCACCTGAACCCCCTATATTATGTGTTAGCCCTATTTTTGCATCCTTTACCTGCCTCTGCCCCGCCTCATCTCTTAGCTGTTGAACAATTTCAATTATTTGGGCAACTCCAGTTGCTCCAACAGGATGACCTTTCGCTTTAAGCCCTCCTGAAGTATTTACTGGAACTTCCCCATCAAGAGATGTTAAGCCCTCTTCAGTTGCTTTTCCTCCTTTACCTTTTTCAAAAAATCCCAAATCTTCAATTGCCATAATTTCAGCGATTGTAAAACAATCATGAACTTCTGCAATATCAATATCTCTTGGCTCAATTCCTGCCATCTTATAAGCTTTTCTTGCTGCATACTGGGCTGCTGGTATGCCATCAAAAACTTTCCTGCGATGCAATGAAATTGCATCATTTGCCTGCACGCTTGCAGAAATTTTAACTGGCTTCTCGCAGTGCTTTTTAGCAAATTCAAGAGGAGCAAGCACTACCGCAGCTGAGCCATCGCTTATCGGACTGCAATCGAGAAGATGAAGAGGGTCCGCAACAATCTGTGAATTGAGAACATCCTCAACCGTTATTCTATTCCTGAACTGAGCTTTTGGATTCAAACTTCCATTATAATGATTTTTCACTGCTACCATTGCAAGCTGTTCCTGAGTTGTGCCATATTTGTGCATGTGATATCTTGCCATGAGAGCATACAAACCAGGAAATGTCAGACCAAGAAATGCCTCCCATTCCCTATCTGCTGCAGATGCAAGTATATCTGTTGCTTCTCCTCCAACCACATCTGTCATTTTTTCCGCTCCACCTACAACGACTATGTCATACATCCCGCTTGCCACCGCCATATATGCCTGATGCATTGCAATCCCGCCAGATGCACATGCAGCTTCAACCCTTGTTGAGGGAATATGCAAATCCTGTAAGCCAGCCACTTCTATTGCAATACTTGCTATATGTTCCTGTCCTATGAAACGACCCGCTGACATTCCTCCCAAATATATGGCATTTATCTTTTCTCCTTCTATTCCAGCATCTTCAATTGCCTTTATTCCTGCCTCACCAACAAGCTCACGGAAGGATTTTTCCCATAGCTCACCAAATTCAGTCATGCCAACTCCTATAACCGCCACATCTCTCATATTTCACCTCTAAATTTCATATAGGTTGAATAATCAACATATTTTTTATTTTCTATCATCTTCCTTAAATTGCATCTCTCATAATCCTCAATTTTATCAGTAACAGTAATATCGAATGCATCCGAGCCGGCTCCTGAGCCATATGAAACAGCAAATATTCTATCTCCACTTTTTGCAACATCCAAAATTGAGGCAAGTCCAAGCATTGTTGAGCCGGAATATGTATTGCCGATATGAGGGCATAGCAATCCTTGCTCTATCTGCTTCTTTTCAAAACCAAGAATTTTTGCAACCCTCATTGGAAATTTTCCGTTTGGCTGATGAAAAACCGCATAAGTGTAATCATTCGCATTTGTTCCCATTTTTTCCATTAGCATCTTAGCCGCATTTGTAACATGGCGGAAATAAGCTGGCTCACCAGTAAATCGCTCCCCATGCCCTGGATAAGCCTCTCCTTCCCTTCTCCAGAAATCAGGTGTATCGGTAGTGAAGGAAAGAGTGCAATTTATTTTCGCTATCCCATCATTTCCTATAACAAATGCAGCCCCTCCAGCAGCAGCAGTATATTCAAGGGCATCGCCAGGCGCAGCCTGCGCCACATCCGCTCCTACCGCCATGCCATATTTTATCATTCCTGACTTGACCAAAGCAATGCAATTCTGCATGCCGGCGGTGCCCGCCTTGCAGGCGAATTCATAGTCAGCTGCTGTCAGGCATGGGGTTGCTTCTATTGCCTCAGCCACTATTGTTGCTGTTGGCTTCACTGCATAAGGATGACTTTCGGAGCCCACATAAATTGCCCCTATTTCTTTTGGATTTACCCTGCCAGCTTTAACTGCTTTTCTCGCTGCCTCAACAGATATTGTTGCAGTATCTTCATCTATTGCAGGAACAGATTTTTCAAAAACATATAAGCCAGATGAAATCGCTTTTGCATCTCTTCCCCATACACGAGCTATCTCTTCAACCTTTATTCTATATTTTGGAACATAAGCTCCATAACTAACTATATAGCTCATTACTGCAACATAATTTTTGCATATATAAGAATATCGGAGCTAATGGGCATGTAGAATAAATAAAGATAAATTCCTGCTATTTTTGCCTTTAATCATTTTGCTTATTTCTTAAAGCCGCTGAGCATATGCTCTATAAAATCCTCAAAAAGAGAGGAATCATTGACATCTTTATTCTTTTCTGTAAAGAAGTATAATGAAAATTTTTTCCAAACAAGGAGTTAATCAAGCCTGCTAATTCGCGATAGGGTAAAAATGTGTAGAAAGCTGAGGCTATTGAAATTAAAGAAGCAGGTATTTTATACTGTGCTCCTCTTTTTCCTTTATTCATCTCCTCCAATTCTTTTTTCCATTTTTCCTCATCTATTTTTCAGAGTATTGCATGCTCCCTCTACCATTTCTTTCCCAAATCTGTTTCTTTCCAGCTCATCCCATTCCCTCCTTTTAAAATAAATAAAGGAAATAAATTTAATCTTTTTCTTTTATTCTACATGCCCGGAGCTAATTTAAAAGCCGAAATTATTAATAACATCAAAAACATTTCAGAAAACATGAAGGATAAATACGAAGAATGGGTAAAAAATTTTAATTGGGATGTGCCAGAATATTATTCAGTATGTGAGGTTGTTGATAAAACAGCTAAGGAAAGGGGCAAAGTAGCAATATATTATGAAGATGAGGGAGGAAACAGAGAAAAAATGACTTACTGGGAATTAAGAGATGAATCAAACAGATTTGCAAACTTTTTAAAGAGCTTGGGTATGAAAAAGGGGGATAGAATAATTATAATAATGCCCCGCCTGCCGGAGGTTTTTGTCGCCCAAATAGGAAGCTTTAAAGCGGGGGCAATAGTAATTCCATGTCCTGATATGCTTCGTGCAAAAGATATTGAATATAGAGCAAACAATAGCGAGGCAAAAACAATAATTGCTCATCGCAATTCAACAAATTTTGTTGATGAATTAAGAAATCAAATAGGTGTGGAAAATTATATCATAGTTGATGGAGAAAAAGATGGATGGATAAGCTATAAAGAAATAAGGAAAGAATCGAGGAACTTTGAATATGAAATGATAAAATCAAGTGATATAATGACAATAAACTATACTTCGGGCACTACAGGTGAGCCGAAAGGAGTAATGCATAATCACGCATGGATTTACTGCATGGCAAAAACAAATGCTGTTTACTGGTGGAATGCAAAACCAAATGAGCTTCTTTGGGCCACTACAAGCCCTGGATGGGCAAAATGGTTCTGGTCTCCGATAGGAGTTGCTCTTGCAATAGGAGCATCACAGCTGATATACAATGGCAGATTTAATGCAAAAAAATATCTTGAATTGATGGAAAAGTATCGCATCAATAGATTTTGTTCAACACCAACAGAATACAGGCTTTTCGCACAGGAAGATCTGGAAAGCTATGATTTAAAGGATATGAAAAAGTTTTTAAGCGCAGGAGAAGCATTGAATAGAGAAGTAATTGATAGATTCAAAAAAGCATATGGTCTCCTTATCTATGATGGCTACGGGCAAACAGAAACAACAGGACTTGTATGCAACTACGATGGCATAAAGGTAAAGCCTGGCTCGATGGGCAAGCCAATGCCTGGCGCCGGTATTGAAATAGTTGATGAAAATGGAAATATTTTGCCAGCGGGGCAGACAGGACAGATTGCTGTGCCAATAAAACATCCTGGGCTTATGGTTGGATACTGGAATGGCAAGAGAATTGAAGAGCTTGCTGTAAATGGCTTCTATCTTACAGGTGACCTTGCAAGAAAAGATGAAGAGGGCTATATATGGTTTGAGGGGAGGGCTGATGATGTAATAAAATCATCTGGCTATAGGATAGGACCTTTTGAAGTAGAAGATGCTCTTGTAAAGCATCCAGCGGTTTTGGAAGCGGCTGTTGTTGCATCTCCCGACAAAATAAGAGGGAATATTGTTAAGGCATTTGTTGTTCTTGCAAAGGGATATAAGCCAAGCGAAAAACTTGTTGACGAATTGCAGGAATTTGTCAAAAAGAATACTGCTCCATATAAATATCCCAGAGAAATAGAGTTTGTTGAAAATCTGCCAAAAACAATAAGCGGGAAGATAAAGAGAGCGGAATTAAGAGAGCTTGAAAGGAAAAGAAAAGGATTTATCTGATCCTCTCCTCTATCCATTTAACTATTTCATCTTTTTTTATTCTTATTTGCTCGGAAGTATCTCTAAACCTTATGGTTACTGTATAATCATCTTTTGTTTGATAATCAACAGTAATGCAGAAAGGTGTTCCAATTTCATCCATTCTTGCATATCTTCTTCCTATACTTCCACTCTCATCATAAAAAGACATTATTTTATTTCTTCTCAACTCTTTTTCAATTTCCCTTGCAATTTCGGGCAAATTATCCTTGGCAACAAGAGGAAAAACACCCACTTTTATAGGAGCAATATTTTGTGGAAGCGATAGAATCACATATTTTTCTCCCTCTTTTTCCTTTTCTATGTAGTTATGCTCCATTATAAAATAAAAAATTCTATCTATTCCATATGATGGTTCTATTACATGTGGCAGAAATTTTCTTAAATATACATTTTCCTCTTTTTCAACTATCTCATAAAATTCCTCGCCTATTTCATATTTTTCTCCATCTATCTCAATAGATAAATTTTCTTTTAATTCAGTCCCATCCAATTTTTCCTTAATAATTTTTGCTTTATCTTTAAATTTTTTTCCCAATTTATCCATTTTTAACTTTACTATCTTTCTCCTTATTTTTACTGGCTTATCAAATGTTTCTATTGCGTTCATATCCACGCCTGTTGCCTTCATGTGGGCTTCTAAATCATAAGTGCAACGATCTGCAATACCTACGCATTCAACCCATCCAAATCTGCTGGAATAAATCTCTGCATCCCAGCATTCGTTTGCATAATGGGCAAGTTCATCTTTTGCATGTTTTCTGAAACGAATTTTTTTTTCATTTATTCCAACTTTTATCAAAAATCTTTTTGTTAATGCAAGATAATATGCAATTGCCTCATTTCCAAATATTTTTCCAATCGCGTCTCTGAGTTTTATTCTCTCTTCTTTTCCTTCATAGAATACATTCAGTTCTTCATTCTCAATTTCTTTAAATCTCTCGTGTTTTTTATTTTCTCCATCAAAAAATATTTCAGCTTCAGCCATCGAAAACTCTCTTAACCTTATCATCCCCTGCCTTGGAGAAACTTCATTTCTGAATCCTTTCCCGATTTGGACAATTCCAAATGGTATTTTCTTCCTCGAAAAATCATAAAGGAAAGGAAAATCAACAAATATTCCCTGCGCCGTCTCTGGCCTCAAAAATGCTTTGTCTTTTTTTCTTCCTATACCAGTTTCAAACATCAGATTTACCTCGCTTCTTGTAACATCTCCCCCACAAACAGGGCATTTTCCATTTTTTAACTCTTCAACCTTAAAACTTAATTCACATTTTTTGCAATATCCTATTTCATCTATGAATTCATCAACATGACCAGATGCCTTCAGAACCGAAAAAGGAGTTATAACTGGTGTGGATATTTCATAAAATCCTTCATTAACAACATAAAAATTTCTCCATTCATTCTCTATGTTGTTTTTCATCAGGCAACCCAAAGGCCCATAATCATAAAAACCAGCCTCACCTCCATAAATTTCGTAAGAGGGATATATAAACCCTCGCCTTTTTGCCATTGCCATTATTTTTTCGTATATATCTGTCATATTAGCGAACTCATCAAATCCACATCATATAGCATGCCAACAAGCTCATCATTCTCATTTATTACAGGAAGCTGGTCAATTCTGTGCTCAAGCATTTTTTTGGCTGCATCAGAAATTTTTGATTTGATATAGGCTGTTATTACTTTTTTTACCATTACTTCCTTAACTGGCACAGAAGGAAGCTGAATTTTTGATGTTTCATAATAAAGGCGCATCACATCTCTTATTCCTTCCCATGTCCACATATCCTCATCCTCTCCTATCCCCAAGTCTGATTTCTTCACGCTTTCCTGCAGATGAGAAAAAGTAAAAAGGTCCCCGTCCGCAACTATTCCAACAAGCTCTCCATTATCATCCACCACCGGCAGGGCGGGGGCATTTGTTATCCTGAATATTTTCATAACCGCGGGTAGAGGTGTTTCCTGATATAGAGGCACACATAAGGGTGAGAGATATTTATCTACCCTATCTGTTTTTTCTTTAAGCAAGATTAACAGATCTGGAGGAGAAATCATACCGACAAGTTCATCTTTTCTTACTACAGGAATGCCATGAATGCGCCTTTCATAAAATATTTTTGCTGCTTTTTTTATATTTGCATCTGGTGAGAGCACTACAGGATTTTTATCTATAAGGAGGGCGAGCTGTTGTTCTTCTGGATTTTCAAATATGCGATTTCTTGTAATCATTCCAATAAATTTTTTAGTGCCCGCCTTTACAACCGGCACACTGCTTACCTCATATTTTCCAAATATTCTGAGCACTTCTTCTCTGCTCCCAGGTATTTCAGCAAATACTGGCTTTTTATTCATCAAGTCCTTAACTTTAAATTCCTTTTTTGATTCCTTCATTACCCTATGTAATACATCATCTTTTTTAAAATTTCCTCATTTTAATAAAAAAATTATAAGGATTTTTGCTTATCATCTCATATGCACTACTTTTTTCTATATTAAATTTTTCTATAAGAAAATTCATTTCTTCAATTATATCTGGCTTGACAATCATTGCATTATCTGTTCCAAGCATTATATTTGCTTTATATTCAATTAATTTATTCACAGGAGGAGATAAATTAAAATTAAAATTTGAACGGGGGCAGATAACAATACCTATACCTTCTTTCACTATCTTCTTTATATCCTCATCACTTGCATTGCACATATGAACAACAAATTTTGGCTTTAATGATATAACCTTTTCGATATTTTCCCTTCTTACCTCACTTGCATGTATTGCAAAAATTTTTTTTCTTTCATTAACATGATTTGCAATCATTTCAATTTCATTTTCATTCCAGTCATATATACTGCTTAGACCTATACCATCACATATATCAAGCAATTCATCAACTTCTTTTTCATCATATAACAAATTTTTAGGCCTCCCCAGTATAATTGCTTTTATTTTCCTTCCTCTTATTGCTTCTTTAAGAATTTTTACTCCTTCAATTCCACCTTCTCTAAAATCAACAAAAAAATTTGTTCCACATTCCTCCATTATATCAACTGCTTTTCTCATTCCTTTAATAATTTCCTCCTTGCTTGCTTTTTCAAGCATTTTATTTTTAATTCCAGATGGAGAAAAAAGTTCCTCTATACTGTATTTTTTATCAATTGAAATAAAAGCATCTCCTATATGTGTGTGAGAATTAAAAATCATTTTGGTAAATATATTTCAAAAATAGTTCCTTTATTCTTTCCTTCCTTTATAGCATCCCTTACTTCAAGTCTCCCGCCCATCTTTTCAACAATCTTTTTCGATAGATATAATCCGAGACCACTTCCCTTGCTATTCTTTCCTTTAGCCCCTATTTTGAATAAATTTTTTTTCAATTCTTCATCTATTCCAATTCCATCATCCTCCACATATATCCTTAATTCTTTACCATCATCATCAACTCCAATCCTTACATTCTTTGCTTTTGAATGGGATATTGCATTTCCAAGCAAATTTGAAATAACCTCGCTTATAAGTTCTGCAACAACTATTTTCTTTCCATATTTTTTATATTCGATCCTGATATTTTTCTCACTCGCTTCTCTGCTGTATTCTTTTACAAGATCCAAAATAAATTTATCAAAATCAAATTCTCTTTTTTCCCAATCCTTCTTTAAAAACTGTAACTTTCTCACATTATCTATTATCTTACCCGCAGATAGAGCAGAATTCAGGGCAGCCTCTACCATTTCATGCTGTTCATCCTTCAATTTTTCATCTATCAATATTTCAAGATAACCGATTATAAGCTGTAATTTATTCGCAACATCGTGGCGCAGTAGGGCATTGAAAAATTCAGCTTCTTCCTGCGCCTTCTTGAGGCTTGTGATGTCGTGGATGATGCCGTCTATATATTCCTCATTCCCTTCTTTTACAAGAATTGCATATTCGTTTCCTATTACGATACTCCCATCTTTCCTTATATATTCAACTTCATAATTTTTTACCGAGCCATATTTTCTCAGTTTTTCAACAAAATTTTTTCTATCTTCGGGATTTTTATATAATTTTTCAAGTTTCATGTTTTCTAACTCTTCCTGGCTATAGCCAAAAAATTCCTCGAGTGCCCTGTTTGCTTCAATAAGCTTTCCTTCCTTAACTCTATATATGCCCTCTACCGAATTCTCAAAAATACTCCTATATTTTTTCTCAGAATTTTCAAGCTTTGTCTTTATTTCAAGGTTTTTTATAGCGGTAGCCAGAATATTTGAAAAAATTTCAAGCAATTTTATATCCTCTTCATTAAATCCATTAATTTCCTTTTTCTCAACATTTATAACCCCAATTACTTCATCTCTATAAATTATAGGAACTGCAACCTCACTTTTCATTCCTTTTGCTCCTTCAATATATCTTTTATCATTAGATACATCAGCAACATATATGGTTTTTTTCTCTTTTGCACAAGCTACAGTTATTCCTTTTTTACCATTTAATAGCAATGGTTCTGGCAATTTAAACAATCCAACAACCTCCACTTCCTTTAACTCATTTTCTTCCTTTATTAATAATTCAAAAGCATCAAAGTTAAATACATTTTTAAGGATAGATGAAAATAACTCATATAACTCGTTGTAAGAATTTGCAAGCATCAATTGTGAAGACACCTGATACACTCCGAGCAGTTTATCCATCATTTTTTTGTTAAATATTTTTGTTATATAAAATCCTTTTTGAAATTTCAACCAATCTAATAGTTAAGTTTATCTACAAACACATATATATTTTTATGGGTAAAGGATCAGCAATAACAGTTCTATCAATTTTTTTATTTTTAATCTTATTTTTCATTTTCCTAAAGATTTTTCCAGAGGGAATAGAGATTGCCCCATCCACAAAAATAGAAATGGAAGGCGAAATGACGCTTTTTGGAAATATAAGCGGCGGCGCATCCGCATTATATTCAAAAAATTTTTCCATTCTTTATAATGGTATAGAAAATAATGGAGAAGAGGTTTATATTGAAGGAAACATATCTTTTAACTGTAAAAGAATTGTTATTTCGGATATATTGACTACAAATGAAACTTATTTTCTGGGTAAAAACTGCATTGTCAAATTTAATAATGAAAAAAAATTTTATGAAATTGTTGAGGGAAAATTGGAAGGAGAGATTTTTATTTATCCTTGCGAAATAATTTTCTTGAATAAAAGTGAAAAAGAAATAGAGATAAATGTTTCAATACCTCTTGAATTAAAAAATTTTGTTTTTTCAAAAAATGGCAGTTTTTTTATGGATAAAAATAAAAATTTTTCTTTGATTGCCTTTACTGGAACTGGAAAATATTTAACAAAAGAAAAGAAATTTTATGGTGAGGCAAAAATAATTTTCGTAGATAATAAGTTTTATGAAAAATTAGGTTATAAATGGATTATCTATATCTGGATGTTTTCCTTAATAATATTTATACTATCTCTATTTTTTAAGAAAGAGCAGATTGAAAAGGACAAAAATTACCTTGGATTTTCTATAGTTTCTTCCATTTTCTTTTTCTGCATCTCAATATTTCTATGGAACTGCGAAATCGGAAGAGTTGCAGGTTTAAATATTTTCGATTTAAGGAACTTTTTAAAATTTTCATTTTCCTTAATAATTTATCTTTTTTCTTTTGCACTGATTGGTTTTCCAATAAGAATTGCAATATCTTCCTTCTTTGAATTCTTTGGAATGATCAATATTGGAAGAACAATTGCCCGCTTGATTGGTTTCTTAATGATTTTTATATTGGGTATAGTTTTTCTTCCATTTCTTATGAATATCACAATATCTCCTTTCCTGAAATACTATTTACATTTAATGGGGCTAAAATGATATATCCTCTGCCAAATGAAAGGGCTTTGTATATAAAAAAAGAAAAGGCAGTTGTTGTAGCTGACTTACATATAGGTATAGAATTTGAATATCACATGCAGGGAATAAATATTCCTGTTCAGACATCTAATATGTTAAAAAAAATTGAGTTTTTAATTGATGAAAATAATGCAAATAAGCTTATAATTGTTGGAGATTTAAAACATGTGATATGCAATTCTGATGCAAAAAATAATAGATATTTTATGGAAAAAGAAAGAAAAGAAGTGAGTTTTTTTATAAATAGATTGGATAAAATAGTTGATTTAATAATAGTTAAAGGAAATCATGATGTTTTTTTAAGAAGTAAAATAGCGAATATATGCAATGCAAGAGGTTTTAAAATGGGAAATATTTCATTTGCTCACGGTCATGCATGGCCATCTGAAGAAATAATGAACGGAAAAAATCTTGTTTTTGCTCATATTCATCCCGTGCTTAAAATCAAAAACAATTACAGCTATTATACAAAACCCTGCTGGGTAAGAGGAATATTAAATAAAAATTTAAATAAATATAAAAAATGGAATAAAAAAATGAATTTTGTAATAATGCCCTCTTTCAATCCACTCTGCGGGGGCAGCGCTATAAATGAAAACAAAATTGAGGGGATAATCCCAAAAATTGCTGACATAGAAAATTCTTGTGTTTACCTTTTGGATGGAACAAATTTAGGAATAGTAAAAAATTTAAAGAAATTTTCGATTAATATAAGGTGAAAAAATGAAAATACTTGTTACTGACAAGATATCGGAGGAAGCAATTGAAAAATTAAGAGGAAAGCATGAAGTTTATTTTAAGGAGCTGAGAGGGGAGGAGCTGGCAAGAGAAATAGGGGAATATGACGCCTTGATGGTAAGAAGTGCAACAAAGGTTACAAAGGAAATTATAGAAAATGCAAAAAAATTAAAGGTTATCGGAAGGGCGGGCATAGGAGTTGATAACATAGATGTGGAAGCTGCATCAAACAAAGGAATAATTGTTGTTAACTCGCCAACTGGAACAACCCGCTCTGTTGCGGAGTTAGCTGTTGCCTTCATGTTTGCACTTGCAAGGAAAATCTGTTATGGGGATGCAAAAATGAGAAAGGGAATATGGGCGAAAAAAGAGATGGAAGGAATAGAATTGCAGGGAAAAATCATTGGCTTGATTGGCTCTGGAAATATTGCTCAGGAAGTGGCAAAAATTGCAAATGCTTTGGGAATGAATGTAATTGTATACAGCCCGAACTGCAGTGAGGAAAAAGCAAAAAAAATGGGAGCAAAATTGAAAAGAATTGAAGAAATCTTCAGAGAATCAGATTTTGTTTCAATTCATACCCCGAAAACAAAAGAAACATATCATATGGTAAATGAAAAATTGCTTTCCCTTATGAAAAAGAGCGCTTATCTTATAAACTGCTCAAGAGGGGGGGTTGTAGATGAAGAAGCTCTTTACAAAATGCTTAAAGAAAAAAGAATTGCTGGCGCCGCCATCGATGTATATGAAAAGGAGCCTCCTGAAGCCTCCCCGCTTTTCGAGCTTGAAAATGCTATTTTTACTCCTCATATAGGTGCATCCACAGTTGAAGGACAAATTAGAGCTGGGATAATATGTGCGGAGCAAATATTGAAGGTCCTTGATGGTGAAGAGCCCGATTACTGGGTTAACAAAAATTTGATTAAGTAATGAGTTTGAAAGTTGAAATAGATGCCAGGAGTTGCAATACAAGAGAGGGTTATATTGAAATAGAAGGAAAAAAATTAAAGATTCCAAATATTTTATGGTATTCATCAGATAGAATAAAAACTCCGGAGTTCGCAGAAATAAAGCTTGGAGAAGAAATAAAAATGGGAGGGAGTTTTTTTTATCCAGAGGAATGCAAGTTTTGCATCCCCCCTTCCCTATCCTATCCATATTTTTTCCCAGATGATTTTCCAAGTTATTTAGGAAAAAATGATTTTTTCAGCTATGTATCCAAAAATATTTCTCATAAGGAAAACAAGATATACATTATGGCTAATTCAAAAGAGGCTTATTCAAATCCAAGAGATTTTGTTGAATATTTAACTGAAATAAGAGAAAAAATAGGATACAAAATTTTATATGCTCCCGCAATAGCAAACCCTGTAAATCTTCCAGTTTTATCCTATTGCGGAATTGACCTTTTTGATTCAATTGATTTAATTTTTAAAAGCAGAAAAAAAATATATTTTACCTCAGAAGGTGAATTTGATTTAAGAGAGATAAATGAATACCCATGCTCATGCATTTATTGCAGAAAAGGTATAAAAAATTTTGAGGATTTGCTCTTTCATAATTATGAAACAATGAGAAATGAATTAATAAAAGTAAGGGAATATATAAAAAATGGAAATTTGAGAGAATATGTTGAAGCAAAAATCCATTTTTCAACACATCTTGCATCAATAATAAGAATTATGGATATTGAAAAATATGCCTATCAAGAAAAGAGATATCCTGTAAATGGAAAAAAAATAATTGTATCCCCCTACTCCTTCTACAGACCTGATATTTTAAGGTTCAGGGAAAAAATCTGTAATATTTACAGGAAACCGAAATCCACAAAAATATTATTGCTTCTTCCATGCTCTTCAAAAAAACCTTACTCAAAATCAAAATCCCATAAAAAATTTAATGAAATAGTTTCCTCATTCAAAAATAAAAATGTTATACATGAGGTTATAATAACATCCCCTCTTGCTATTGTTCCAAGAGAACTTGAATATACATATCCGTCTGCCCACTATGATATTTCAACAATTGGCTACTGGGATAAGGAAGAAATTGATATAATAAAGAAATGTTTTGAAAAATTTATTTATAATAATAAGTATGATGTTGTAATAAATCATCTTCCTTACCCAATATCCTCAATTCTTGAGTTAGATGCTATAAATACATGCGTAGAGCATCCAACATCAACATCTTCGCTTAAAAAACTCTCAGATGCACTAAAAATTTGCGAAGATTTTGAATATGTAAGCAAAGAAAAAAGGGATTATGAAAATGCTTTCTCGATGCTATATTTCCAATTTTCAAAACCTGAAAAATTTATGGAAAAATGCTATGTAAGGGGAAATTTTCCAAATTATAAAATATATTACGAAAATAAGCAAATTGCATCTTTTGTTTCTGAAAGAGGTTTTTTTTCTTTAACCATTGAAGGAGGAAGAAAAATTGGAAAAAATTACTGGGTTGAAATAGAAGATTTTTATCCAAAAGGAAGTATTTTTGCATGCGGGATAATAGATGCAGATAAAAAAATAAGAATAGGAGATGAAGCAATTGTTTTTCACAAGGATGAAGTTAGGGCTGTTGGGGTTGCAAAAATGAATTCAGAGGAAATGATAGAAAGCCAAAGCGGTGAAGCAATAAAGGTTAGACATCATATCCAACCATAATGATTTTTCCTTTATCAGTGTCAATAACTGTATATTCTCCCGATTTTCCAACGCTGCAATTCACAACAATTGTATCGCAAAATTTATCATATCCCGCATCTTCATGCACATGCCCGCATATAATATAGGAAGGCTTCTTTTCCTCCATTATTTTTCTTAATTTTTTATCACCGATATGCATTCCAAAAAATGCTTTATCTTTTGTCTTATAAGGGGGAAAATGGCTTATAATTATATCTACTTCTTCTATTTCTGGGAATAATTTTCCTATTCCAGAAAATTTTAGAGAATTTATTTTCAAATTTTTACCATCAATAAAATTTATTTTTTCATATTTTAGATTTGAATCTGTGTTTCCATGAACTGCATAAAATGGAAGATTTATTTCATTGAAAATGCTTTCGTCAATATACCCCATATCTCCAGCAATTATACAAATATCTGGTTTTTCTTTCTTTATCCCCTTTATAAAACATTCATATCTTTCTTTTTTACCGTGAAAGTCAGCAGCACAAATAATAATCATATCACTTTTCTTCTCTATATTTTAAATTTATTTCCTTATTTAACTTTATGTAAAGCTCTGCCCCTTTCTCAATTATTTTTTTATCATTTAATACAGAAATTGCCTCTTCCGCCATAATTTCGAGCAATTTTTTTATTTCTTCCCTGTTCATTTCAAGAAGTTTTATTATATCTCCAACTATCTCCTGCAAGTTTTCCCCCTCTATCTTTATCTCTATTTTCATATTTCATAATTATAAAATAATTTATTTATTTTGCTATGCTTAAATTTTTATATAATTCAGGTTTTTACTTTCATGAAAATTCTCTTCATACATGCTGATTTCATAGAATATGAAGTAAAAGAAAAAGCAATTGAAAAAGCAGAAGAAAGGGATATAAAAAATGATAGGATGGAAAATGCTCTTGTTTCTTTTATTTCAGTAGAGAAAGACGATGAAGATTATGAAATAGCATGCAACGAAATAAGGAATGTTGCAGATATGGTTAATACAAGAAATATAATGCTATATCCTTATGCCCATCTTTCAAGCGAACTCGCTTCTCCAGAAAATGCAATTGAAATACTGAAAAATATCGAAGAGAATTTAAAAAAAGATTATAATGTAAAAAGAGCGCCATTTGGATGGTATAAATCCTTTAAAATAGGTTGTAAAGGTCATCCTCTATCCGAGCTTTCTCGCCATATTATATGCAGAAAAGAAGAGAAAGAAGAGGAAATAATATCTGAATGGTATGTCCTTACTCCAGAAGGAGAGCTAATTGAAGCAGAAAAATTTGATTTCTCAAATAACGAAGAACTAAAAAAATTTTATGAATATGAAGCCTTTGGCAGCAGGAGAGCCGAAGAAGAACCAGCCCATATAAAGCTAATGAGAGAGCATGAAATTGTGGATTATGAAAATGCCTCGGATTACGGAAACATGAGATGGTATCCAAAGGGCTATTTAATAAAGAGGTTGCTCGAAGAAAAGGTAGAAGAAATGTGCCTCTCTGCGGGCGCCATGCAGGTGGAGACGCCGATTATGTATGATATGAGTCATCCATCGCTAAGCAAGTATATAAAAAAGTTTCCTGCCCGCCAGTATGTTGTGAAGGGAGACAAAAACAGGGAGTTCTTCCTTAGGTTTGCTGCATGTTTTGGGCAGTATTTGATGGCACATGATATGAATATGTCCTATAAAAATCTGCCAATAAGGTTTTTTGAGCTTGCAAAGTCATTCAGGAGGGAGCAACACGGCGAGCTTGCGGGCATAAAGAGGTTGAGAGCATTTACAATGCCTGATATGCATACTGTATGCAAGGATGAAAAACAATCTCTTGAGGAATTTAAAAGACAATTCCTTTTATCTGTTGAATGGTCAAAAATAATTGATATAAAAGGAGAGATTGCTATAAGGTTTGTAAGGGATTTCTTTGAAAAAAATAAGGATTTTTTTGTATCTCTTGTTAAAAAATGGGGAAAACCTGCTCTTGTTGAAATGTGGGACAAAAAATATTTTTATTTTGTAGCAAAATTTGAGATAAATTTAAATGATTCTGTTGGAAAATCATTCGCTCTTTCAACTGTACAGATAGATGTGGATAATCCAAAATCATTTGAGATTACATACACAGATGAAAATGGAGAAAAAAAATACCCCTATTTACTCCATGCATCAATTTCTGGAGGAATTGATAGATGTGTGTGCGCTATTTTGGAAACAGAAGCAATGAAAATTAAAAAAGGCATTAAACCATCTCTTCCCTTCTGGCTATCCCCTACACAGGTTAGGATAATTCCTGTAAATGAGAATTTTTTAGAAGATTGTAAAAAAATTGCTAAAAAAATAAAGGCGAGAGTAGATATTGATGATAGAGACGAAAGTGTTGCCAAAAAGATAAGAGATGCAGAAAAAGAATGGGTTCCAATAATAATTGTATATGGGGAGAAAGAAAAAGAAGGAAAACTAAAGCCAAGATACAGATTTGAATGCGATAGAGAAGAGGTAAGCTTAAAGGAGTTGAATCTTATAATAAAGGAAAAAATGAGGGGCTATCCTTTCAGAAATCTTTCAATGCCATTCATGCTGAGTAAGAGAGCAAAATTCAGATGAATTTATTTGTTTTTTACCCAGTAAATCATTAAAATGATTCCAAATAAAATAAGCAAAGATGGAATAACTATCTGCAGGAAAATGATTAAAAAAGATGCTTTTTTTGCTTTCTCTGCCATCTCATTAATCGATTTTTCTTTCATCCAGTATCTAAAATCAAGAACTTTTACTTTATTTTCAGATAGTTTTTCTATCTGATTTTTTTGTTCTTTTGCTTTTTCCATATTTTCAAAAATATCTTTTGTTTTAAGATTTATCCTAACAACACTACTATTTGATTCTGAAAAATTTAGCAGGCGAGCCATTGTAATTGACTTTTCTTTCATTTCCTCAATTGTTTCTTTTTTGAATGATAAATTCATCTTATACACATCAATCCAAAAAAATCCTCTTAATCCAGTTATTATCTCCAGAGGATTTATCTTCTTAACTGAATTTTTTTTCATATCAATAATAAGACCCGTATTCGGCTCAACCCAGTAATCTGTTTTGGTAATATATCTTACATTCATGCCGATTGTTGAATCATACAAAAATCTATCTTCTTCTGTCTCAAAAAGGTAGGTATGAATTCCTTCATGGTCCTCTTCTCTTATAAATGAAACTATGGATGGTAAATTTATTTCAGGATTCCACATCAAATAATCTCTTTTTTCAACACCCGGTGGAAATGTAAACAATCCCTCCCTCTCCATGTCTCCATAATTTTTTGCCTCCTCACATGTGTCTGCATATACCCCATGATATTCTTTCTTACACGCCATATCAATTTTTTCACCGTTTCTTTTATCCCTCGTTTCAGTTATATCCTCTATCACAATAACCTTTTTCCCATCTTCCCAACAAACATTTCCCGCCCTTAAATTTCTCTCCATTTCTATTTCTCTTACAATAGATGCAATTGAGAGCTCACCTTCCATTTTCACGCTTGTTTCAAAATTTTCCGGTATGGTATATAAATTCGGAAAATTTGCACTCATATCTCCATTTTTTTCCAGATAAACTATGAAACCTGTTGATGGCTCAACAAAATAGGTTGTTTTTCCATTATAGTAAAGTTTTATATACCTGTCACTCAGCCCTTCTATACTTTCATTTCCCATAAAATAATTTTTTACATCACTTTCATATCTATAAACTTTTAGCCCGCCAATTTCTTCCTCTCCCATAAATTTTACAGTTGACACATCATTTATATCTGAATTCCATATTTCATAATCTTTTTTTTCAACACCTACTGGAAATGTAAGCAATCCTTTTTTTCCACATAAAAATTCAATCAATTCCATTGTATATGGATTTACTGCATCCTCCGAATAGGAGCATAGATCTTCTATTCTTTCATCATTTTCATCGGTTGCAATTACTTCATTCTTTATTATATAATAGTATTCAAAATTTCTCAGATTTTCAATGTGATTGCAAACACTTATATTTTTTTCCTCATAAAGAGCATTTGATGTATTAAGAATTACAATCTTACCATCCAAAAAAACACTTATATTAAGATTTGAAGGAAGTTTTCTGAGATTTGGAAATTGAGCATACTCCCATATATGTTTCTGTAAATCAACTATTGTTCCCGTATTCGGCTCAACCCATGCGATTAAATCTCCGCTATAAAAAATTTTTACTTCAGGCAACATTGGCAGATATCCAAAAAACACATTTTCCTGTCCTCCAGAAAACTTATATGTTCTTACCCCTCCTCTTTTTTCCTCCCCAGCATACCGCCCCCAGGATTGCGCCTCCTCCTTAGAAATGTAACCGTTTTTAAAAGGGGCATCGAGGTCGCTATTCCATACGAGATAATCCTTCTTTTGTACTCCAACAGGAAATATCCACTGCCCCGCTCTATCTATATCTCCAAAGCCTTCTATATTTTCAGCATTGTAAGGATTTATTCCATACAATTTTACCATGCATAGTTCATCTATCCTTTCATTGGTAACTTTATCAAATACTTCTATATCTTCTCTTATTAAAAGAACATTTCCTTCATACCCCATGCTACTGATATTTCTCAAAATCTCTACTTTTTTATAATCAAGAGTTGCTGTCTTTGGATTTAGCATTCTAAGCTCTCCTTCATAAAATATAGTTTCATTTAGATTTGAAGGTATTTTTTTCATTGAAGGAACAAAATAAAACGAGAGAGTAGGGGATATTATAAAAAATACTATTGCCAATGCAAATATCGAATGTTTTAAATTCATGTAAGATGATAAATAAACAATATTTAAGAGTTTTTTGTTTTTAAAAGGATATGTTTTTATATTTCCTTAAATTTTACTTCATGAAAAAAATAATAATACTGCTTGTCAGCATTTTTTTGATTTCTGGATGTGTTGAAAGAAAAACAATAAGAATGAATATGAATGAGCTTATAAATGATGCTGAAAAGGAAGTTTATAATGAATCATTGTATTACTATTATGGATATAAATCCCTTGAGGAAGGAGATATATTGATAATAGAAGATAATATATCTGGAAAAATGTCTCAGGAGAATATAACATTTTTATCTTTTACCTCATCTCCAGATTATGGAATCTATTTCAATGCAAACTTAACGGATTTAAAGGAAGGCGATCATGTTGAAGTAAAATTGCACATAAAGAAAGATAATTTCAAGAAAGCAATAAACAGCAGTATATGGACATATGAACTTGAGGTTTTTGAAGAAGGATGGGATTTTACCCAACACACCCCGGTTCCAATTTCTGCTTCATCAATAAAGCGTATTTAATCATATATACCTGTTCATCATTTCAATCACTTCCTTGCTATTATTTGCTTTTCTATAATCTTCAAGAGGCATTCTATTTAATTCAAGGAAATTCAATCCCCATTTAAATTTACTAAGCAAGAGTTTTGCATGCTCTTCTTCTCCAAAAATGAAAAGAGTTGAAGCAAGAGCTTCTACAGTGCTAAGCATGCATACTTTTCCATAATTTACAGGATTTGCCGCTAAAAGATAGGGTAAAGCTCTACGATTATCACATCTTATATTTGAAAAAAGCAATTCCACATTTTTCCAAGAACAATCTATTGCAATTATATTTTTGAATTTTGAATCTTCTCTTGATAAAGATTTTTCAGAAAAAGGATCCAGCAAAACTGCATTATAAGGCAAATTTCTTAAGTTTTTTACAATTTTTATTAAACCAAATCTCGCAAGTTTTTTTGCGGTGCATTTTTTTGGGTCATCATCATTTGAATGATAAACATATAAATTATACTTCATATCCCATCTCTGCCATCTTCTCAGGCAAATATACATCTGTCACATAATCCAATCCATATTTTGCCAGAGCCTGCTGCTCTGATTTTTTATTTATTTCCAGTTGCAATTTTATTTCTTCTTTCCAGAACTCATCCTGGAAGCGGGGGTCGGTGAGCTCTGCATTAAGAGCATTTATGTCTTCCTCTGTAAGTTTATCTGAGGGAAGTTCATATGAAAGAATATCTGATGGAGTTACCCCTAAAAATTGTGCGGAAGGAGTAGCCAAATATTCAGATATATGGGCGGTTTTTATTGCACCATATGCTATTGATGCATATATCCTATAACTCCATGGATCGCCATCAGTAAATACGATAACAGGCAAATTTAACTCTTCATTCATTCTTTTTATTAACCTTCTTGTGCTCCTGGCGGGCTGGCCTTTCAGATGGATTAAAATGCTGTTGCTTTTCTCATCAAATTCATTTTCAACAAGGCGATCAAACATACCACCTGTTTCGATTGCTATTATTCTGTCCGCGCCCGCTTCAATAAATCTTATTTTATCCTTTTCAACATTATATGGAATTGAATATCCACTATCTCCAACATCATCCTGACAGTGTATTTTTTTTCTTTCCCCTTTTCTTGTTACTTCTTCTATTACAATATTCCCGATTATGCTTGCCCCATCTTCCTCGGGACGGAGTTTAAAATCCTCTCTCAAAGCCTTTGTTAATATCTCAAGGTCTTCAGCAAGTTTATCAGATTCATCCTGGCTCTCGAATTTTGCCTCCCCCCATCCTTCAGATATATAATACATTTCCCTCAGCGTTGAGCTTTTCTTCTGCTCTATCATCTGATTTATAAATTCAATTGTATATAGCATCCTGAGCAAAGAAACCGCACCCGCCAGCACAGCGGCAGAGCGCAAATTTTTTTCATTTCCGTATTTCCAAACCCTATATCTTTCATCAAAAATTATGTTTGATTTTATTCTTGCCGGTAGCTCCACAGAAGGAATTTTTCCGTCCAACATATCTTCATATAATTTTTCAACAATTTTTTTCAAATTTTCCTGCACATTTATCATTCTTCACCCTCCCATTTTTCTGCTCCTATAACATTTATTGGGTCTATTTTTCCAACATATATATTGTTTTCAAATTCATCTCCTTTAAGAAGTATAGAAAGCTCTCTTTTTTCAGTTGGCTTTATATCCTTTATCTCCCATTTTATAACCCTATCCCTTATTTCGACAGGCTCTGGAGAAATGCTTATTATTCTTTCCTTGGGAGCTTCTAGATATAGCACAAAACTACATGGCTTATTCTTATAATTTGTTATATAAAGCCTGCTTTCCGCATTTCCATTCTTTGCTGATACTTCATCTTCAATCCATATAACATTCATTATTTTTGTTATTATCCTGCTGACATCGGGAATATCCCTACCAAGCATACTAGATGATTTTTTTGCAATTTCTGGAATTATTTTAGCAACAAGAACAAATTTACTTCTTGCCTTATCTCTCTTTTCCTTTTTTGATAGATGAATTTTCATTTTCCTGGCACATTCCTGAAGGGATAATCTTATCTCCTTTTCTATTTCCTCAATATTCGCTATCGCTTCTTTTGATTCAGATGTAAATGGAACATTTACAGAAGCTACATGAACAAGAATTATGGCTGGTCCATATGGCAACCCCTTTCCTCCTTTCTGCTCTAGCCCGTATCTGCGCCAGTCAATATTTTTTATTGCCTCTGTTATTACGCAACCCCCTTCCTGATAAAGTAACGGAACCCTGTTTGCAAATCTCAGAATTTCAACCCTTTCATCCAATGGCAGATTTCCTCCATAAACTATTCCTGTTTCAACCATAAATGGAGTTCCTGAAAACACACTAGGGTTTCTTGTATTAACTGCTATAAATTCTGGTGAAAGCATTTGAGTTTCTTTTCTTAAACCTTTCCTGATAAGCTCTTCTCCTATTGGGGAAAGACAGTTTGTTGGCGGGGGAAGAAATTTTGTTTGCTTAAATGCTTCTATAATATTTTTTGCTTCTTCAAGGGTTATTTCACTCGGCTTCATTTCTTCTCTAATTCCCGCTTTTGATAAAACCTCTCTTGCTTTCTGAATGCTTATTGATGAAAACTCGTTTGCGAGAAAAGTGCTTATTTTCCTTGCATTTGCTTCTTTTAACATTCTCAAAAGCATGCCAATTTCTATCCCATAGGGGTGAGGTTTTATTTCTTTTGGCGGGTTCGGCATTTCATTTGTTGCTCTTTCAAAAATTATTTTGTTTCCATCTGGTTCAACAAGAATTATTGAAGCGTGAGGATTAACAATTGCAGTGCTCCTTAGATATTCATAAACACTCTGTTTTCTATTTTTTATATATTTACCCCTCACAAAAACCTCAATTTTTGTCCCGCTTTTCTTTTCCCAGTGAAGCATTTCTTCTTTCAAAATATGTGGAAAATTTTTTTTAGTATCTATAAAAAGCTCCAGCTTGTGCGCAGGAAAACCCTCACCTATCTTAGATGTAATAATTGCTGGCTTACCTGTGGTTAGCTGGGAATAAAGCACAACCGCAGAAATGCCTATTCCCTGCTGCCCCCTTGCCTGCCTTAGGCTATGGAAGCGCGAGCCATAAAGCAGGCGTGCAAAAACATGGGGAATCTGACTTTTTACTATGCCAGGACCATTATCCTCAACAACTATTTTATATTCATCATTTTTTAATTCACTTATTTCCACAATTATATCTGGAAGTATTCCAGCTTCCTCACAGGCATCAAGCGAGTTATCAACCGCTTCCTTAACACATGTTATTATAGCCCTTGTAAGATTGTCAAAGCCAAGTATTTGCTTATTTCTCTCAAAAAATTCCGCAACAGATATTTCCTTTTGTTTCTTAGCAAGCTCTTCTGCTATATTCATTTATATAAATAATAGGTTCATAATTTAGATTTTTCTATTTGTGCAATAAAGAAAGTTGCTGCAAAAATTTGAATTGAAATAAGAACAAACATGAGGATATTTATAGAGTATTCATAAAGAAAGCCAGCTAAAGATGCGCCCAAAAGGAAAGCAATTCCATATGAAAAATTGAATATGCCGTATGCAGTTCCTCTTTGCTTCGCTGGTGTTATATCAGATATACTCGCTCTCATAATTGTTTCATGTGCTCCCATTACGATACCCCATAGGGCAACTCCTAGCAATATTAAAAATTTGAAGTTAGAAAGAATAAAGATAGATGAAAATAAGGTGAGAATTGGAATTGAAATAAGAATTTTCAAACCATTGCCTTTTTCATTCATTCTATCATATGCCTTGCCTATAAAAATTGATGCAATTCCATCTATTGCCATAGCAAGTGCATATATAAGAGGAATCTGATAATCAGAAAAAATATTTTTTGTCTTGAAATGATAGCCGGATATTGCAAAACTTATAAATCCAAAGGTTGTAATGAATGTAAAAATTGTGTATTGCCAGAAAATTTTGGGCATCTTTCCCTCCTTCTTTTCATCTTCCTTTTCTTTTTCTATTTTTCCAGCAAAAAGATAGGCGAAAATAAGGGCAAGAATTAGTAATGTAAAGGGAATCCACATAAATTTAAATGTTAATTTATAGTCACCGACTAAAACATTTTCTTTATTTATAAAAGCAAAGGCAAAAATCAAGGGTCCAGCAATTCCCCCAACCTGATCAAGTAATTCATGCAACCCGAAGGCAAAGCCGGAGCCAACACTCTTTGTTAAATGAGAAATTATCGTATCTCTTGCGGGGCTCCTTAGCGCCTTTCCAATTCTCTCCATTATTATAAAAGCCCCGGCAATCTGCCATATGTTTGCAAACGAGAGTGCTGGTATAAAAGCAATCATGCCATAGCCAATGAAAGTAAAAAGCCAGTATGCTCTAATTCTATCAGAAAAATAGCCTGAAAATAGGCGAAATAAATAGCCGATAAATTCACCAAAACCCGCAATAAAGCCCACTATCACTGCATTTGCACCCAATATTTTTAAATATGGACCAATAACACCTCTTGTTCCTTCGTATACAATATCTCCAAATAAACTAACTATTCCAAAAATTATTATCAATCTTATTGCCAATGATTTTTTTGAATCCACAACTTGTATTGTAACATTGATAAATATCTTTTTGGGTATGTTTATTTTCTATAAAGGGGGAAATTGTAAAATAATTAAATTTCCTATATTTTGCTTAAATTAATTTATTGCACAAATTAATCATGTTAATAAAGAGTAATTGCTCTTATGGTTTTCAAATATTTTTTTAAATCTTGAAAAATATTCTTTTTTTAAATACTAAAAAAGAAATGATTTTGCATCTCTCAGTTATAGCAAAAGCTACTTATTTTTCTATTTAATCCATTTTACTTTTCTTTTATTCTACAAACCAACTCGACACTGTCAACTTAAGAAAAATATAAAGTGAAAAATAGGTCGAGCATAATCTCCCTGTATAAGGGAGGGGATACCCATGCTCGACCTATTGGTAAAATGGTTTGAGGAAAGAAAAATTTTTCTGA
>Ga0272448_1001839_pt1 | contig 27900 bp, 26 predicted proteins | sample YNPCB0191_FD_202220 | JGI IMG/M metagenome (GOLD analysis project Ga0272448, IMG submission 202220) | Hot spring sediment microbial communities from Yellowstone National Park, WY, United States - YNP-CB-019-1 | ecosystem: Environmental > Aquatic > Thermal springs > Hot (42-90C) > Sediment... | reverse complement strand
GGCAGCGATCAACGAAGCTTTCAGCTCTGCTTTGCTCTGCTTCACGGTACGAGCTTTCTAGGTCCCACAGGACACCACGAGTTGTCCCATTATGCCACAACCTGCCCCCAAAGTGAACTAGACACTTGGCGCGCGCGCGTTTGACGGCGAGAGCCGTTCTGGCTATAATGTGCGGCGTATTCCTCGGTAGCTCAATTCGGCAGAGCGACCGGCTGTTAACCGGTTGGTTCCAGGTTCAAGTCCTGGCCGAGGAGCCAGGGGGCAACCGTAGCGCAAACGGGTTGCCGAATCTGCCAAACCGGTTGTTGTGCGGTAGCGACATAGCCCATTCTTGCCGGAGGGGCGATGCAACCGCAGAGCAACCGGTTTTGTCGTCTTTCGTCAGCGATGGAGGGATTCCTGCTGGCGAAAGCTGCGGAAGGCCGTAGTCATAAGACCCTCACAGACTACCGCTACTGCTTGCGCATCTTCGCCACCTGGCTGGCAGCCAACGACTACGGCGACCCGCCCGCCGGCGGCCTGACCCCCGACGATCTGCGCCGTTTCTTCGCTGACCTGCGCCAACGCACCCCCACCCTGAGTGCGAAAACCATTCGCAACATCTACGTCACCCTGTCCTCTCTGTGGAGTTGGCTGGGCCATGAGGCCGGCCTGCCGCACATTGTGCGCCCCGTGAAGGTTGCCATGCCGCATCCCCCAGCGCTGCGACTGCCCACACAGGAAGAGATCGCACGTCTGCTGAAAGCCTGCGACTACACCGACGAAGCCCACCCCACGGACCGGCGGGCTTTTCGCACACGGCGCCCTACCGCCCTGCGTGACCGGTGCATCATCATGACCCTGCTCGACACGGGCCTGCGGGCCGCCGAGCTCTGCGCCCTGCGGCTGGACGACCTGGACCTGAAGTCGGGTGTGATCCTGGTGCGCCACGGGAAGGGTGACAAAGCCCGCACGGTCTATGCCGGCAAGGCGACCCGCCGGGTGCTCTGGCGCTACCTGGCCAGCGAGCGCAAGGACGCCATGCCGGGCGACCCGCTGTTTGTGACAAGAGACGGCCGGCCACTGACTCCCTCGCACCTTTCGCATCTGGTGATGCACCTGGGCCGCCGGGCGGGGGTGCGGGTGTGGCCACATCTACTCAGGCACGTGTTCGCCACCGAGTTTCTACGGGCCGGCGGTTCGACTTTGGCCTTGCGGCGGCTGTTGGGCCATGCCAGCGATGCGCTTCTGGCCCGCTATGCCGAGATCGCTGACTGCGACTTGCAGGAAGCCTGCGATCGGGCCAGCCCCGCAGACAGGTGGCGGCTGTGAGGTGAGGCGACCCCCGGCCGGCGCCGGGCCGGCTGGTGCTCGCATACACGCCCCAAGGAGGCGAGGACCGATGGAAAGCGAGACAACATCGATGGCGGCAGGGTTGGCGGGCATCGCCCGCATTCGGCCCGACGACCGCAGCACGTGGCCACCGGAGTTGCTCGAACACGTGAACGAGAATGTGGGCAAATGGGACTGCGATGCAGTGGACAAGTTGTGGCAATACAGGCATCGGGTGGCCACACGCATCGTGACCGAGCGCTTGGGCGACGTTTATCTCTTCTGCATGGCGGTGGTGGACACGTTCCTCGACCGTGCAGAACCAAAGACCCTCGAATGGGAGTTGCTCGACCTGCTTGAGTTGTGGATACCCGGCCTGGTCGAGGACGCCGTGGGGCATGCGCTGCGCATCGCCCCGGTGGTGCAGGCAGCGATGCCCTATGCGACGGGCGCCGAACTGCTGGCGTATGTGCGGGCCAGGCTGGCGGGGAGCGACCCCGCCAAGTAGGCCGGCGGCAAGCGGGGGGCGGGTGCATAGCCCGCCCCCTTTTTCGCTTGCGGAGACTTCGGCTTGGGGGCGCCGTGCACATGGAGGCGAACTTGCCAGCGTGACGCAAACGTGCTATTATGATGCCAACAGAATAGTGAGGCTCTCCCGACCATAGGAGAGGACACCAGCAGGAACCACGCTTTTGTGGAAACACGCCGGTTCTGCGTCTGGCATCGGGCCAGAGGCGGAACCGGCTTTTTTATTTCCCCCACGGGAGGAGGAAACCGATGTCGAGACGAGTGACGTACTGTCACGTGCGGCTCTCCGCAGTCGAGCGGCGAGCGCTGGAACTACTCCGAGAGACGATCGGATGCAGCTCGCTGTCGGAAGCGGTGCGGCTGGCTCTCCGGGAGTTTGCCGAGCGCCGGGGCAGCTGGCCAGTGGCGGCGGAGGAGGGCAAACGCAATGACGATGCGTAAGACGAAGCCCGCCGTGGGCGGCGGGCGGGGACTGGACGGCAGCCTTCCGGGCAGGAACAGGCTGTACGTGCATTTTATCCCGACTGCCTTAGCCATGCAAAAACGTGGGCGAGAGTGCATCATAGCGAAGCTCACGGCCTTCGAGGGCAGCAGTGAGCCGATCTTGGCCGTGGCCTGGCGGGGGCAGCGGGGCACAGAGAAGGCGATCTCGATGCCGGTAGCGGCCCTAGAATATGCCAGGCAGCGGGGTGCGACCCAATTCTACCTGAGAGACGACCGAGCCATGACGATGCTGACCTGCGACCTGGCGACCTTCGATCGGGGGCGACTCCAGGCCGACGGAGAGCGCTACATCCCGCTATCCTGGCTGCAGCCGGCGGCCTGGCGGCCATGGACGTTCGCCGAGAAGACCGTTCATCTGGAGCCACCCGAGCAGCCATCGGCAGCCCCGGCGGCGCAGCAGTTGGCCTTCTTCGGCGGGGAGGGCGCATGACTCTCCATAACGCTTCTAGTGCGAACCAGGAAACCGAGGGTTCCTTGAGCACATGGCGCCCCATGCCGCCAGCGGCATACGACCGCACGCCGGCGAAGCCGACGGGCATGGGCGGCTGGCGCTACTGGGGCCCGCCTTTGGGCGACAACCCCGCACGGGAAGCGCCCGCCCAGCGGTGTGCCGTGGCGGCGGAAGCTGATCTTGTCAAAGATTACGGCCATGCCACCGTGCTGGCCACCCTCTTCAGTGACCGCTACCGGTGGGCCACCCATCGGGGCGCATGGATGATGTGGAACGGGCAGGTGTGGCGCCCAGTGCCGGAAGAGGCCGTCGCAAAGGTGGCCGCCGACCAGTTGCGCCGCCACTACGCTGGAGAGATGGCCCGCACCACAGACAAGGCGCTGCTGCAAGACCTAGCCAAGAAGACGACAGAAACCTGCCTGTACTCCCGGATCATCGGCGCTTTGAACTTCCTCAAGGGCTGGCCTGGTGTTATGACCCTGGCCGAAGAGTGGGATAGAGACCCCTGGTTGCTGAACGTGTTCAACGGCGTGCTCGATCTGCGCACCTGCACCCTGCAGCCCCACAACCCGGCAACCTTGCTCACCCAGCTAGCGCCTGTGGCGTATGACCCCACCGCCAAGGGCGAGCGATGGCAACAGCATCTGGCAACGTTTTTGCCCGACCCGGAGGTACGGCGCCAAGTACAGCGTGACCTTGGCGTCTCCCTCGTCGGCGCCGACTTGGAAGAAATCCTGCCCATTTGGTTTGGCGGAGGGGGCAACGGCAAGAGCACGACCCTCCGGGTGCTTCGTGAGCTGTTGGGCGACTACGCCAAGATGGCTGCGCCCAGGCTGCTCGTTCAATCCAAGTACGAACGCCACCCGACAGAACTGGCCGACCTGTGCGGCGCCCGGCTGGTATTCTCCGTGGAGATCGGCAGCGGCGCCCGGCTGGACGAGGAGCGAGTGAAGGCGCTAACGGGCGGCGAGAGTGTGCGGGCCAGGTTCATGCGCCAAGACCTGTTCGAGTTTCCGAGAACGTGGGCCATCGTCTTGGTTTGCAACCACAAGCCGGAAATCCGGGGCACCGACGCCGGCATCTGGCGCCGCATTCGCCTTGTGCCGTGGACTGTGGCCTTGCCCAGGGAGCAGCAGCGGCCACAGGATGAAGTCGTCCGAGAACTGCTGGCCGAGGGGCCGGCAATCCTGGGCTGGCTGCTCGATGGCCTGCGAGACTGGCAGACTGACCATTACTGGCGAGCAGACGCTGTGAAGGTTGCGACCGAGGGCTACCGGCAAGAGCAGGATGTGTTGGCGCCCTTCCTGGCCGACTGCTGCGACCTTGGGCCACGCTACACCGTGCCCGTCGGCGCCTTGTACGATGCATATGTCGGCTGGTGCGAGCGCAACGGTGAGGAGCCTTTCAAGAAAGATACCTTCCGCCGAATGCTTGTCGATCGGGGTGCCCGCAAGAGCCGTGAGGGCCACGACAACACGCCAACCTGGCACGGAATTCGGTTGCGACCAGTTGCGACCACCTTTTCCGGTTCCTCTCCAACAACAACGATTCACGAGGGAGAATATGGAATCGGTGGTCGCAAGTGGTCCCAAGGCGAGGAGTCATTTGTTGACGCTGGCGAAGAGCCAGCGGTAGGCGAAGAGCCCAAAGAAGAGCGAGAGACGTGGCGTGTCTGACCTGCTGAAGGAACTGTGGCGCCGCCATGTCCAAGTGGCGGCGGATGGCAACCGGCTGCTGGTGGATGCCCCCGCCGGGGCGCTGACGCCAGAACTGCGAACGGAAATTGCGGCGCACAAGGACGAATTGCTCGCCGAACTGGCGGCGGCGCTGTTCCCTGATGAACCACGGGCGCCCTGCCCCACGTGTGGCCGCATGGCCTGGGCCTGGAGTGCGGTGCGTGGCCGTTACATCTGTTTCCATTGCGAGTATAATGGAGGTGCGGATCAGCAGACGACGACCGGAGCGGAACACAACGGCGATCCAATGGCGTAGACTAGCGCATAACACAGAGGTGAAAGATGGCTGGACCGCAGAGAGAGACGCAAAGCCCAGTGACCGCCCGCTGGTGGGAACCCTACGCCGGCGGGGAACTGGCGCCGTCGGATGTGACGCCGGAACTGCTCTACAACTACCTGCAGTTGCGGCGCCAGGTGGAGCAGATGGAGCGGGCGCTGAGCCTGCCCACGCCTGAGCAGGCATTCAACATGGGGCTGGCGGCTGGCATCCCCGTTCAATCCCTGTCGGACACCGAGCGGGCCATGACGCTGTACAACCTGAACCAGGCCAGGAGCCAACTGGCCGAGATGGAGCGGCAACACCCAAACCTTCCCCTTCAGATGGCAGTCAACCCGCAGTTTCATGACGCTCTGTTAGAGCGGGCCTCAGAGCACTACATCGCCACGGGCGACAAGGGCCAATTCGTACAAGACCAGAAGGCGGTGAGGGCGCTGGAGGTGCAGCCCGCCCCGCCGGCCACGGCTGTGCCCACGATGGGCACGGCCACGTGGGCGACGACGGCCACCGGCCAGGCAGGCTATGACGCCAAGCGCCCCTGGTGGCAGCCGTGGATGGACACGGACACCGAGGCCGCTGCGAGGGCGGGCTATCTGAACCAGACCTACGGCGTGCCGTTGCCACCGACGGCGTGGGAGCAGGAGCAGATGGCCCGCAAGCGGACGGAATGGCAGCAGGCCGATGAGGATCGGGCCGCCAAGCTGCGGCAGGAGCAATTCCAGGACTTGGTGCAGGCACAGCAATTGGCCCAGTCGTGGGGGCAGCAGCGAGCGGCCCAGGCATTCGACGCCTGGAACAAGGGCTTTGGCTGGCAGGTGCCGAAGAACGTGGAGTATGTTCCCGGCCTGGAGCCCAGCGGTGTGATGTCGCAATGGGCCGGGGCGCTGGGTGTGCCCTTCAACGCCGAGGCGTTCCGCAACGTGGGCTACCCTGCGCCCGACATGGGGCAGCAACCCAAGGCGCCGGGCTACGATGAACTCCTGAACGTGTTGAAGGCGCACGTCATGTGGAACCTGTAGCGCCTCGTGGCGGCGCAGGCTGGCGCAGGAATTGCAATGAAACGCAAGGGCCAGGCCGCCCCGTGCAAGGGAATGCAACGCCCTGCAATCCTGGGCGAACACCGGCGAATCGGTGCGCCTGGCCCGAGACGGGGGCGCCTTTTGCTTGCAGGCTGTGGGGCGGTTCTGCAAAGTTTTCGGAACCGGAGTGGCCCGAGACGGTTGCCATTGCGGAGGCACTAGAGCCGATGGAGCGAGAAGCGGCAAGGGAACGACGACTGGCGACATTGGCGCAGAACCGTTCAGGAAAGTTTACTAAACGGGAACAAGGGCAATCCCTAGACAAAGTAGCCTCCGGCCTGGCGTTTGACGAAAATGCAGTATGGTGGTAGGCTACATGTGACAAGAGAAAAGCCCCGGCGATGCAGGAACATCCCGGGGCACGGCCCATGGTGGCGTCAGCACCACAGGCAGCAGGCAGTATAGCGCAGACCCGCCCGAGGTGGCAAGCCGCCGGGCGGGTTTTTTTGTTCTCTGGTTCGCTACCGTAGCGCAACCGTGTTGTTTCAACCGGAGCACAACCGGCTAGGCAAAAGTGGCAAGCTAGTTGTGCTGCGGTTGAACGGCAGAGCGACCGGCTGTTAACCGGTTGGTTCCAGGTTCAAGTCCTGGCCGAGGAGCCAGGCAAGAGGCCCGGGTCACACGTGATCCGGGCCTCTTTGCGTCTGACGAAGCACCTTCAAGCACCGCTCGTCGCTGCGCGTCGCAGCCAATCGGGCCAGACTGTGCGGGGAATCTGTTGATCGCTCCCTACGCCACCTGATAGATCGCAGGACGGTAGCGCGGAGTGGGAATGGGCTTGCCGTTGGCTCGCGCTGCCGCGAGCCAGGCTTCCTTGGCCTTCAACACCTCGCGCAGCGCCTCCTCTGGCGTGCTGCCAAAGGCCGAGCAATGCTCCAGGTCGGGCACGTCGGCGATGTAGCCCTCGTCGTCATCGCTGTAGAACACGTTGATGTGATAGTCCTTCATTCCTCGTCCTCCAGCCGCAGGTCATACTGCTCGACTATCTGAAGGAGCTGCCTGATCTGGTAGGGCTTGGCCTTGCCATCGACATCCTGCAGGTTGATCAGCTCGGGCACGTCGGGGTGCACGTAGATGTGATGGCTGCCGCTCACACGCGCCAGGCGAAACCCGAACCCTTCCGCGCAGGCGACCAGGTCGGCAAAGCGGATGTTCTTGGAGCCGGATAGGAGCTTTTTCAGCACCTTGTGCTTGTTCATGAGGCCGCCGTGGGTATGGACACCGGCCACAAGCCGGAGCGAGTTTGCACTGCGCAAATGGCTGTGGTTGCAGCATACCATGCGCAGAGAAAGCTGTCAAGGGGGACCGGCCGGGCTAATGCGCAGCTGATCACCCGGCCATCCCGCCAAGCCCCCTATACGGCTCCGCACTGGGCGGGCTGTGCCGGCCGCCTCACAGCGCCTTCAGCCAGCAGTTCTCGGTATAGATCTTGCGGAAGCCGAAGGACAGGTAGAAGGGCTGCTCCGAGCCGACGTAGGCGACGGTGGCGCCGAGCGCACCGCAGCGGCGGATGCCTTCCAGGACGGCGGCGCGGCCCAGCCCCATGCGCCGGTAGCTGGGGTCGGTGGCGACCGGCTCGACGTAGGCGATGCGGTTGGTGGCGTCGTACCACATGCCGCAGTACGAGGCACATTCGCCGTTGGGCGCCTGGGCGATGATGGTCAGGTCCTTGCGAAAGTGCGGACCGGACTGCATCCTGCGGCGGCCCTCGATGTCCTCATCGGGTGGCTCGCCGGGGTGGTTGAAGCCGCGCCAGAGCACGCGGTTGATCTTGCGCAGATCGTTTTCGTCGGCCAGGCTGATGAGGCGAAAGCCGGCGGGCACGGGGAAGGCCGGGAAGGGCGAGGGGATGTCGAACTGTGACGTGGGCCGGGCCGAGTCGGGGTCGAGCCGGTAGCCCCGGGCGGCCACGACCTCCGCGAAGGCCCGGTCAAAGTCGTTGGCATAAGCCTTGAGGACGCGCCGGCCGTCGGCGCCGGGTGCGCTGAGGTGCGCCTCGGCATAGTCGAGCATTTCGGGCTTGAGGTGGGCGTAGGCGGGGTGGGTGTGGAAAAAGGCCTCGCCCAGGCGCAACTCGTAGGTGGCGACGGCGACCATCTCTCCGCCGTCCTCCCACAGGCCGATCTCGCCCACGGCCGACTCGTCAAAGCACGGGTGGGTGTAGGCATACTCCCACACCGGCTCGAACCAGTTCCCGTCGCGGTTGCCGGGCTGGTAGTGCCGGGCGAGAAAGCTGCCGATGGCGGCCAGGTCCTCTGGCCCCGCAAAGCTGCGCAGGCGGATGGGCATGGGCTCCCTCTTTTCGGAAAGCGGCAGCGTGCAAACGTCACTGAAGAGTATACGCGGCGGTGCCCGGGGGTCAAAGGGACCCGTGGCGGGAGGCAGTTCAACTCGCCCGCAGGGCGAATGGGCTTCCCCGCCTGCGTCACGCAGCCTATTCCCTCCGTGGGGCGAACTGTAGGGAGTCTGCCGCCGGCAGGCTGAAGGAGAAGGTGCTGCCCTTGCCCACCTGGCTCTCGACCCAGATGCGCCCGCCGTGGGCCTCGACGAGCCTGCGGCTGATGTAGAGGCCCAGGCCCACGCCTTCGCGCCGCTCGCGCCCCGCTGCAGTGCGGAAGTAGCGCTGGAAGAGGCGCGGCAGGTCTTCCGGCGGGATGCCCGGCCCCCGGTCGGTGATGGAGAGGATCACCAGGCCGCCCTCCTGCCGTGCGGTCACGGTGACGGGCGTGCCGGGGGCCGAGTACTTGAGCGCGTTCGACCACAGGTTGGTCAGGATGCGCTCCAGCCGATCGGGGTCGGCCCAAACCGCCGGCAGCCCAGGAGGGATCTCGACGTGGATGCGCTCCGTCTCCAGCAGCGATGCCAGCCGCTCCTTGAGGTCAGTGGCAAAGGCGCGCGGGTCGAGTCGCTGCCGGTTGAGCTGCAGTTGGCCGCTCTCCGAGCGCGCAGCGTCGACCAGGTCCTGGATCAGAGTGTTCATGCGCCGGGCGGCGGCGATGATGGCTGCTGCCCCCGCGCGCTCGCGCTCGAGGCCGGCCTTGGCCAACCGGCGCTCGCAGAGCTCGGCCTGGCCGAGGATGCCCGCCAGTGGGTTGCGCAGGTCGTGGGATACGGCGCGCAGGATGTCCTCGCGCTGGCGCTGCAGCTCGACGAGGGGGGTGATGTCGCTCAGGATACGCACGGCCCCAGCGATGCGCCCCTCCTCGTCGCGAATCGGGCCGGCGCTGACCTGCACCTCACGGGTGGTGCCGTCGCGCTGATGGATGACCTCGCGCAAGCCCACCACGGCCTCGCCGCGCAGGGCGCGCGCCAAAGCGGTCTCCTGCGGCGCCACAGGCCTGCCTTCCGGCGTCTCGACGCGCATGATCTGCTCGCGTTCGTGGGGCGGCAGAGCAGCGTACTCCTCCCGTGAGATGCCCAGAAGCAGCTCGGCCGCGCGGTTCATGCGCAGGACCTCCCCCTGCGGGCCGCAGGTGATGAGCCCGTCTCCGATGGCTTCGATGGTGGCGTCCAACTCGCCGGCGCGGCGCTCCGCCTCATCGCGCGCCTGGATGTGTTGCAGCCCGAGCGAGGCGATGGCCGCGAGTTGCCGCAGCAGGCTCTCGTCCTCGGCCGTGAACTCGCCCTCGCTCTTGTCGGTCACCATGATCAGCCCGGAGGGCCGGCCGTCCCTGTCGACCAAGCGCGCCCCCAGGAGGCCCCGCAGCGGCGCGTGGCCCGCGGGCAGGCCCCACCAGCGGGGGTGGCGGCGCATTTCCTCATCGGAGAGCCGGATCGACTCCTTGCCGTAGAGCAGCTCCTGGTGCACGCCGCCGCGGTCGACGCGGAACTCCTGCCCAGGCGGGCATACATCTCGCCCAAGTTCGCGCGATGTTGCCTCGACGCGGAAGGAGCCGGTCAGGTGCCCATAGCCCGCAGCGGCCAGCGCGCCGCGGCCCAGCTCGCGGCTGGCGTCGGCCACCGTCTGCAAAAGCCCTTGCGCTGTAGTCTGGCTGAGCACGGTGTGGACAAGCCGGACCAGGGAGTTGAGCCGTTCGAGCATGTGCTGCCGGGCCTCAACCACCTCCTCCTGCGCGCGGGAGACCTGCTGCTCGGCTGTGGGCGTTCGCTCCATTTCCTCTCTCGTCTAGGGCGAATGGTGGGTTGGAGCCCAACCCGAGGCCGTCGGGTTCGAAGGCCGGCCGGTCCCCTCGCCTGCGCCGGGAGCGCCTTGGGCGTGGGTGCTCCATACCCGCACGGTGCCGCGGGCCGCTGCCTGCGCTTGTGAGACAGCAAGAGGTGTGCCACGGTGCTGCCGTGTCCGCGGGGGTTGGGCTCCTGCTGCCGGCCGCGCCGGGGCTCGAGTAGCGCGCAGCACGGCCATTGCTGCCCCCAGGGGTGCGCCGCCGCGTGGGGCCTCTCGGCATTCGAGTCTGCGCAGACGGAACGCTTTGGAAACGCGGCCTCTGCTATTCTGAAGACATCTGAAGCCGCACATTTCGTTGCTCAAAGGAGTTCTGCAATGAACAGGAGCGCCCGTGCCCTGGCCCTCTCCGCTCTGCTGGTGGCCATGCTGGCCGGCCCGGCCCTCGGCTGCAGCGGCAGCATCTCGATCAACAAAGAGTTCGGCAGCCAGCCCACGCCGATGGTGGCCCAGACGACCCCCGAGGCCCCGGCCGCAACGGCCACGCCCGCTGCCGTAACCAGCCCTGCCGCGGCCGCCAGCGCCACGCGGCCCCCGGCCACCCTTGCCGCGCCCACCACCACGCCCACGGTGCCCCCCACGGTGGGGGCCGCCCAGACGATCCGGCAGGACATCGTGATGCACAGTAGCGGCGGTGAGGGCGGGGTCACAGTCGAAGGCACATTCACCATGACGGCCGAGATCCAGGTCGGCGTGGTCGACGGCATCAACTATACCAGCCAGGCTGTGCCCATGCCCAAGGGGGCCGTGCCCTACCAGGCTGGCACACTCCCGGCCGTCGGCAAGGCTGTGCAGGGCGATGACGGCCTGGTGCTGCAGGTGACCGGCTGGCGCACGGTGGATGTCGACGCGGAGAACCAATTCGTGCTGGTTGATGTCATCGTGGGCAACGCCGGCAAGGAGCGCCAGCTCGTGGCGACGAACCCGTGCATGGAGATCGTCAGTGGCGACGGCCACTGGTACTCGCCCACCTGGTATGCCCTGTACTGGATGGGCACCCAGGGCGAGGAGAACGCCGCGGCCATGGCACAGGGGCTCCACGACAAGCTGCTGCAAAAGGGCATCACCAGCGATTTCAGCGCTGCCATCGACCCGGGCCAGGCCGCCAGGGGCACGGCGGTGTTCCCGGTGCCCAAGAGTGCCAGGCAGCTCGCTTTCGGTTTCCAGTCCTACCTGGCAGCGACGTACCTGTTCTTTGCCAACGAGGCCAGCCCGACGATCTTTGTGCCGCTGGGCGCGCAGGGCGACTTTCCCGTGGTGCCCGGGGATGTGAAGGCCCTCCAGGCCGGCACAACGTACCGCGTGGGCCAGAGCTTCCGGGCGCCCAAGCGGGGGGTCGCGCTCCAGGTCCAGTCGGTCTGGAAGCGCCAGCAGCCGCTCGGTGACCTGTGGCCTCTGGGGCCGGGCGAGCAGTTCGTGGTGGTCAACCTCCTCGCCCCCGCCGGCGATGGCGCCACGCCCCTCGACCAGACGCGCGAGCTCGCGCTGGTGGATGGCAGCGGCCGCGCCTTCGAGGTGCAGGAGTACGCCAGCGATTGGCTGACGCTCAGGTTGGGGCGCTTCAACCAGCGCGGCGTGGTGGTCTTCAAAGGGCCGCGCACCGCCACCGGCCTCAAGCTCAAATTCACTCCCCTCGACCCGGCCACGATGGCGGGCTCCTCGCCCAAACTCCTGGTCGGCGAGGCGGCCACGATCGACCTGGGCGAGATCCCCGTGGCCCCAGCCGTTCCTATGGCTACCCCGGCTGCCCAGCCCACGGCGGCCCGGCAGCCGACGCCCACTTCATACGAGCTGGGCGACCGGGTGGTTGCAGGCGACCTGGCGATCACGCTGACCGGGTACGAAATGGGGGGCGGCACGAAGGACATGCCGGCGCCTGAGGGCAAGAGCTGGGTGCTGGCGTATGTGACCGTGGAGAACGTGGCCAGCTCAGAAGCCTATGTGGACCCCGACAGGTTCGACTTTGTCGACCGCTCGGGAGTTGCGCACAACGAGCTGTGGAATGGGCCGTCGGTGTCGGACAAGATCAGCGCCAACGTGCTCGACTATGCACAAATCGCGCCGGGCGTCACCCTGGAAGACCGGATCCTCGTCATCCAGATCGAGGACCAGGCAGCCCCTGGGCTGAAGCTGCGCTATCAGTCGGACGAGGGCGAAGTGGTGCTGTGGGACCTGGGCATCTGACCGCTGCCCTCGATCCCCACCCAAACGAGGGTAGTTCAGGGGCGGGTAGCCTTTGGCGGCAGAGGCTGCCTGCCCCCCGGACCCGGCACCGCCTCGGGTCATTCTGAGTATCCCAGGGTTCCCGGAACCCTGGGCCAAGCGGCGCCATTCTCCGCCCGGAGCGTCATGCAACAAGCCGCTCATGAGTACAGTCACTTTCAGCTCCGGGCCTGCGCAGGGAATGTCATCAACAGTACTCCAGGGCTCGCGCAGCCCTGGGGCAGGTGAAGAGACTTACGGCCAGGGGTGGCAGCCGCGTGTTGAGCTCCGCCCGCTCCCGGCCCAGCCCCTGGGTGGGGGTTTGGCGGGTGGCGGCGGCGCGTGTAGCCCGGTCCCTGCCCCGGCGACGGCCGAAGCTTCTGAGCAGCGGCCGCGACGGCTGGCCGATTTGCGCCGATCTTCAACTTGCTATATGCTTCCAGGCACCCTGGATTCACCCGTCACGGGCAGGGCTGCCAAGGCGTGCTCTGGCCCGGTGACCGGTGCCTGGAGATGATTGCGTGCGACGGCTTGGAGCTTTTGCCAGGAGGACGGCCCGCAGTCTGATCGCCACCTGGCAGGGCCAGAACGAGTTCGGCAGGGCGCTGATGGCCATGGGGGCGGTCAGCGCCGTGGCCTCGCTGGTGCTCGCCCTCGACCTAGCGCTCTACAGCGCCCTTCCCTGGCGAGGGCTTCCGGGCGCCGGGGATGCGCCCCCGTGGCTGCCCACTCCCTCGCCCGCCCTGGCGGCCCTTCCCACGGGCGTGCCCAGCCCCACCCCCACCGCCACGCCTCCGCGCTCGCCCACCCCTTCTCCCACGCCGACGGCCACCCGGGCTCCCACCCCAACCGCCACCCGTCTGCCGACCCTGCGCCCCGCCAGCCGCATCGAGGTCAGCGCGCGCGTGAGCGACAGCTCGCCGAAGCGTGGCGCGGTGGTGACCGTCTATGGGCAGATCACCAAGGATGGGGTGGGAGTGGCGGGGGTGCCGATGGAAACCGAATGGGAGTTCCGAAGCATCACCGTGCCCTGCGATAGCACGACCAACAGCGACGGCGTGGCCTCGTGTTCGCTGCCCATCCTTCTGGCGGCGAAAGGCCAGTACGTCACGGTGCAGGTGGCCTTCACCTACCAGGGCCAGACCTACCGGGCGACGACGGGGTTCACCCCGCGCTGAGCCCGCTTCTCGGCCCTGCCCATGGGTGGGGGTGATGGCGGTCTGTCGCAGGCAGATCTCTCCGCCAGCCGCTAGTGCAGCGTGCTGGCGATGAGCAGCGCGGCCATGCCGATGAGCTTCATGAAGATGAGCAGCGACGGCCCTGCCACATCTTTCAGCGGGTCGCCCACCGTGTCGGCGGCCACGGCAGCCTGGTGCTCGAAGGTGCCCTTGAGGCCCGCGTCTTCGATGAGTTTCTTGGCGTTGTCCCACGCGGTGCCCACGTTGTTGAAGAAGGGCCCGAGGAGGGCTGCCCCGAGCACTGCCCCTACAAGGAGTGATCCGAGCGCCCACGCGCCAAAGGCGAAGCCGATGGCCAGGGGGACGCCGATGCTGAGCAGGCCCGGCAGGAACATCTCCTTCAGCGCATTGCGGGTGGCGATATCCACACAGGCGGCGTAGTCGGGCTTGCCACGCCCATCCATGAGTCCGACGATGCAGTGGAACTGCCGGCGCACCTCGTCGACCATCTTCAGGGCCGTCTTGGCGGTGGAGCCGATGACGAGTGAGGCGATCAGGTACGGCATGGCGACGCCCAGCAGGATGAACCCGACCGCATACGGGCTCGCAATCTCGAGGTGCCTCAGGCCCACCAACGAGAAGAACGTAGCGAACAGAACGAAGGAGGTCACTGTCCCCGACGACATGGCGTAGGCCTTGGTGGTGGCCTTCATCGTATTGCCGACAGCATCGAGCTGCGACAGCGAGCCGACCACCTTGTCGCTGGCTCCCGCCATCTCGGCGATGCCCGCAGCATTGTCGGTGATGGGGCCGAAGGCGTCGGCGGTCATGATGTAGCCGATCAGAAGGTCCGTGCCGATGTTGACGCCAACGACAGCCAGGAGGGAGCCTCCGGATACCATATAAGAGACGCAGACCGCGATCACGATCATGACGATCGAGGCCAGGGGGCTTTGCAAGCCGTAAGCCAGGCCGGTGATCAGGTTGAGGGCCACCCCGCGTTTGGAGGCTTCAGAAATCTTTCTCACTGGCGTGCCGCTTGATCCGGCATAGTAGCGGGTGAAGAAGGCCGCCACCAGGGTTGTCAGCACGCCCAGGAACACCGCCAGGAAGATGCTGAGATCGTGAAGCAGGTATCTGGCCAGCAGGTAGGTGCCGGCGGTGGCCAGCGCTGTCGACACCATCATACCTGCATTGAAGGCACGCTCGGGCCGCAAGTGCCCTAGGCGCTTGATCGAGAGTACCCCGACGAGCGATGCCAGCAAGCCCACTGACTGTTGGAGGAGCGGGTAGAATACCACCAGAGGCCCATACTTGGGATAGGCGAGAGCCACCAGCATGCCGGTGACGATGTCGTCGGAGAAGGTTTGGAAAAGGTCCGAGCCACGGCCAGCGCAATCACCGACGTTATCGCCCACCAGATCGGCGATTACAGCCGGGTTGCGCGGGTCGTCCTCGGGGATGTTCTGCTCGATCTTGCCCACCAGGTCGGCTCCCACGTCGGCCGACTTGGTGTAGATGCCGCCGCCGATCTGGGCAAAGAGTGCAGCCAGACTGGCGCCGAAGCCAAAGCCGACCAGCGGGTTGGGGTCGCGGAATGCAAAGTACAGGATGGAGAGCAACACCAGGCTAAAGCCGGTGATGGAGAAGCCCATGATCGAGCCACCAAACACGGCGGTGTGAAAAGCTTTGAGAGGCGACGAGGCAGCGTCTTCCGCAGTGCGCCCATTGGCGCGGACGGCCGCGTTCATGCCCACAAAGGCTGTGGAGAGCGAGGTGAGGACTCCGAGCACGAAGGTGATGGTCACGTCCCAGAGCCCGTTCAGGGTGGGCACACCGCCAAGCAGACGGAGGAAGACGAAGAGGGCCACCGCCAGCACGGGGGTGACCATGAGGATTGTCCTCAACTGGCGCGAGAGGTAGGCCCTTACGCCCACGGCGATGTAGCCGGCGATCTCGGCCATGCGCGGCGAGCGCACGGGCGACCTCGACAGCCTGAACAAGAGCAAAAGGGCCACCACTATCGCAATAGAGCCAGTAGCAAGAGGAATCGAAAGCAACGACATACGCACCTCCGGTTGGCACGATACGACACGCCGTTGGGGATAGTGGAGAGCGATGGATGGACCGCTAGATCAGCGGTGGGGGATGGGCCGGCCCGACGATCGACATGCCCCCTGCATAGGGCTCGGGGCGGCTTGTGAGTGCACAGGGATCGTGAGAGCGCAAAGGTGGCGGAGGGGAACTCGAGGCGCGACCGCGCACCCAGAGCCAACGAACAGGGCCAGGGTTCGGCAGTGGATCCAGGTGCACGATGCCTTGGTCTAGCCGCACCGCAGCTCCTTTGGCGGTTGCAGCCGCTTCGCCGTCGCAGCGGCGCGCTCGATGGGGGCGGATGCCTCAGGGAACAACAGAGTGGCAACTCGGTGCCACTCTGTTGGCCATTCTACCACTCTTCGCGTATGGCGTCAACTTCGTTATCCGCAGATGATGCGACGCAGGGTCTCCTCGCTGGCCTCTGAGCTGACGGCAATGACCTCATCCCCCGGCTCAAGCACGGTGCTGCCAAAGGGGATGATGGCCTGCTGGCCACCACGGACCACGAGTGGAAGGACACAATCGTCGGGGATGCCGAGCTCGCGCAGAGGGTGCCCCACAGCGGGCGAGCCGGCGGGCACCTCCAACTCCACAAAGCTCACCCCCACGTTGCGCAGGGTGAGCAGGTGCAGGAGCGACTGGGCAGGGATGACCTGCTTGATCTGCGACAGGATGAGCTCTGTGCTCGAGATCGTGACGTCGATGCCCAGCTTGCGGAAAATGCGCTGGTTCTTGGGGTTATTGATGCGGGCGATGGTGCGGGGCGCGTTGAACTTGTGCTTCGCCACCTGGCACACGACCAGGTTGTCCTCGTCGTCGCCGGTCACAGCGATAACGACATCGGCGCGGCAGACGCCAGCTTCCTCCAGTGTGGCTGCCTCGCAGCCGTCGCCCTCCAGCGCCCCTGCCCCCAGCTCGTTTCTGAGGGCTGCACATTTGCGCGCGTCCCTCTCGATAACGAGAACTTCGTGCCCCTCTTCAATGAGCGACCGGGTCAGGTAGTAGCCAACCTTGCCGCCGCCCACCATCACGATGTACATCCGACTCCTCCGTCGCCTCAGTCGCCCAGGATCTCCCTGATGCGGTTCACACCCCAGAGGGTGGGGCAGATCGTCTCCAACCCGAGAGTGCGGTAGATCTCTTCGCGCAGGGGGTCATAGATGCGGCAGACTACCCGTGGCACTCCAAAGACCTCCTTCGCCACCTGGGCAGCCATCACATTGGTGTTGTCGCCATTGGTGACGGCCACAAAGGCGTCGGCCTGCTCGATGCCCGCCTGGCGCAGCACATCCTCATCGATGCCCGTGCCCACGACCAGGTCGCCCGCAAAGTCCGGCCCCAGCCGCTTGAACGACGCGCTGGTGCGGTCGATCACCGTCACGTGGTGGCCCTCGGCGACCAGCTTCCTGGCCAGGTAGGCTCCGCTCCGCCCACAACCCATGATGACGACACGCATGCTTCCTCCTCACGATGGTCAACTGACAACGCTAGCCCCCCACGGCTGCCCGGTCGACGATGACCTCACAGGGAGCCTGCTGCAGCACCTCCTGGCAGGTGCGCCCCAGCCCCTCCCTGAGCCCGGGCTTGCCCGCGCCGATGCCCATGACGATGGCGTCGGCCATTTCCTCCTTGGCCAGGCGCAGGATGCCGGCTGAGGCATAGCGGTGGGGCATGATCTTGGTGCGAGCGGGCAGGCCGTGCTGCTCGACAATGATGCGTGCGACTTGGAGTGCCTCCTGGCCTTTCGCTTCCTCCCTGGGGAGTGGCGCGTCAAGGGAGAGGGTGAAGGGCACCTCCACCACGTAGGCCAGGACAATCTCACTCTTCTGGGCCTCACCCAGGCGGCAGGCCAGCTCCACGGCGCGCTCGGAGGCGATTTTCCCCGAGACCGGAACCAGGATGCGCTGCAAGGCTGCTACCGAGTGCCGGACCGCCGCCACTTCGCGGGGGAGCACCCGCGGCACGCGGAACATCCAGTAGAACAGCGAGGCCATAGAGGCCACAAAGATGGTGGCCAGAACAATGCCGAGCGGATGGAATGTCGGGGTCATGCTGCCCTCTCTTTGCGCTGCCGGAAGAGACGGTAACGGGTCCAGCCCAGCCAGAGGCGGTGCACGCCAAAGCCGACAAAGGCAGCACCGACCAGGATGCCGGGCACAGTCACGGCGATGGCCACCGTGCGCACCAGGATGGCAACCCCCAGCGGGACCATCAACGCAGCGAAGGCAAGGTGACACTTGTCGGCGAACGTGAACTGCTCGGGCGTGGGGATGGGGCGGCGCCGCACGTCACACAGCTCCTTCCCAGCGTGAGGGAACGCCGGCCAACCTGTCGCGGCGGATGAGGGCCTGCTTATACTCCTCCAGCAACTCGTACTCCTCGGCTTTGGTCAACACGTCGATCTGCTCCTGCTCCCAATCGTGGGGCACGCTGCCGAACACCGGAAGGCCATTCCTGTGCCGGAACAGGGCGTAGTAGCCCACGCAGAGGAGGAGCCAGGCTGGGCCGGCGACGCGGCCGATGTCGTGGGTAATCAGCACGGTGACAAAGATCGCGGCCACCCCCGCCATGCCGATGAAGCCGAGCACCGGAATCTCGACGACTGTGCCATCCTTGCGCTTGTGCTTGATGTTGCCGGGCACCTTGTAGGGCCGCGGGCTGTATGGGTCGGCAAATCGGAGGCGGATCAGCGAGATGAACACCAGCGTGTAGCCAAATGTGGCGCCGAAGGCGTAGAGGTTGGCCAAAGTGTCGAGCACGCTGGGCGTCAGGAAGGCGATGATGGTGAGTACCAGGCCCACCCAGCCAAAGCCGACGATGGCGTTGCTCGGCGTGCGGTAGACGGGGTGCACGCGGCTGAACCACGGACTGACGAGCTTGAAATGGCTCATGGAGAAGATCAGGCGCGAGTCGCCCATGACGCCGGTATTGGAGGAGATGAACAGGATCGTCGCCCCCAGGAAGGCGGCAAACGGCCCCGCGATGACGCCCAGGTAGGGGATGTTGGAGGCCAGGAAAGCGATGGGGTCAGATTCGTGGGCTTTGAACGCCTGCCAGGGCAGGATCCCCAGGCCCACGGTGGAAAAGCCCACGGCCAGAATGAACACCGTAAAGATGAGCGCGATGGAGGTGCGCGGGATGACCGTGGCCGGGCGCCGCGTCTCCTGCGCTGCCTGCGAGATGCTCTCCAGGCCGACGAAGGAGATGATGGCCAGTGAGAAGCCGTACATGAACTGCCTGGGCTCGGGAAACTCGAGCAGCCACTGGCGGACGAGAAGCTCCGGCTTCCAGGCCAGGATAAAGCCAAAGACGACAATCGACATCTCGAGCAACAGGTCCACCAGGCCGATGACCTCGTTGACCATCGAGGACTCACGCACGCCCCGCACGTTGAGCCAGCGCAGGAAGATGATCATGGCCAGGGTTTCGCCCATCCACAGGAGGTTGACGCTGAGCGGCCCCCACGACACGTCGAAACTGGCCAGGCTGATGCCCAAGTAGGGGAGGAAGAAGTTGAGATAGCCCGTGGATGCCGTAGCAAAGAGCGCGATGTCGATGGTATAGTCGAGGAGCAGCGCTGCCCCTGAGAGAAAGCCGAAAAAGTCGCCCAGGCCGCGCAGGGAATAGTAGTGACCACCGCCGGCTACCGGGTACGAGGATGCCAGTTCGGTAAAGGCCAGGCCGATCATGATGTAGACCAGGCCGGCCACGGCGAAAGCGAGGGGTGCGCCCCCCTGTGCGGTGCCAATAACCAGGCCCAGCGCCACGTAGATGTCGGCGCCAACATCGGCATAGCCCCAAGTGTAGGAGCCCCAGATGGTCACATCCCGCCGCAACTCGACCCGCTCGGCACCTGAAGGCGCACCGAGGGTTTCACTCATATTGGCTTCTCCCGAGAGTCATGTGGATGCATGGTGCAGCCAGGGTTCGCAGCCCTCGTATTCTACCCTGCGTTGGTACAGGTGTCAATGCCGGGGTCGCCGGTGTTCAGGGCTCAAAGTCGGCGTTATGTATAGCCCGGACCTTTCGCAGGCCGGCGTTCGCCACGTTGGAAGGCCCGTAGAACCTGCTCAGAGCTTGCCCAGAGCAGAGCGAAGGGGTGACATAAGCGGGAGTCTGAAAAAGCCCTGCGCCGGTGTTGGGTCGCCGGAGGCAAGGCCCGGGCGCGTGGCACGGATTGTGTTGGAGCCGTCAGGTGGAGTCTGTGGGGAGGAGGCGCTGGCCGGCGGAGGAGGGATGGGAAGCGATGGGGGCAGTCTGGAAGCACGCATGGGCCAAGGCGGCGCTCGCTTTGGCGCTGGTGACACTGCTCGTCGGGCCAGGGTGCCTGGTGATCATCCCGGCCGATGGCTGCGTGCCCCAGGTGGAGATGCGCCGGCCGCTCATCGTGCCCTGCACGCCGGTGCCGCCGGTCATCGTCGTGCCTCCCTGCGTCACGGCGACGCCCGTGCCCACCTGCCCGCCGGCAGTGCCCTCACCTACGTGCCCCACCGCCGCGGCAGCCGCCCGGGCGCCCATGATCGTCACCGCGACGCCCGCGGCGACCTGCCCACCAACGGCGCCGCCCTGCCCAACCGTGACCTGGCCGTAGGGCCCATGGCGGCGTCGGCTGGTACGGCGGACCTGTCATTGCGAGTATACCAGGGCTGGCGCAGCCCTATGGCGGGTCAAGAAACTTGCTGCGAACAGGGGTGGCAGCCGGCTGGTAGGCTCCGCCCGCCCCCAACCCGCCAAACCCCCAGATGGTGTCGCACCGGGTGGGCGCGGAGCGTGTAGCCCGGTCTCTGCTCCGGCGACTGCAGGAGTTTCTGAACAGCGGCAGCGGGTTAGCCGGGCAGGAAGCGCAGGAAAACCTGGTTCCCCAGCAGGCGCCCCCTGGCGCTCAGGCGGATCCAGGCTTCGTCGACCTCCAGCAGGCCATCGGCCTGGCTCTCGGCAATGGCCGCGGGGTAGAGATCCGCGGGGTCGGCGCCAAAGCGCGCGCGGAACTCGGCCCGCGACACGCCTTCGATCAGCCGCAGGCCCAGGATCATCGTCTCTGCGCGCTCCATGGCGGGCGAGATGGCCTCTTCTTCGGCCAATGGGCTGCTGCCGCCCTCGATGCGGGCCACGTACTCGCGGGGGTCGCTGAGGTTGGCCCGCCGGCGGCCGGCCAGCCAGGAGTGAGCGGCCGAACCGCACCCGGCGTAGGGCAGGTTGTGCCAGTAGGTGAGGTTGTGGCGGCTGCGCAGCGCGGGAGTGCGCGCCCAGTTGGAGAGCTCATAGTGGTCAAAACCGGCCTGTGCCAGGCGGGCCTCGGCGTACTCGTACATCTCGGCCGCCACCTCAGCATCGGGCTCGGGCACCTCGCGGCAGGCCACCCGCCGCGCCAGAGGCGTCTCGGGCTCGAGGGTGAGCGCGTAGAGCGAGAGGTGGTCGGGCTCCAGGGCGAGGGCGGCCTCCAGGTCGGCCTGCCAATCGGCCAGCGTCTGGCCCGGCAGACCGTAGATGAGGTCGAGATTGAGGTTCTGCAGCCCGGCCGCGCGGGCCAGGCGCACCGCTTGGGCCGCCTGGGCCGCGGAGTGGATGCGCCCCAGCAGGCGCAGGAAGGCGGGTTGGAAGCTCTGTACGCCCAGGCTCAGCCGGCCCACCCCGGCGCGGCGCAGGGCAGCGAGGGCCTCAAGGGCCACGGTGCCGGGGTTGGCCTCGACCGTGATCTCGGCATCGGCCGCAAGCTCCCACGCCTGGGCCACCGCCCGCAGCACCTCCTCGAGGAGCATCGCCGGCAAGACGGTGGGCGTGCCCCCGCCGATGTAGAGGGTGTGGAGGGCGGGGCGCTGCCAGGCGGCGCCGACCCCGCGGACCTCTGCGGCCAGGGCGCGGGCATAGGCGGCGTGCAGGGCGCCCAGGCCCGGGTACGAGCTAAAGTCGCAGTAGCTGCACTTGGCCAGGCAGAAGGGGATGTGCAGGTAGAGGCTGGCCGGCGGCCCACAGGCGGCAGGCGAGAGATCACAGCCGTGTTGGGCAGCCTTGGGGCTAGAGGGCCTGTCCCCACCAGTGGCCTGCTCGTGCATGCAGGATTGCCTCCAGCACACCACCGCCGATGGCGCGCGCCTTGTCGCCGATGGTGAAGCAGTACTCTCTGACTCCTCTGGGGTCCACATCGCCAATCTTCTCGCCGGCCTCCACGCGGAGCCCATCGTGCATGAGGCCGCGGAGCACCCCGCTCAGAGTCGCCGTGACCGGCTGGCCGTCGACCTCGGCCACGGCCTGGCCGGCCTCCACGCGGCTGCCGATGGGCAGGCCGCCGCGCAGGGTGCCGGCCGCCGGCGCCCAGAGCACCCGCTCGCGGGTGTAGCCCAGCACGGCGCCGGGGATGCCGGTGTTGGCCGCTGCGCTCCCCTCGTAGATGATGCGGCCCAGGTGGTGGCCGCGCTGCGTCTCGACGACCGCGTGTACGTCGGCGCCGGCCGTAAAGCCCGGGCCGATGCCGATGACCAGAGGTGCCCAGTCGATGCGCGTGCCGATGTTGCGCTTGGCAAGGATCGCATCGACCAGCACTTCGGGGCGCAGCTCCTGCAGGATGCGGCACTCCGGGTCGACCAGGACAGGGATAGACCCCCGGCGCAGGAGCGCCCACGCCTCTTCGGCCGATGCCGCCCGGCGAGCCTCCACACCTTCGACGGTGACCGACCCTTCATAGATGGCCGTGGCGAAGCTCACGGCGCGGCGCAGCGCCCGAGGCTCGGCGATGTCGGTCATGACCACGCTCAGGCCTGCCTGCCGCAGGCGGTGGGCGATGCCCGACGCCAGGTCGCCGGCACCGCGGATGAGGACCAACCGTGAGTTGAAGGAACGCTCGACCATTGCCTCAGCCCTCCTCACCCCGCGCCGCCCGCGCCCTCTGGCTCAGGGGCAGGCCGGTGCCGCCGTTGCGATGCTGCAGGATCTCGGCCACGATGCTGACGGCGATCTCGGCGGGCGTTTCGGCGCCGATGTCGAGGCCGATGGGTGCGTGGACGTGGGCCAACTGCTCCTCGCTGTACCCTGCCTGGCGCAGGCGCTGGAACATGAGGCGCACTTTGGTCCGGCTGCCCATCACGCCCAGGTAGGCCAGCGGCTGGTCGATGAGTTGCTCGAGAACCTCCTCGTCGTGAGCGTGGGAACGGGTGACGATGACGGCGTGGGTGCGCCGGTCGAGGCACAGCGAGGTGCGCACGTCGGAGAAGGAGACGAGCTGGGTGCGGGCACCGGGAAAACGCTCGGAGGTGAGGAACTCGGGCCGGTCGTCCACCACCAGCACGCCCAAGCCCGCGGCGGCAGCCGCGCGGGCGAGGTGCTGGGCTACATGGCCCGCGCCGAAGATGAGCACCGTCTCGGGCGGCAACAAGGGCTGGATGAACACCTGCGCATGCCCGCCACAGACGCCCAGAGCACCCGGCTGGCCGCCCTCGAGGGAGTACTCCTTGAGCACCGGCCCGCCTTCACGGAGTGCGTCCAGGCTGTCGCGGATGACGCAGGCTTCCACCGTGCCGCCGCCGACAGTGCCAAGGGTGCGCCCTGTATCCCACACGATCATCTGAGCGCCCGCGTTGCGCGGGGTGGAACCCTCTACCTGCACAACGGTGGCCAGCGCGATGCGTTCGCCTGCGCGCAAAGCCTCGGCGATCGCAGCATAGAACTCTTCCATAGCCGATCCTTTCAGAAACGCAACCGAGGGGACCGATGGGGCAGGGGAAGCCTTTGGGCTGCCACACAAGCGTGTACCCTTCGGTTCCCGCGGCCTCCTCCGGTTCCCTCAGTTCGCCGGGGCCTCAGGCCCCGCGCAGGAAGCGTAGCCGGTGGTGGCGGGTGTAGTAGCGGACTTGGGCGGTGAGCGTGCCGTCGGCCGGCAGCGACTTGACGGCGGCCAGGACCTCCCGCGCTGCTGCCGCCGGAGCCCGGGCCGGGACCTCCCAGGGTAGGGCTGGGGGCTGTGCCGTCACGATGCCGACCAGGTCGGGGACTACCTGCTGCAGGGCGGATTCCGTGGGGGCAGCCACAAAGGTGACATAAGCGCCGGCCACCCGCTCGACGACCACATCCATGAGCTGCGGCATGGTCACCGTAGCCCAGACGAGCAACGACAGCCCCTCTTCGGGCACCTCGTGGGGCTCGAGCAGTGGGACCCGCAGGCTGTGGGCCAGGGCCATGGCCAGGGGGCGCGAGGCGTCGTCGATGGCGATGACGGCATCGAAGCGCCACTGCCAGTGGAGCCGGAGGGCGTGGAAGCGCTGCAGAGTGCGCCCCAAGTCCTGGTAGGTCAGGCGCTCGCGCGTGTCCACGGTCAGGTGAACCCCATCGTCGCCCAGCGTGCCCAGGCACACGGCCCCATACTCGGCATACAGGCGGGCCTTGATATCGCCCGGCTCGATGGTGGGGAACTCGCGGTAGCGCTGTGCCACCTGCAAAGCTTCGAGCAGGCCTTCATCGGATTCGTCGGCCGGCAGGAGGCGGCGGGCCAGCTCCAGCTCCGCCTGAGCCTGCACATAGTGGCCCAGGGCCAGCTCGCAACTTCCGGCCAGATAGTGTAGCTCCCAGTCGTCCGGAGAGGCGGCCAACAGGGGCTGCAGGCACTCCAGCGCAGCCGTATAGTCCCCGGCGGTGTAGTGGGCGAAGGCGATCTCGTAGGCCACGGCCGTGTCGCCAGGCGCCAGCGCTAGGCACTGCTGCAGCGCAGCGATGGCCTCGCGCGGCTGGCCGAGGTCGATCAGCACGTGGCCAAGATCAAAGTATGCATCGTATGAGGGCGCCAAAGAGGCTGCAGTGCGGAACTCTTCAGCGGCTTTGCTCAGCAGATTCTTGCGCCGGTAGTGAAAGCCGAGGGCGATGTGGGCCTCGGCCATGCCAGGGTCCGCATGGACGGCCCGCTTGAACTCACTCATGGCCTCATCGAGGCGCCCGGCCTGCTCCAGCGCTTCGCCGCGCTCGAGGAAGAAGCCGGCCTCGCCCCGATGCCAGTTGTCGATCATGGTACCAACTCCCGTTGGGCCGGATCAGCCGCCAGAGCCTATCGCTCTAGTGCGCATTATACACGCCCGCCCAGGCATGTGCAAGGCCGAGGTGTGACGCTGCGCATGCGGCCCGCTGCCGGAGAGCCGCGCAGCCGGCCACTACACCCGCTGGCGGCTGCGGAGAGCCTCTTTCTTGATCTCGTCGTAGACGCGCTCCACACTGGCGCGCAGGATACGGCGCAGGCGCTCTTCATTGCCCGACGCGATGGGAAAGGCCTCGATCGGCTTGACGCGCTCCACCGTCTCACGCCGGGTGTGCCCGGCCTGATAGCAGGCTTCGACGCGGGTGCGGAAATCCACGAGATAGTCGTACAGGCGCTCGATGATCTCTGGCCCCCCTGGCTCTCCGTGGCCGGGCACGATGGTGTGGACCCCCATGCTGCGGATGCGCTCCAGCGAGCTGATCCACTCTCGTGAGTTGGAGTCGGCCATGCGGGGGTGGCAGCCGTTGACGACCAGGTCACCGGCGAAGAGCAGGCCCCGGTCTGGCACGTACACGCCGAGGGTCGCAGGGCTGTGGCCGCCAAAGTGGATGACCTCGATGGCGCGCCCGGCACACCAAAGGACCATCGCTTTGCCCACGGTGATCTCGGGCAGGGCAATGCTCACATCGGCGAGCTGGGTCGCCAGGTCGGGCACCAGCTCCTGGCCCTGCTCCAGGGCATGCTGGAGCAGGGTATCGTGGTCGAGGCTCTTGAGATGCTTCCATGCCGTCTCGTGGGCCACGGTGAGCGCAGGGGGCATGAAGCAACCGCCGAGGATGTGGTCGAGATGATAGTCGGTGTGGATGCGGTAGGCGACGCCATGGGGCGACAGCCGCTCGACCTCTGCGCGCCAGGCGCGTGCCTGGCTGGGGATCCAGGGGGCATCGATGAGCACCGACCCGGCATCCGTCTGCACCAAACCATAGTTGGCCCCCGTCGCTTCAGACGCGACAAAAACCCCAGGGGCGATCTCCTGGACCGACAAGGTGACACCTCCAGAGACACACAGACCCCGATGGCCCGGCCAGGCAGCGGCCTCGCCGGCGCCGTACCCAGTTGTTCCGTATCCTCAAGGTGAGCCGCCGACCGCGGAAGCGGAAGGGGGCCTCGCCAGAATGCTGCGCAGAGGGAGGCCTGGGGTAACTGCAGGCTGGTCAGTACGACAGGCGAGCGCGCAGTTGGGCAGCGGCCCAGGCCAGGGCCTCGGCCGCCTTTTCGGGTGGCATGCCTCCCCCTTCCGCCGCCTCGGGCCGCCCGCCCCCGCCGCCGCCAAAGCTTTGGGTCACCTCATGCAAGAGGGCGCGCATGTCGAGCGACACATCAGGGGAGCGCACAAAGAAGAGCCTCACCGCCGGCTCGGTGGCTGCCAGAAGGGCTACGGTGCCCGGCTCGCCGGCGAGGGCATTGGCGATCTGCTTGGCCTCCTGTGCGCTGCTGCCCGCGAGGGCACGCGCCACGATGGCCACGCTGCCGACGGTGGGAGCGGATGCGCGCATGGCCGCAGCCTCATAGCCCACCACCTGCCGGCGCAGGTGCTCCAGTTGGCGCTGGGCCTCTCTCTCGCTCGCCAGGGTCCGCCGCACAGCGCTTTCGACGTCGCGGTCGGCCACACTCCAATCGTGGGCCAACGCCGCGATGGCCTGGTGCTTCCACTGGTAGTCGCGCAGGGCACGCCAACCGCAGAGGAATTCGACGCGGGTACCCCCCTTGTAGCGCTCGGCGCGGCGCAGCTTGATCAGGCCGATCTGGCCGGTGGCCGAGACGTGGGTGCCACCGCAGGGCGAGAGGTCTACGCCCACGATCTCTACGATGCGCGTCTGCTCGCCCTTGGTCGGCGGCTTGCGCAGGTGGAGGGCCGGCACATCGCCCGGCGCCACAATGTAAGCACGCACAGGGATGTCGCTCATGACCAGGCGGTTGGCCTCATCCTCCAGGGCCTGCGCGACGCTGGGCGTGATCTCGTCGGCATCGAGATCGATCGTCACGACTTCGGTCCCCAGGTGGAACGACAGGGTATTGGCCCCAAGGCGCTCGAGGGCCACTGCGGAGAGGAGGTGCTGGCCGCTGTGCTGCTGCATGTGGTCGAAGCGGCGCGCCCAATCGATCTCGCCGCGGAGGGCCGGCGCGGTCGGCAGCTCAGGCACCTGGTGCCACACCTGGCCATCATCCTCGCGGACGTCCAGCACGGGCATGCCATGGAGCGTGCCACGGTCGGCGGGCTGGCCGCCACCGCCAGGGTAGAAACAGGTGCGGTCGAGGGCGATCTCCCAACCTTCGTCGCAACGGCGCGACGCCTCGATGCGGCCTTCGAAAGAGCGGCAGAAGGAGTCCTCAAGGTAGAGCCGAACCGCCAACGCCTACCTCCCGTGGTGGCAGTCTGACGCGGGTAGCCATCCCGTACGTGACGGATTATAGCACAAGGCGTGGCGGATGTCGAAGAACCCTGTGGCTCCTCCGTTGCCAGGCCCGCCTATGGCGAGGCGGGCGCGATGTAGCCGCACTCTGGGTAGCGCGAGCAGGCGATGACGATCTCACCGGTCTCGACATCCTGCATCGGAACCAGGGGGTGGCCGCAGGCAGGGCAGAGCCCCGTGAGGGCCGGCTCGGGCGAGGGGTCCCCCGTCCGTGGGGCGGGGTCGCTGGCGCCCGGCTCCGGTGCTGGCTGCAGCGCCGGCACCTCGTCGAGCGCCGCCGGGCCCTCGGCCAGGGCCGGCGCCCCCTCGTCGCCCATGGAGAGCGACCAGGCACCCTGCTCGATGCTGCCGCTGAGGGCGGCTGCCGGGGAGGGCGCGCCATCCGGGGCCGGGTCGGGGCCGTCGTCCGCTTCGGGCTCCGCCGCGTCGGGGGGGGTGCCATCGGGCATGGCAGCCGGATCAGTGCCTGCCAACCCCGCGGGCGATGCCGGCATCTCGTCGAGCCAGTAAGGCACGGGGGCGTCTGGGGCCGGCTGCGAGGCCTGCTCGCCGGCGATGGCGGTGGCTGCCGGTTCTGCCACCGGTGTTGCTTCTTCGCGCGAGCCGCTCGCCGCGTCGGGCTTGCCCTTGGCATGGGCGAGCTGTTCGTAGATGAGGGCGCCGAGTTCCTCGATGTCATACGTGGCCTGGGCCGGGATCTTGAAGAAGGCGATGCCCACCGCGTCGAGGGCCTGCAGGAGAGCGCGCTCGCGTTCCTCACGTGCGCCTCGCTCGCGGGCGATGCCCTCTACCTGCAGGGCGAGCAGGGGGGCGAGCTTTTCGCGGTCACACAGCAAAAAGTCGATACCGCAGGCAGCGATCTGGCTGCGGTGAGCATCGAAATCCTTGGCCCCCTTGCGCACCTGCACGACGTCGTCCAGGCGG
>Ga0272448_1001838_pt1 | contig 27905 bp, 22 predicted proteins | sample YNPCB0191_FD_202220 | JGI IMG/M metagenome (GOLD analysis project Ga0272448, IMG submission 202220) | Hot spring sediment microbial communities from Yellowstone National Park, WY, United States - YNP-CB-019-1 | ecosystem: Environmental > Aquatic > Thermal springs > Hot (42-90C) > Sediment... | reverse complement strand
TATGCAGGGCTTTTTTCAAAGTCCCGCTTATGTCACCCTGAGCAGGTTCTGCGGGCCTTCCAACGTGGCGAACGCTGGCCTGCGAAGGGTCCGGGCTACACATAACGCCGACTTTGAAAAAGCCCTGGTTCGATATGTAATACGCGGCTCGAACCCCGGGGATATGCAGCGCTCCTCCCCGCACCGGGTGCGGTGCCAGGCAGATGGGGGCATGGGCACCCCCATCTGCCTGGCACCCTCTTGCTGCTAGAGGACGCGCTCCCGCACCTTGGCGCTCACATAGTCCATGATGGCCACGACGATTGCAATAGCCCACACTGCCGTGCCTGCCTGCCGGTAGCGGAAGAGGTTGATCCATTGTGTGAGGATGAAGCCGATGCCGCCACCGCCGACCATGCCGATGATCGTCGAGCTGCGCACGTTCATGTCCCAACGGTAGATCGTGAAGGAGATGAAGGGTGGGATGACCTGCGGGATCATGCCATAGACGATGACCTGCAGTGGGTTGGCGCCCGTGGCAGTGATCGCCTCGATCGGGCCGGGGTCGATATCCTCAATGGCCTCGGAGTAGAGTTTGCCAACGGCGGCGATCGAGTGCACCGCGAGCGCCAGGACCCCGGCGAAGGGTCCGATGCCGACCCACACGGCAAAGACGATGGCGAGGATCAACGGCTCGATGGAGCGCAGGCCATTGAAAAGGGTGCGCATCACATAGTAGATGAAGGTGCCCACTGGGTTGCGCGGCATCACATTGCGCGCCGCCAAGAAGCTCAGCGGGATGGCCACAATGGTGGCAAAGAAGGTTGCCATCAGCGCCAGAAAGACCGTCTCGACCATGCGTTGCACCGTGATGACCAGCGCCTCGCTCGGGTAGGGCAACCCGACACCCCACTGCACCTCCGCTTCGATATGGTGCGGGTCTGTCGCGGGGTCCACGTCGGGCGCGGTGATCGTGATCACAAAGTGGCCTGTGCTGTCGGTGCGGATGCGATCGAGGGTGTGAGGCGCGCCGTTTGCCGGAATCCAGCGGATGAAGCCGGCTGTCGATGGCCGGAAGTTAAAGCCTTCCACCCGGACGCTCTCACCGGGCCCCACGCAGGGCTTTTCGACGATCAGGTAGGCCTGGCCCGGCGCCGCCGCAGTCGCCTGGGGCTGCTCAGTCGTACACGGCAGATAGATGGGGGCCCGCACCGTCTGCGCCTCGGTCTTGCGCTCCAGCACATCTGGTGAAAGCAGGTCGCGCACCAGGGGCCTGATGCGGGGGACGTTGACGACGAGATCGTGCACGTTGATCTGGGTTACCTTCCAGCCATACCCCAAGACCAGTGCCAGGGCAAGAAACGTCAGAAAGGTCCGCAGGAAGGCAGGCAGCGGCCTGGGGGCCGAGCGCTCCCCACGGCCTGTCGTCTTGCCCGACCCGCCCGTGGTTCTGGCAGCATGCATCCCCATCAGGCCACCTCCACCTGGACGGCGTCCTCGCCATAGATCTCTTTGAAGCGCTGCTCATCGATCTCGGCCGGCAGGCCATCGAATACGAGCTCGCCTGCCTTGAGGGCGACAATGCGTGTGCCATAGCGCCGCGCCAAGCTCAGGAAGTGCAGACTGCAGAGGACAGTGATGCCTTCCTGACGGTTCAGCTCTTCCAGGTACTTGAGCACCGAGTGCGAGGTCGCCGGGTCCAGGCTGGCCACCGGTTCGTCGGCCAACACCAGACGTGGCTCCTGCATCAGCGCTCGGGCGATGCCCACCCGTTGTTGTTGGCCGCCGCTCAACTGGTCGGCCCGCACGTGGGCCTTGTCGGCAATGCCCACCCGCTCGAGGCAGCGCATGGCCCGCTCGCGTTCGGCCTTTGGAAACTGGTTGAGCAGGCTGGCCCACGGCGACACATAGCCCAGCCGCCCCGCCATGACGTTGGTCAACACCGACACGCGCTTGACCAGATTGAACTGCTGGAAGACCATGCCAATCTGGCGACGGATGGCCCGCAGCTCCTCGGCGCTGGCAGCGGTGACGTCGCGGCCATCCCACACGACCTTGCCTGAGGTTGGCTCCACCAGGCGGTTGATACAGCGCAACAGTGTCGATTTGCCAGAGCCGCTCAAGCCGATGACGACGACGAATTCACCGTCCTTTACTGTCAGGCTGATGTCGCGCAGGGCTTGAACCCCGCCCGGGTACACCTTGCTGAGATTCTCGATGACGAGCACCGCTCTCCTCCGCCATCGCAAGATGGCTTGGGCAGGGTCTCCCCCGCCCAAGCCATCAGCAGATCGACCGCTCCCCGTCGGACGCACTCGGACCGAGTTGCGGGCTCACTTCTTGAGGACGTCGTCTTCCTTGATCCCCAGTTGCTTGATCAGGTTGCGGACCGGGTCGTAGAACGAGTCCTTGACCTTCTCAAAGCCGGTGATCCCGTAAAAGTCCTTGTTGCTCAGGACAGCCTTGCCCTCGTCGGTCTTGGAGTAGGCGATGAGGGCGTCCATGATCTTGTCCTTGAGGTCCTGCGGGAAGTCCTTGACAAAGCTCACGGTGTCGTTGGGGATCTGATCGCTCAGGCCGATGATCTTGACCTTGTCGATCACATCAGGGAACTGGTCGATCACATTCGCGCGGGCGTCGAGAATCTGCGCATTGCCGATGAAGGCCTGGTTCTTCCCATTGACCTTCTCGATGCGCGACTGGCCCTGTGGCTCGGGCGGGTCGCCCCACTTCCACGGCGTGCCACCAGAGACAAGCGGCGGGCTGAAGAACACGGTCCCAAAGTCAACCTGCTTGTTGTAGACCGCCAGCACCGCCTGGGGATGGCCGCCCGCCTGCAGCACGTCGGCCGCCGGCTTGATGCCCAGCGCCGCCATCTGTGCCTTGGGGTAGAGGTAGCCCGACGTGGAGCCAAAGTCGGGGCAGGCCCACTTCTTGCCGTTCAGGTCCTGCATGGTCTTGATGCCGCTGTCGGCGCGCACGATGTACTCCGCGGCATACCACGAGTTGCCGTTGCGCACGACCGCCAGCCCCACCGTGATGCCATACTTCATGTTGGCGAACACATACGGCTGGGCAGGGATGAAGGCCATCGCGTCGTTCTTGTTCTGGCCCATGGCCTCGATCGTCGCCGCGTACGAGGTTGGCACGGACACCTTGAACTCGAGGCCGGTCTGCTGCTTGAGGTAGTTGGCGATCTTGTCACCGCTGGACACGATGACCGACACGTCTACCGAGGGAACGAAATAGAGCAGGATTGGGTGGTCCTTGGTGCCAATCTGGGGCGCCGGCGTCGGCGGGACGGCTGTGGGCGGCGCCTTGGTAGGCTCGGCCTGGGCCTTCGTAGGCTCTGGCTTTGGGGCTGCCGTGGGTGTGGGCTGCGCACATGCCGTCACCAGGCTGAGGGTGATCGCGAGTGCCAGCAGCGCGTAGACGATGGTGCTCCGCTTCATTGCAGATTCTCCTCCTCTAAAAGGATCAAAGCGGATTGCGATGGCCGAAGTGGACCGATGGGACGCGGAGGACGGGCCTGCCGCGGCCGCACCCCCGGCAACGGGGAGACTTCCGCAGCGCCCCTATCTTACTACAATTCCGCTACTCCCGCAAGCCGCGGGCAACCGCTGGCCAGGGCTTTTTCAAAGTCGGCGTTATGTTGTAGTCCGGACCCTTCGCAGGCCAGCATTCGCCGCGTTGTGAAGCCCGCAGAACCTGCTCAGGGTGACAATAACGGGACTCTGAAAAGGCCCTGCCAGCGGCAGGGCCTTTTCAGAGTCCCGCAACCCCTGGCTGCCGCTCCACGAGGCAGAAGCCAGACCCCCGGCACCGGGGCGGGGCAGCTCTAGACGATGTACGGGCTGAAGGATTCGACCAGTCGCGACGGCAGGTAGCCTTCCAGATGCGTGCCTGCCGGCCCGAACATTTCCTGCTCGACGATGCCCTGGCGATGGAAGAGCGCCACGAGGGCGCTCGCCTGGTAGGGGATGTCGACGCTGATGCGCACCATCGAGCTTGCCAGAGCAAGTTCCAGGCGCGCCATGAGCTGTGGCAGGCCCAGGCCCTTGCTCGCCGAAATGGCAACCCCATGGGGGTAGCGTGCGGCGATCTCCATGGCAGCCTGTGGGTCGGGGAGGAGGTCGATCTTGTTCAGCGCGGTCACAATGGGCCGCTGCGACGCGTGGATGTCGCGCAGCACCTGCTCGACCGTCTGCGCCTGCTGTAGGGCATTGTGATGGGCCACGTCGACCACGTGCAGCAACAGGTCGGCATCGGCCGTTTCTTCGAGGGTGGCCCGAAAGGCTGCCACCAGCGAGGTGGGCAGCTTCTGGATGAACCCGACGGTGTCGGTGAGCAGTATCTGCGTGCCACCAGGGAGCGCAACACGCCGCGTCGTAGGGTCCAGAGTCGCAAAGAGGCGGTCTTCGGCGACCACGTTGGCATCCGAGAGGGCGTTCAAGAGAGTCGATTTGCCCGCATTGGTGTAGCCCACGATGGCCACCACGGGCAAGCCCTCCTGCCTGCGCTGCGAGCGGTAGAGGGAGCGGTGGGCGCGCACTTTCTCCAGTTCGGCCCGGAGCTGAGTGATGCGGCGCCGGATCTCGCGCCGGTCCACCTCCAACTGCGTCTCGCCGGGTCCGCGCAGGCCCACGCCTCCGACCGTCTGCCGCGAGAGGTGAGTCCAGCGACGGGTGAGGCGGGGGAGCCGGTACTCGTACTGGGCCAACTCGACCTGCAGCGCGCCCTCCCGGGTGCGGGCATGCTTGGCAAAGATGTCGAGGATCAGCGCCGTCCGGTCGAGCACCCTGACGTCGAGCGCGTCTTCCAGGTTGCGAATCTGGCGTGGCGAGAGCTCGTCGTCAAAGACGGCCACATCGTAGAGGAGCTCAGGGCGCAGGTCGCGCATCTCCTCTACTTTGCCCTTCCCCACAAAGGTCGCAGGGTTGATCTCATCGACGTGCTGTGTGACCCGGCCGACCACCTTGAGGCCCGCTGTGTCGGCGAGCGCAGACAGCTCGTCCAGCGAGTCCTCCAGGGTCCAGGGAGTGTCGGCGGCTTTCAGTTGCGCGCCGACGAGCAGTGCCCTCTCTTGGGGCGTGCTCGTCGGCCTGGTGGCCTCTCTGCTGCTCGTTGTCTGGCTCCTCCGCTGCTGGCTACATCCGCCGCAGACGCTCGCCTGCCTCGCGCAGCCGCGCTTCAGGGTGGGTGAGCGCGATCCGCACATAGCCCTCGCCGCAGGCACCAAAGGCCGTGCCCGGCGTTAGCCACACACCGGTGCGTTCGAGGATGCGCCTGGCGAAGGTGGCGCTTGTTTCTCCGTCAGGCACGCTGGCCCATACGTAGAGCGTGCTCAGGGGCTTTTCCGCGCGCATGCCCACCGCCGGCAAAAAGTCGAGCACCGCATCGCGGCGCCCCTGGTAGATGGCGTTGCGCTCCTTCAACCACGCCTGGTCGCCGGTGAGTGCAGCGGCCGCAGCCTCCTGGATCGGCGCGAAAATGCCCGAGTCGATGTTGGTCTTGACCCGCGCCAACGCCTCCACCGCCCTGGCGCTGCCGACCGCCATGCCCACCCTCCAGCCGGCCATATTGTACGTCTTGGAGAGTGAGTTGAACTCGAGCACGACCTCCTTCGCACCGGGCACCTGCAGGATGCTGGGCGCGACGTAGCCATCGAATGTCACATCGCAGTAGGGGTTGTCGTAGCACAGGAGCAAGTTGTGTTCCTTCGCCAAGGCGATCGCCTGCGCCAGGAACTCCATCGTGGGGATCGCCGAGGTGGGGTTGTTCGGATAGTTCAGCCACATGAGCTTCGCGCGGCGCAGCGCGCCCTCAGGGATGGACCCCAGGTCGGGCAGAAAGCCCGACTCAGCACGCAGCGGCATCGACACCGGCTGCCCTCCCGCCATGAGGACGCTGAGGCTGTACGTGGGATAGCCGGGGTCGGGGATGAGCGCCACGTCGCCCGCATCAATGAAAGCCAGGGCCGTGTTGAAGATGCCCTCTTTCGAGCCGATGAGCGCCACGACCTCGCGCTCGGGGTCCAATTCGACCCCAAAGCGTTTCAAGTAGTAGCTGGCAACGGCGCGCCTCAGCACGGGCAGCCCGAAATAGCCGGCGTAGCCGTGCTTGTGCGAGTCCTGCGCCGAGGCGTAGAGCTTGTCGACGATCCACGCGGGCGGGGCCAGGTCAGGGCTGCCCATGCCCAGGTCGATGACGTCGACCCCTCTGGCCTTCATCGCTGCGATGGTTTTCCCTGCCTCGGCAAAGACATAGGCGGGCAGATCGGCGATACGGTTGGCGATCCTCATTTGGCTTCTCCTCAGAACCAACGGGCGGTATGGGCGCCCGCCGATGGCCGGCGCAGCCGGCCTTGACACCAGGGGCAGCGGGACACACCACTCGGTTGCCCCGCACCCTGCTCACGGGAGGTCGGTCCCTCCCGGCGACTCCAGCAGCCGTTTCAATACCTGCCCCACACCTTCGAGACTGGCGGCGCTCACCTTGTCGGCCGTGTCTTCCTGCGTATGCCAGTAGGGGTAGTCGAAATCGATGATATCGATGGCCGGAATCCCGTGTTCGAGAAACGGGATATGATCGTCGATGATACTGTATTTCGTCTGAGCCACAAAACGGCCGCCGTAGCCCAGTTGCTCCGCGAGCGACCAAATACGTTCGTTGAGCCAGGGCGTCGACTGGGCCTCCCAGTAGATCTCCTGATGGGCGTCTCCCACCATATCCACTACCACAGCGAACTGGGGCTTGATCGCCAGATGCTCGGCCATGTGCCGCGCGCCGACGGACCAAGGCCAGCCGCCCAGCCCGCCCTGATCCTCCCCGTCGAAGAACGCTAGCCAGACCTCGTTGCGCAGCCGCTCCGGGTCGAGGGTCCGCGCGAGCTCGAGCAGCACCGCTACCCCGCTCGCCCCATCGTTGGCGCCCGGAACCGCGGCGGTTGCATCGCTGGCGTCCAAGTCCGCGCGTGCCCGGCTATCATAGTGCGCACCCAGCAGCACTGCCGGCCCCTGCCCACGCCGCGCCACCAGGTTCTCCAACTCGACTCCGTCGTACACCCAGCGCTCGGCGCCGACCACCCATCCCGCGCGAAGCAGCTCGCTCCGGATGTACTCCCGTGCCCTACGGCTCGCCTCCAAGCCGGGGACCCGTGGCCCAAGGGCCGTCTGCGCCTGCACATCACGGTACGCCCCTGCCCCGTCGAAGGCAATGCCGGGCCCTCGGCGAGGGCCGCAGGTCGCAAGGCAAGCCAACAGGCAGGCCAGCAGCCCTGCGAGCGCACGCTTTCGCATAGCCTATGCTACCCTACGAGTGGCAGAGTCAGGCGGAGCTTGCAGGTCGGTATGACTATGCGAAGGGGCCAGCATCGCCCGCACACCGGCCCGCACTTGGGCGAGGGTGCACTGCACCTGCTCCAGCGACCAACCGGCTTCCGCGATCGCCGAGGGCTCGACCTCCAGGACCACAATCCCCCGGAACCCGTCGCGCCCCATCTCCGCCAGCAGCTCGCCCAATTGCAGGTGCCCTTTGCCCGGGAGGCGATGCTCGCGGCCGTCATAGTCCGACAGGTGCACATGGGCGATGCACTGGCGCAGCGCCCGGTAGACCTGCAGCGGCTCGACGCCCCAGGTCCCCCAGTGGGTGGTATCGAGGGCTACGAACGGGAACCGGCTCAGCGCCTGCAGGCTCGCCAGGCTGTGCAGTTGCATGCGCCGCCCCCACACCCGATGCGCCGGCATGTTCTCCAACGCCACCCTCACCCGCCACCTCTCCTGCAGCGCGGGCAGATCCTCCAGGAGCCACCTCCCGTAGCGCGACCCGGCCGCACTGCGCCACGGCGCAATGAGCAGCCGCTCGAACCGCCACCTGCCCAGCGACAGGTGGATGCGCCCGATCTCCCAGCGCAGCGGCAGGTGTGCCACTACCGTCGACGCGCCCACCGCCCCCGCCAGCCGCACCGCCTGCACCACGCGCTCCGCCGGCGCCTCGCTCCAGCCCTCCACACGCGGCACAAAGGGTGTGTGCACGCTCAGTATCGGGATGTCCCAGCGTTCTGAGAGGCGCTGCAGGTACGCTGCATCGGATGACTCCATCCGCGCGTCGACCAAGAGTTCGACCCCGTCATACCCGGCGGAGGCCGCCAGCTCAAACACCCGGTCCAATGCCCAGTTGTGAAGCGAGCCTGTGGAGAGCGCGATCCGAGCCCCCTCTACCGCCCCAGCGTCGCCACGATCGGCTGCCATGTCTTCTCCAGGTCCTCTAGGGCACGCCGCACCAGCGCCTCGTGTCGCTGCCGCTTGTGCCGAACCGCCCCTGTCAAATCAGGCAGGAGGCCAAAATTCGCCTTCATGGGCTGGAAGCGATCCGGGTCGCTTCGCGCAACATAGCGGCAAAGCGCGCCGGCCATGGTCGTTGGCGGCAGCTCCAGCAGTGGTTCGCCCCGCCACGCGCGCGCCGCGTTCAAGCCCGCCACCAGCCCACTCATGGCCGAGCCCACGTAGCCTTCGGTGCCGGTGATCTGCCCGGCAAAGAACAGGTCCGCCCGGCCGCGGAACTGCAATGAGGGTTCCAGCAGCGCCGGTGACCGGAGGAACGTGTTCCGGTGCATCTGCCCAAAGCGCACAAACTCGGCATGCTCCAGCCCCGGGATCATCGCGAAGACGCGCCGCTGCTCGCTCCAACGCAGATTGGTCTGGAACCCCACCATGTTGTACAACGTACCGGCCAGATTGTCCTGCCTCAACTGCACCACAGCATAGGGCTGCGCCCCGGTCCGCGGATCGATCAATCCTACCGGTCGCAGTGGCCCAAAGGCCAGCGCCTGGGCACCCCGGCGCGCTATCTCCTCCACCGGCAGGCAAGCGTCGAAGAACCGCTCGTCCCCCGCCTCGAAATCGCGCAGCTCGATGGTCTCCGCCGCGAGAATCTCGGCCACAAAGCGCCGATACTCCTCCTCCGTCATCGGGCAATTGATATAGTCGTCCTCGCCCCGCCCATAGCGCCCGCCCCGGAACGCCTTGCCCATGTCGATCGACTCCACGGCCACAATCGGCGCCATGGCATCGTAGAAATGCAGGTACTCGGCCCCGCTCAAGCGGCGAATCTCCTCCGCCATCGCGTCCGACGTCAGCGGCCCTGTCGCTACGACCACCGGACGGCCCTCCGGGATCGCACGGGCCTCCTCGCGGCGCAGCTCGATGAGTGGGTTCTGCTCGATGCGGCGAGTCACCTCAGCCGCGAACAGCTCTCGGTCCACCGCCAGGGCGCTGCCAGCCGGCACCGCGGTGGCTTCCGCACATGCGACGATCAGCGACCCCAGCCGGCGCAGCTCCTCTTTCAGCAGCCCCAGCGGCCGGTCGGGAAGCGTCGACCCCAACGAGTTGCTGCAGACCAATTCGGCCAGGTTTCCCGTCCGATGCGCCGGCGTGAGCCGGGTAGGACGCATCTCCAGCAGCAACACCCGGCAGCCCAGCCGCGCTGCCTGCCAGGCGGCCTCCGAGCCTGCCAGCCCGCCGCCGATTACGATCACATCAGCGTCCCACGCCATATCATTACTCCCAGTCGAATCTTAACATATCGACTACGATCGGTCAAGGGAACCCGCGCAGCCCCGGCCTGCCAGGAGCCACGAACCTGAGCCGCCGCTACCCGCTCCGCACCGACCTTTGCAGCTCATACAGCTTGCTCAAGGCCTCCAAAGGTGACATCTCATCAATCTTGAGCTCCCGGAGTGCGGCCACGGCCGGGTGCTCCAGCGCCGCGAAGAGTGGAAGTGGCTGCTCGGGTCCCCGGCGCCCGCGCACCTTCTCGGTCACAGCCGCTGGCGCGCCGCGCCTCTCCAGCTCGGCCAGGATCTCCCGCGCCCTCTTGATCACCGGGCGCGGCAATCCGGCGATCTGCGCTACGTGGATGCCGTACGAGCGGTCTGCACCGCCGGGCACGATCTTGTGCAGGAATACCACCCGCTCGCCATCCTCGACGACGGCCACATTGTAGTTCCGCACATGAGGGAGGTAGCCTTCCAGCGCCGTGAGCTCATGAAAGTGGGTCGCAAACAGGGTCTTGGCCCGCAGACGCGGGCTGTTGTGCACGTACTCCACCACTGCCTGCGCGATCGCCAAGCCATCGTACGTGCTCGTACCCCTCCCCACCTCATCCAGGATCAGCAAGCTCCGCGGCGTGCTCTGTGAGAGGATCAGTGCGGTCTCGAGCATCTCCACCATGAAGGTGCTCTGCCCAGCGGCGATCTCGTCCTGGGCTCCGACGCGAGTGAAGATGCGATCGACCACCCCAATGTGCGCCTCCTTTGCCGGCACGAAAGAGCCAATCTGCGCCATCAGCACAATCAGAGCCGCCTGGCGCAGGTAGGTCGACTTGCCGCTCATATTCGGCCCGGTGATCACCAACACCTGCTCCTCAGGCGACAGCCGCAGATCGTTGGGCACGAATGCAAGGTCGCCCAGGTTTCGCTCCACCACCGGATGGCGCCCCTCCACAATCTCTATGGATGGGCCGTCATCAAGAACCGGCCGGCAGTACCCGTAGCGGCGGGCAGCCTCCGCAAGGGCCACGTACGCGTCGACCAGCGCCAGAACCCGGGCTGTGGACAGCAGCCGCTGCGCCAGCTTGCCCACCTCCAACAGCACCTCGCGGTAGAGTCGCCCTTCCAATTCGGCCGCACGCTCCTCGGCGTGCAGGATCAGGGCTTCCTGCTCCTTGAGCTCTGGCGTAATGAAGCGCTCGCCGTTGACCAGCGTCTGCTTGCGAATATAGTCGGCAGGCACCGCCTCCAAATTGCTACGGCTCACCTCGATGTAATACCCGAACACCTTGTTGTACCCGACCTTGAGCGACCTGATCCCAGAGCGTTCCCGCTCCCTCCGCTCCAGATCCGCCAGCCACTGCTTCGCGCTGTGGCTCGCGGCCCTGATCTCGTCGAGCTCGTGCGAGAAACCCCGGCGGATAGCCCCCATACCCCGGGCCGTTCCCGGCGCTTCCTCTGAGATGGCCTGCCCGATGAGCTCCACCACTTCGGGGCATGGGTCGAGCCCGTTCGCCAACGCCTCCACGGCTGCCGCATCGTCGCCGGCCCCATCCCTCGCCAGCCCGGCCAGCTCCTCGACGATGCCGGGCACCACCTGGAGCGACCCCCTGAGCGCAAGCAGGTCACGCCCGCTCGCCACCTGCTGGACCACCCGGTTGGTCAGCCGCTCCAGATCGCCTCCCTGCCGCAGCGCCTTTTGGATCGCAGCGCAGGCCCCAGGCGCGCCGTGGAACGCTGCTACCACCCGCTGGCGCCCCAGGATCTCATCCACCCGCAGCAGCGGCTGCTGCACCCACCGGCGCAGGAGTCGCGCCCCCATCGGCGTCACCGTCAGGTCCAGGACTCCCAACAGCGATCCCTTGGTGCCTCCACTGCGCAGCCCTTCGCAAAGCTCGAGGTTGCGCCTCGTCGCCAGATCCAGTGTCATAAAGCTGGCGACGGAATAGGTCACCAGATTGGCCAACTGCCCCAACGCGGACCGCTGGGTCCGCTCGAGATACTGCACGATAGCGCCCGCCGCGCGCACCGCCATCGCCAGACCATCGCATCCATATGCCGCCAGCGAAACCACGCCGAAGTGCCCAAGCAGCACCTGCCTGGCGTTGCCTTCCTCCCAGCGCCACGCATCCAACGCAGTGATGCGGCTGCCCAAGCCGTCGCCACGCAGCTCTGCCTGCTGCCGGATCGTGTCCTCCTGGTCGGCGCTGGCCAAGAGCTCTGCCGGCCGAAGCCGTGCCAGCTCCTCCCACGCTTGCCGAACCGCCCCTTCCCCTCCGAGCTCGGTTGTCGCAAACTCGCCCGTCGTGATATCCGCGTATGCCAGGCCCACCCGGCCGTCGTCCACAACCATCGCCGCCAGGTAGTTGTTCTTCCGTGCATCCAGCAGAGCCGGCTCGATCACGGTGCCCGGAGTGACTATGCGAACCACCTCGCGCTCCATCAGCCCGCCCGACGCTTCGTCACTCACCTGCTCCACAATCGCCACCCGATGCCCCGCGTTCACCAACCTCGCGATGTACCCCTCCACCGCATGATACGGCACCCCGGCCAACGGCACCCGCTCGTCCTTGCCCACCGGCCGCGACGTCAACACAATGTCACAAACCTCCGAGACAATCCTGGCGTCCTCATCAAAGGTCTCGTAAAAATCGCCCAGCCGGAATAGCAGGATCGTCTCCGGGTACTCTCGCTTGATACGCAGGTACTGCGCACGAACGGGCGTCGTCATCCTCGCTGCCTCCCTGGTTGCCACAGGCCAGGGTATTGTAGAAGAATGGAATGCCCATGTCAACAGCCTTGTGAGCACTCCCTACTTGTGGTATACTTGTCGCCCAGCACGCAAATCACCTTGATAGGAGGCGGCGTGGCCCAGAGCGGAGTCCCCCTCGCCAACCTCACACGCGCTGCGCTGTCGTCTCGCACCGTAGCCTGCCCAGCCGCAGGCACAGCTCGGGCCGGCCGTGCCAGCAATGGTGTGGGCATGCCTGGCGCTATCGCCCTGTCTGCAGAATATGGCCGCAGTTGAAGACCAAGCCATCCTCGATTCCTTCCAGGAGAAACTTGGCATCCGCTTCCACAGGCCACAGCTCCTGCGCGAAGCACTCACCCACACCTCCTTCGTCAACGAGCAGCCAGCAACGCCCGTGAGCGACAACGAGCGGCTCGAGTTCCTCGGCGACGCGGTGCTCGACTTTGTGGTGGCAGACGAGCTCTTCCACCGTTACCCGACAGCCCGCGAAGGCGCCCTCACTTCCATGCGCGCCGCCTTGGTCCGCACCGCTTCCCTCGCCCGTGCCTCCAGCCGCATCGACCTCGGCGCCCACCTGTTCCTCGGCCGAGGCGAAGAGGCCAGCGGCGGGCGCTACCGCGCCGCCAACCTCTGCGCAGCCTTCGAGGCCGTCATCGGCGCCGTCTACCTCGACCAGGGCCTCGAGCGGGCCCGCCACCTGGTGCAGGACCTCCTGGGCGACGCCATCCGCGCCCTCGAAGCCCAGGCCCCACGGGACCCCAAGAGCTTTCTGCAGGAGCAGGTGCAGGCACGATTGCACCTGACACCCGTCTACCGTACCATTGCAGAGACAGGCCCAGACCACGCCAAAGAGTTCGTCGTCGAGGTCTCTGTCGGAGACCGGGTAGTCGGCCGCGGAACCGGCCCAAGCAAGCAGACCGCCGAGCAGGCCGCCGCCCAATCGGCCCTCGCAAACCCTGAACTCCAGGGCAACGCCTCCGGCCCGGCAGCAGCCGAGCCGCCCCAGGGATCCTAGCCGCCCTGCGACGGCGCACCGTCGCCGCGGCCAAGCGCCGCGCTCGGTGGCCCACAAGGCGCCTGCAGCGCTCCACGGGGTGCGCCGAGACCTTGTGCCGTCGCTACGATGAAATGGATGGTTGCCTGCGATGTACCTCAAGCGACTCGAGATCCAGGGGTACAAGAGTTTCGCTAACCGCGTGGAATTCAACTTCGACGGGGGCATCACTGCGATCGTGGGCCCCAATGGCAGTGGCAAAAGCAACATCGCCGATGCTGTCCGCTGGGCCCTCGGCGAGCAGAGCTACAGCGCCCTTCGTGCCAAGCGCACAGAGGACCTGATCTTCAGCGGCAGCGCCCAGCGCGCCCGCATGGGCCTCGCCGAGGTATCCCTCGTCTTCGACAACACCGCCCAGTGGCTCCCCGTGGCCTATAGTGAGGTCACTCTCACCCGCCGGGCCTATCGCTCAGGCGAGAACGAGTACTACCTCAACGGGAATCGCGTCCGCCTGCGCGACATCGCCGAGTTGCTCACCCGCGCCGGCCTCGGCCGTAACGCGTCGGTCGTCATCGGCCAGGGGCAAGTCGACGCCGCCCTCAGCCTGCGCCCGGACGAGCGCCGCTCTCTGTTCGAGGAAGCAGCAGGGGTCCGCCTCTACATCGACAAGCGCGACGAGTCGCTGGCCCGCCTCGAAGAGACGGCGCACAACCTGGAACGCCTCAACGACATCATCAGCGAGATCGCCCCGCGCGTCGAGACCCTCCGCCGCCAGGCCGAGCGCACCGAGGAGTACAACGGCGTCAGGCAACAACTGGAAACCGCGCTCCTGCAGTGGTACGGCTACCAATGGCAGCGCCAGCAGGATCGCGTTGCCCAGGTGGAGGAGAAGCAGCGTCAGCAAACCGCTCAACTGCAGGTGGCACGCGAACGGCTCGAGCGCACACTCGCCGAGCGCGACGCGCTACGTGCCCGCCAGCAGCAACTCCGCGAAGAGATTCGCCAAAAGCGCCAGGAAGGCGATGACCTGCGCAGCCGCTACGAGGAGCAGCGACGACGGCTGGCCGTCATTCAAGAGCGCACCCAGGCTATCGGCCGGCAACAGGAGCAGGTGCACGCAGACCTCGCTGCGGTAGATGCGCGTCGCAGCGACATTGCCGCCACGCTCGAGCGTCAGGCTCAGGAGCTTGCAGCCCTCGACTCCGCAATCGCCACCCAGAGGGCAGCCGCCTCCTCCGCCCAGGCGCAACTGGGCGCCGCTGAAGCCGCCCTGCGCCTGCAGCGCGACGAACTGGAGCGCGCTCGTGCCGCCGCGTTCGAGATTGCTACCGCCCAGGCTGCCGCTCGAAACCGGCTGGCCCAGCTCCGCAAGCGGCAGGCCGACCTGCAGCAGGAAGCAGAAGAGCAGCATCGCGAGCTCGCGGAGGTGGAGAGCCGCGCCCAGGCCGCTCAACAGCAGCTCGAGGCGGCCGAATCCAGTCGCCAGCAGGCACTGGCCAGGCTGCGGGAGGTCGAAGCCGCACTGCGCCAAACCGAGGAGCAGGTTGGGGCCGCTTCGAGCCGTCTGGACCAACTCCGCGCCACGCGCGACGCGGCGCGAGGCGCCTACCAGAGCCTCAAGACACAACACGACGTGCTCCAGCGCGCCCGCAGCCAGGGCTCCCACTTGTATGAAGGGGCCCAGGCTGTCATCCGCGAGCAGATGCCAGGTGTGGTCGGCACACTCGCCAGCCTCATCGAGGTGCCTGTCGAGCTGGAGGCGGCGCTGGAGGTCGCCCTCGGCAACCACGTGCAGGACGTCGTGGTCAACACCTGGAGCGATGCCCTCACCTGCATCGATCTCCTCAAGCGACGCGACCGCGGTCGCGCCACTTTCCTACCCCTCGACTATGTGCGCCCTGGGCGCCGCATCCCCGCGCCTGCCCTCTCCGGCGTGCGTGGCGTAGCGGCCCAACTCGTCAACACACGCCCCGAATACGCAGCCGTCTGCGACCTGCTCCTCGGCAACATCGTCATCGTCGACGACCTGCCGGCCGGCCGCAGGGCGCTCGCCGCCGAGCCCCGGCTGAGCCGCGCTGTCACTCTCGACGGCGACGTCGTGGAAGCGCGCGGCGTCGTGCGCGGTGGTTCCCGGCCGCGCAACCGCGGCTACCTGGCTCAGGAGCGCGAGTGGCGCGAGCTTCCCGGGCGCGTGGCAGCCGCCCACGAGACCCTCGCCCAGGCCGAGGCCCAGGTGCGCAGCGAGGAGGAGCACCAACAGAGCCTGCGGCAACAGGCGCGTGACCTCTCACAGCAGCTCCAGGCGGCCCGCGTTGCCCTCGACCAGGAGGAACAGCGCAGCCACGCGCTCCGACAGCGCTACGACCGCCTCAGCCAGGAAGTCACCTGGCGCCATTCCCTCGCCGGCCAGGCAGCCAGCGCTGTGCAAAGCCTGGCAGTGGATCTCGGCCAAGTGGAGGGCGAACTCACCACCATCGAACAGAGCCTGGCCCAGGCAACAGCGCGCGTTGAGTCCCTGCGTGCCGGCGCCGAAGGGGAGGGCCTCCAAGAACTCCGTCGCCAGGTTGCTGAGTACGAGACCGCCCTCGCCGTCTCGTTGCACAGCAAACAAGCCCAGGAGCAGTTCATCGCCGCCCAGCGCGAAGCCCTGGCACGCGCCAACGCTGAAGCGCAGGCCCGCCAGGCCACCCAGGCCCGCCTGCAGCAGGAGGCCGCCGCTCTGGCACAGGAGATGGAGGCCGCGCGTGAGGCACTGCATGCTCTTCAGGACGCCCAGCAACGCCTCGCCTCGCCGTTGGCAGCCGCCGAGGCCGCCCTCCAGGCGACGGAAGAGCAGCAGCAGGCCAGCGAGGCCGCAGAGGCGCAGCTTCGCCAGGAACTGCAGGGGCTACACAATGAGGCGAACCGCCTGAGCTTCGAGCACCAGCATGTCGTCGAGGGCCTTGACGAACTTCGCCGGCAAATCGAGGCTGAGCTCGGCCCGGTGGAGGTGCCCGATGTTTCGGGTCCTCGCCAACTGCGCCTGGCCTTGGGCAGCGGCGCCACCCCACTGCCCCAGGTCGCCCGCATTCCCGAAACCCTTGCTCAGCAGGTGAAGGAGCTTCGCTCTCGCCTGCGCCGCCTCGGGCCAATCAACCCCAGTGCGCCGGCCGAGTACGCGGAAGCGCGCCAGCGACACGAGTTCCTGCTTCAGCAGGTACAGGACCTCAGCCACGCTGCCGATGCCACCCGCGAGGTCATCGCCGAGCTGAACCGCGCCATTCACGAGCGCTTCACGCAGGCCTTTGCGCGCATCGCCCGCGAATTCAGCGATTGCTTCAGCACCCTCTTCAACGGCGGCTCGGCGAAGCTGCTGCTCACCGAGCCCGACAACCCGACAGACTCCGGGATAGAGATCGTCGCCCGCCCGCCAGGCAAGCGCGCCCAGAGCCTGGCGCTGCTCTCAGGAGGCGAGCGCGCGCTCACAGCCGCCGCGCTGCTGTTTGCGCTGCTGAAGGTGAACCCGTTGCCCTTCTGCGTGCTCGACGAGGTAGACGCCATGCTCGACGAGGCCAATGTCCACCGCTTCCGCGCCTTCCTTGAGCAACTGGCTCAACATACCCAGTTCGTGGTCATCACCCACAACCGCAACACGGTCGAAGCAGCCTCGACGGTGTACGGCATCTCTATGGCGCGCGAAGGGGTATCCCAGGTCCTGTCGCTGAAGCTCCCCGACAAGGCCGAGGAGAGCACGACGGCCACATCCGCCGCCTGAGGCAGCGTGCAGAAGAACTTGCCTAGCCTTTGAGCACGCCCTTGCCGGCGTCCTCGTCTGTCGCAAGCCCTTGCCCAGGCGGCGACGCCTTCACCGGCAGGGGCGGCAAGTCCTGCAACTGCCGCAGGCCAAAGTACTGGAGGAACTCAAAGGTCGTCCCATACAGGATCGGGCGTCCTGCCTGTTCCAGCCGGCCAACCTCGCCGACGAGGCCCTTCGAGGTGAGGGTGCGCAACACTCCATCCGAGTTCACGCCGCGCAGAGCCTCGATCTCGGCCCTCGTGATCGGCTGGCGGTAGGCGATGATGGCCAGCACCTCGAGGGCTGCCGGAGAGAGCCGGCTGGAAAGGTCCAACCCCAGGAAGCGCTCGACCTGCGGTGCAACGTCGGCGGCAGTGACCACCTGCAGCTTGCCACCGTGACGCTGCAGCGCCAGGCCGCCGCCGGCCAGCCAGGCTTCAACCTGGGTCAGTGCCTCCTCGACCTGAGGCACGCCCACTTCCATGACTTTGGCCAGTTGTTCCACCGGCACCGGGCCTTCGGCGATGAACAACAGCGCGGCGGTTGTGCGCGCGATAGACGGCGTGTCCAACTTGCCTTCTCCACACGAGAAAGGGCTTCCCACATCAGAGGGGAACATAGGAGGAAAACCATGCTCAACACACGATCGGGGGCACTCGGCTTGGTGATCGCCTGCGCGCTGCTGTCGATGAGCTGCATCAGCCCATGCTACCTGGGCCTCGGCGCCAGGAATCGCGCCCCCACAGCGACGCCCCTGCCAACGGTGCCTCCGTCGGAAAGCGCCGCCAGCAGCTTCGAAGAAAAAGCCCGCGCCTTCCAGGACAGCACCTTCCGCGTCGAGTTCACCGACCAGGAGGTGACCTCCTACCTGGCGCTGCACCTCCCCGACTCGGTCCCCCTGAGCTCCCCCCGCGTTGCGTTCCAGCCCGGCCAGTTCACGGTCGAGGGGGATCTCACTGCGCCGGTCCGCGGGCACCTGGTCCTCTCCGGAACCATCAGCGTCGACGCGGGCAAGCCCCAGGTCATCTTCCAGAGTGCCCGAGTCGCCGGGGTCACCCTGCCCCAGGCGCTGCTCGGCTCTCTGTCCGACAGCATTGCTCAGATGATCTTGGAGGACGCCCCAGGGGTCCAGCTTGAGCAGGTCGAGCTGCTGGCCGGGCGCATCGTCATTGCGGGCCGCAACTCCGCCACGCCCTGACGCCTTGGAGCACCCCGCCCGGGCACCCCACATGGGCGCGCCCCGGCCAGGCGGGGCATGCGCCGCCACCTGCAGCGCATGCCCCGCCCTTCACCCTAGAGCGTGCCGGCCGCAGGTGGCTCCGTCGGAACCGTTGGAGGCACCTGGCCTGCCGGTGGCTCAGTCCCCGTGCCCTGCCGGGAATAGGGCGCCTGACGCACCTTCACTCGCAGGCCACCCGACGCCAGCTTGAGCCCCAGCTTGCCCTGCAACAACTCCTGCGTCAGTTGCACAATCTCCTCGCTCTTGGCGCGGAGGTCCGCCAGGGGATCCAGCTCCAGGTCCAGCACCACCCTGACCAGTTTCCCCTGGCTCGTCACCGCTGGCAACACCTTTACTACGCCAGGCACCTGCCCCACATGGTATTCCAGGCTGCGGGCCACCGACTCCGTCCCCAGTTCCACCATGCTTCCGCCCGCCTGCGTCACAGTGACCGTGGAGCGCTTGGACCGCCGCACCTCCAGCACCAGGAGGACGACCGCAACGACCAGCAGCACAGCCGTCACCCCCAGCCGGATATACACCACGGGGGCCTCCATCAGCGCATCTGCCCCGGTGCCAACTGCCTGCAACCAGGCGATAAAGCTCGTAGGCAGCACTGCGCTCACCAGGAGCACTGCGATCAGCCCGAGCAACAGTATGATGACCAGCACGCGGTTGAAGACGTTCATTTCCTACCTCGCTTCCCTCAGCAGCCCTGCCCCGTCCCTTCCAGCATCTTCCAACACCTGTGCATTATACCGCCAAAGTGCAACATGAGTCCAGCCGCCCAGGCAACAGACCCGGGATCAGCCTCTCCGCCGCCAACTTGCCACCACCCCTGCCAGCGCCAGCCACGCGCCCAGACTCACGCCCACACCCACCTTCCAACTGCCCGGCGAAAAGGCGAACTCGACCACATGCTCGCCAGCCGGCACCGCCACTGCCCGTAACGCCACATCGGCTCGCTCCACTGGCGCCGGCTGCCCATCGACCCGCGCCATCCATCCCCGGTAGTAGCTATCCGCCAACACCAGGTATCCCTCCGCCGCTGTCGACACCCGTATCCTCACCCGCTCAGCGCTGTACACTTCCACCTGCACCCTATCGGCCGGCTGTGGTGCGCCTGCAAGCTCGCGCCCCCCCAGCAAGATCGCCTCACGCCATGGGTCCAGGTCTGGCGCCGCCGTCAGCTCCTCGGCCTCAGCCTCACTTCCTGCTACCCGCGTGCGATGGACGAGAAACGCCCGCGGCCCCGCGCCTTCGTTGCGATAGATCGCCACATCGGCGCTACGGTACACCAGGATGTGATCGCCCTCGCCCACCAGAGACGACACCAGGCGACTCCCCCCATCGGGAGCGATCAACCGCAGTCGTTCAATGTGCAGGAACGCCGCCGGGATCAGTGGCCGCACCTCGATGTGCACGGCCTGCAGCGGTTGCTCGAGTGCATACCGCGCCAGGAAGGTGCGCCCCAGGTGGTCACGCGGCGGAAAGCCCGAACGCGCCGGCCAGGTGCGCACCGTGATCGGCGGCATGCTATGCCGCACGACCTTGCGCACATCATCACGGTCATAGGCCCACTCGGCCAGGTCATTCCCGGCACGGAGCGTCCACACCGCCTCTCGACCATCCGCCCCACGCACCACTACCTGGCCCACGGGCGTCCCATCGGTGAGATCGGCGGAATGGCTCAGGTACCCCTCCACCTCCAATGCCGACACGGTCTGCGACGTCAAGTCGAAGCTGCGGCCCGCCAGCGAAGGCGCGAAGGGATCGCCAGTGTCATAGGCCTCGGTCTGCGCATCAACCGGAAGAAGCTGCGGGATCAAGACGTATCGGACGTTGAGGAGATCGGCCAGCCGCGCATTCAGGTGGCTCAGCAGCCACTGTTGCGCTGTCGGCACCAGCGGATAGTACCCGTTCAGAGACTGTACCCCGTGCAGCACCTGGATGTTGGGGTAGAGCGATTCCCTCATCACCGGCAGAACAGGCACGATCGCCTCGGAAGTGTACACCCGGAACAACTGGTTCCCCCCATCCGCCTGCAGGAATGCCAGCGAAGCCGGCGAACGCTCGAAATCGTCGGGCGCCATCGTCGCGTTATAGGTCCGGTTGTACACCGCATTGAAGGCGCTCAGGTCGGCCAGTGCGAGGCCGATCACCAGACCCATCCATAGCGTGCGCGGAGGCCGCCATTGAGCCGCTGCCAGGAGCAACCCGGCCCCCGCCAGCCACAGCAAGGGCAGCCAGCGCCAGGCGCCGATCAAGCCATCGAGCGACGTCTGCCAGATCCATGCCCCGGCTGCTCCCACCGGCAGAAGGGCGCCCACTGCCAGCCATTCCCCATGCACGCCCGCCCCGCCGCGCATGCGTTCTAGAAGCGAGTCCGCCGCTACCGCAGCCAGTACCGCGATGGCCAGGTCGGCCCATAGCAGGTAGCGCGCCGGCGCCCGGAACAGGTTGAACACCGGCACCCGCACCAATATCCGATAGGCAGGGTTCCACCGCCCCATGGTCAGCAGAAACGCCACGACGGCAACCCCCATCCAAAAGCCAACCAGCCGATCGCGGCGGCGCAGCGGAGCCACCGCAGCAAAGGCCAGCGGCAACGCCCCCAGGTAGCCGATCGTCTCCAGAGAGGTGAGAGGGTAGGGGTTGCCGCGAATGAACGGCCAAAGCATGGTCACCCACTGCAGCGGGTGGAGCGAGAAGGAGGTGAAAAAGTCCTGGTCGAGCCCGTGGCCCCTCTGCGAGAGCAGGGTCAGCTCCAGGGTGGGCGCCCACTGTGCGAGCGCCAGCGCCGCGCCTGCCACCAGTGCCCCTCCGCAGGCCACCGTTCGCCGGGCCAGCCCCCCCCAAGTGAGGCGGGCGCCCGCACCGAATGGCCCCATCGCCGCCTGCCCGACGGCCAGCATCGCAGAAAGCAGCGACACCTGCGGATGCCCCGCCAGGCCCTGCACGCCAAAAACCGTCGCCACCGCTGCCCATCGTCGCCAACCTGAGCCCAGCGTCGCCCACTGCACGGCCCACAGCAGCCACGGCAGCCAAGCGATGGATGCCAGCATGTTGAGATGATTCAGGTGCGCGGGCACCATCCCTCCCAACATGAACACGCTGCCACCCAGCACGGCGGGCCCATGCCGCAGCCCCAGAGATCGCAGGTAGACGAATGTGCCTGCTCCCGCGAGCCACAACGCGATGAGCACCGAGTAGTTGAGCGCGGCTGTCACCGGAGGAAAGCGGTAGAGCAGCAGGTTCAGGGGGTAGTAGCTACCCGTCTGCCCCTCAGCCAGCACGGGGTAGCCCGCCATCGCGTCGTCGGTCCACAGCGCAACGTGTCCGGCCTTCAGCGCCTCCGCGTAGGCGCTCCTCGCCGGGTAGCCCAGCCGATAGATGTCGCCGACGTAAAAGACCCCCTGCATCGAGGCCGCCGCCCAGTAGGTCCCCACCACAATAGCAGCCAGCCCCAAGAGACAAGCCACAGTCTCCCGCCGCCAGGTCCTCCGGCCCAGCCACCTCATGAGATCCAAAGCACCTCCTCCAACCTTGGTCTACTGCCGCCACAGCGCATACGCACCGGCGCCGCTATCCCCCTTCGCTGCGCCCGTGGCACAGAATGTGCTCAATTTGATGACCAACACGTTCTGCAGAGGCAAGCATGGCGCCACCTTCGACCCAAAAGCCACACGGCCTCACATCTTCATCCAAGCTGCCACGAGGCGCGGCCCTCCTGTGGCTGGCCCTTGCCGTGCTGATCCTGCTCTCGGTGCCTCTCTTCGCCTTGCTTGCCGACCTCCGCGCCCAGGTGGCCCAGCTTCGCAACGCCGCGGCCGGCGCGCAGGTCTCAGGCGCAGTCGCCCCTTCTTCCCAGGCACTCGCTGCTCTGCAAGCGGGCGCTGCCCGGAGCATGGCCACAGAGGACAGCCTCGAGGGAGCCGCCGACGCCAACATCGCCTGGCGGGCAGTTCTCGAGCGCGTCGTGCCCGCCCCATCCGCAGGCGTACGCATTACCTGCCTCCGTCAGCACGGCCTCGACCTGACGGTCGAAGGCGTGGCCGCCGATGACCCATCGTTCCGCGCCTACCTGGGTCGCCTGCAGGGCACGCCCCTGATCGACCTCACTACCCTCCAGGCTTCAACCAGCTCCGCCTCGGCCGGCAGCGTCGCCTTCAGCATCAACGCACGCCTCCGGAGCTTTGCACGATGAGCAGGCATGCTGCTGCAGGCGAGCGGCCCGCGTTGCTGAATGCTCTCCTCGGTGTGGCGCTCCTCGCCGCTGCCGGACTCGACATTCTGCTCCTCGCTGAGATCGGCGGGGCAGCCTGGCAGCGCGCCACCCTCGCCGAGCGCTGGCAGAAAGAGCGGCTCGCCTCCCACACCGGGCAGCCCCAGGCCCTCGCCAACATGGCCACCGGCGCCGACCAGATTCTCGCCATCCTCCCCAGCGACGCCGACATCGACAGCCTGCTTGCCGGCATCCCAGCGCGTGCTGCTGCCTGGGGAGTGACAGTGACCCAGATCACCCCCCAACCCCCCGAGGCCACGCCACCATCCCAACGTTCGTTCCTGCTCCGGGCCGAAGGCGCCGAGGGCGATCTGATGAGCTTTCTGGTTGCTTTTGCCGAACCTGCGCCCACTGGCGCACACATCGACAATGTCGTGCTACAGTTTGCAGGCTCCCCTTCCACCCTGGAGATCACGCTAACCTTCACGACCCGCCAAGCGACCCCATGAGAGGAGCATCGACGACATGAAACTGACCGGAAAGAGGTTCATCATTCTACTTCTGCTGTCATTGCTCGTGGTGACCGGATTCGGCAGTGCCCTCCTGGCTCACGCTGCCCAGTCCGCAGCGCCCGGCGCCACCGGCCTCGTTTTTGCCCCCTCGCCGCTCGACGTCGCCTCGCCCGCCGGCGGCCTGCTGCCCGCCGCGTCGATCGCCAATGCGCAGGGCAGCCCCGCCCAGGTGACCGTGCTCGACTGGCAACTTCAGGATGCATGGGCAAAGGGAGACTGGAACCGCTGCATCGACGTCCTCACCGCCATTCTTTCCGTCGACGTGGCCAACGTCGAGGCGCGCAACCGCCTCTATCAGGCCAGGGTCAACGCCGGCTGGTTCCAGCTCGCCAACCAACAGTTCGAGGAGGCCCACAAGCAGTTCAGCCTGGCACTCCAGGTGCAGCCCGGCGGCCAGGAGGCACTCGAAGGCTTGCGGCTCCTCCAGCAGCTCATTGTCTGCCCGATCACGCCAACGCCCTGCCCGACCCAGTGCGCGGTGGCGGCTGCCCCCAACCCCACCTCGCCCGGCGGCGGATGCATCTACGTCGTACAGCGGGGCGACACGCTCTTCCGCCTCGCGCTGCGCTTCAACACCAGCGTGGCCGTCCTCATGAAGGCCAACAACCTGCGGACGACGACGATCCGCGTCGGGCAGAAGCTCATCATCCCCTAAGCGGCGCGCAGGTCACCCGTCGTGTAGGCCAACCTGCCGCCGCACACAGTCGCCAACACCCGGACCTCGCGGATGCCCGCCGGCGGCATGCGAAAGATGTCATCCGACAGCACCACAAGGTCGCCCACTTTGCCCACCTCCAGGCTGCCCTTGATGCTCTCCTCGCCAGCAGCGTACGCGGCACCCCACGTATAGGCGCGCACGGCTTGCTCCACCGTCAGACTCTCCTCCGGCCTCCAGCCGCCCGCGGGCGTGCCATCAGGCCGCTGCCGGGTGACCGCCGCGTGGATGCCCGCCAGCGGGTCGAGGGTTTCCACCGGGCAGTCCGACCCGAAGGCGAGTACTGTGCCCGCGCACAGCAGGCTGCGCCAGGCATACGCCCATCGACATCGGGCACCCCAGTGTGCCTCGGCCATCTGCATGTCGGACGTTGCGTGAATGGGCTGCATCGAGGCCACCACACCCATCTGCGCCAGCCGGGGCACATCCGCCTCCGAAAGGAGCTGGACATGCTCTATGCGCGGCCGCAACCCGCGCCCCGCCCATGCCGACCACGTCTCCGAATAGACGTCAAGCACGCGCCGGTTGGCGCGGTCACCGATTGCGTGCACAGCAGGGGCAATCCCAGCCCGTGCCGCGCGCTCGATGGCCGCCCGCAGCGGCCCGCTCTCGAGCACGGCGACGCCACGGTTCGCCGCCTCACCTTCGTATGGATCGATCATGTCGGCCGTGCGTGAGCCCAGCGAGCCATCCGCGAAGAGCTTCAGGTGCCCGACGCGCAGCCATTCATCACCCAGGCCCGAACAGAGCCCGGTTTCGATCGCCGCCTCAAGAGCCTCCCTGGCCACAAGCGCATAGACCCGCAGCCCGAGCTTCCCCTCCTGCCATAGAGCGGCAAGCGCTGCCGTCTCCCGGCCACCCTCGCAATTGTGCACTCCCGTGAGCCCCAGGCGAAGGGCGCGCTCCGCGGCTGCGAGCGCAGCCCGACGCAGGGCCGCGGGTCCTGCCGGTGGGATGCACAGCGACACTGCATCGGCTGCCTGCTCGAGCAAAAGCCCCGTGGGCTCACCGGTTTCGCCATCGCGCACGATGCGCCCACCTTCGGGATCCTCTGTCGCCGCGTCAAAACCTACTTCACGAAGGGCCGCCGAGTTCACCCACATGCCGTGGCCGTCCTTCGAACCCAGCGCCACCGGGTTGGCGGGCGCCACCTCGTCCAGAGTCCAACGAGTCGGCAGGTCGCCCTGCGGCCACAGGTTGCGGTCCCACCCCCGGCCAACCACCCACTCGCCCGGAGGCAAGGCGGCAGCGTGGGCACCCACTCTCTGAGCAGCCTCCGCCGACGACCGAACACCGGTCAGGTCCACCTGCTCCAAAGACAGACCATACGACAGCAGATGCACGTGGGCATCGGTGAGCCCTGGGATCGCGCACTGCCCGCACAGGTCCAGCACGGGCGAGCCTGCCTTCACATGCGAGCGAACATCGTCCTCACTGCCGAGCGCCACAATCCGTCCACCTGCGATGGCCACTGCGGCGACCACCGGCCGGGCCGGGTCCATGGTGTGAATCGTGCCATTGACAACGATGCAATCCGCCCCCTCCATCCGCTCCTCGCTTTCCCCACACGCTGCGGCGGTCTTTTTGCGAGTATAGGCCCCGCACCACGGATGTGCAAGCTCTGCCCAGGAGCCCGCCCTTGCCCGCAGCCACCGAACAGCCTATACTTCGGCTGCCACGGGGTTCACCTGCTGTAGCCCGTGCTGGCCGCGACTACCCTGCGGTGAAACATTGCTGTTCTTGCCGCTGTCTAACTCCCAAAGGCTTGTGGCGTTTGGCGACATGGCGGAGGCCTCATGAGCGTCTACAACTTTATCATCCTGCTCAGCCCGAGTGTCCTCATCATCGCTGCGCTCGTCTTCGTTGCCGTGATGCGCTACATCACCTACCGTGAGCGCGTCGCCTTGCTCGAGCATGGCGCAGATCTGGACCTCATCGTGCGCAGCCAGCGGGCGGGCCGCCAGGGCAGCCGCGGCATTCTGTGGGCCGGCACAATCACCGCCACCTGCGGGATGGGTCTGCTCGCAGGGCTCTGGCTACTGGGGCCGGGCGTCTGGTTGATGGTCGGCTTCCTGCCCCTGTTCATCGGCCTTGGTATGCTCGGCATCTATTACGTCACCGCCGGGTCCAACACAGCCACCCACGCCGTTCCGCCGGCGCCTGCCGACGAGCAAGCGCCGCAGACCGACCAGCCGAGGCCCGCGTGAGCACGGGTTGCCCTCTCCTGACGGCTGTCCGCGGGTCCGACCCACCTTCGGTGTGAGCCATGCAGGAACCGTCGGCCCACTTGCTGGCGCGTTGCCGCCAGGGAGACACCCAATCCTTCGCCCAGTTGGTGGCCTCAGTGCAAGCCTATGTCTACAATCTGGCCTTCCGCTTGCTCCGAGACGAGGACGAGGCCCACGACCTGGCACAGGACGCACTGCTCAGACTCTGGCAGATGCTGCCCACCTTTCGCGGCGAATCGCGCTTTACCACCTGGCTCTATCGCCTGGTGGTGAACCTGGGTCTGAACCGTCTGGCCCACATGCGCCGGCAGCCTGCCCAGAGCCCGATCGACGAACGCCTCGCCGTGCCCGCTACCGGTCTGGCCGCGGATCCCCAGGAGGTCCACACCACCGCGGAGCTTCGCCGCCTGATCTGGCAGGAGGTCGACGCCCTGCCCGACAGATACCGTCTGGTCATCACCCTGTATTACCAGCAGGAGTGTTCCTACCAGGAGATCGCCGACATCCTACACATGCCGATCAACACCGTCAAAACCCACCTGGCCCGCGCGCGGCAAGCGTTGGCGAGCCGGCTGGCCCACATCGAGGGGGTAGAGGATGACCTGTGAACAGGTACGCTGGCTGCTGTCGCTCGACCCAACCGCCTCGGAGGTAGCTCATGATGCGGCCCTGCAAGCCCATCTCGATCGCTGCGCCGACTGCCGCGCCTTTGCTCGCGCCTTGGCCACAGTCGATGAGGCCCTCACCGCGCGCCCTCTGGCCCAGCCTCGGCCCGGCCTCACAGCCGCGGTGGTAGCCGCTGCCCAGCGCGAGCCGCATGCCAGCATCGAGCAACCCTTCCCGCGCCCCTTCGTTATGCTGGCCGCTGCCGTCACGCTCCTCGCCCTCGTGAGTGGAGCCCTCCTCCTGCACTACTCCTCGACAGCCCTGCCCGCCGGCAGCCCCGCTGAACTCTGGCTCAACCCGTCCTGGGCGGCCGATGCCAGCGCCTGGCTCTCGGTTGAGGCAGAACACGCGGCTCAGGCCGTCCTCCCCCTCATCGTCGGCGTCGTCATCACCATCGGCGCCGCCGCTGCCGGCTTCAGAGTCTCCGAGCAACGCGAGATGCCCCAGCAACCTGGCAGGCCGAGGCGCTGACTCGAGCCGATGGCACCGTTCGTGCTCCTCCGTCTGCAGGGAGCCAGAGCGCTCTGCCCGCAGCCCTTCCTTCAGCGCGGAGGGAAGCATGAGCGATCTCGTGCAGTTGGGGCTGTATGAACTCGTATGGAATCACCCACCTCTGCCGGTGGAGCAACTCTTGGCCCGGGTCGCCAGCCCCCACGCGCGCCGCACATACCAGCAGGTGATCCGGCGCTTCTACGGTTGCATCGAGCGCGACCCCTGGCTCGTCAAACCGCCCGCAATCGACGACTATAGGGCCACTCTGCTCTGCGCCTACGCACCATCGGTCGCCGCCATCCACCTCCAGGTAATCCGCGAGCTCTACGACGAGGCGGTTGCCCAGGGCCTCCTCGCCAGCAACCCCGCCGCCAAGACGCCGCTCCCCAGACTCTCGCCAGAGCGCAGCCTCGCAGTGCCAGCCCGTCAAGTGGCCGCCGAGTATGCTGCCCGCTGCCCGGTTCACACCGAGGCAGGGCGGCGCGATCGCTCGCTCGCGCTCCTCGTCGTCCACACGACATTGACGGAGGCCGAGATCGCTGCACTGTGTGTTGGGGATTTCGTCGAGGAAGAGGGCCAGGGCGTTCTCTACGTGCGTCGGGGCCAAGGGCATCGGCCGGTGCGCATCGTGCTCCCCGCCGAGGTCCGCGCGGCCCTCGACGACTACCTCCAGGCCCGAACCGTCACCGACAAGTCACCACTCTTCGCGTCGTCACCCCGTGCCGGCCGGTGCACGCCCTG
>Ga0272448_1001837_pt1 | contig 27919 bp, 20 predicted proteins | sample YNPCB0191_FD_202220 | JGI IMG/M metagenome (GOLD analysis project Ga0272448, IMG submission 202220) | Hot spring sediment microbial communities from Yellowstone National Park, WY, United States - YNP-CB-019-1 | ecosystem: Environmental > Aquatic > Thermal springs > Hot (42-90C) > Sediment... | reverse complement strand
TTAAAAAGTTCTTTTGCTTTTTTTCTGATATATTGAGCTAATTCTACATAATAATATCTTAATTGTTTAACTCCAAAATCTCTTTCATAAATTTTTGAATCTATTTTTAATATTTCTTTTATGGTCCTTCTCATTTTCTTAATTAAATAATCGTTCCTATTATAATACTCACAACCGCAATACCTTATTTGACCGTCAAACATAAAATGAGAAACGATAAATATTAATTCTAAACTCCAACCTTCTGGTTTCAAAAATACTCTTCCAGGTAAACACTTACCTTTTCTCTCTTTATTGAGAGCGATAATTCTTTTAATATTTTCTTGCCTAATCCTCTTTTTTATCTTTAAAGGAAGGGGGATGTTATAAATATAGCTATAAGCTGTAGTTTTGGGGAGATTAATAATTTTAATGATTTCGCCCAAGGTTAACCCTTTCTTCCTTAAAGTTCTACATTTCTCTATTAACTCTTCTTCTGTTTTATGCATAAAAAAAATTTAAAAAAAGTCCGCCCGGGAGGCCACGATCCTCCAACCTCTGGCTTAAAAGGCCATTGCTCTGCCAATTGAGCTACGGGCGGATGTTATAAAGTATAACAATGACAATGGCGTCTGGCAATAACCAACAACAAGGCTGACATTAATAATTATTGTCTTATTGTCCTCGTGGGGCTGTCTTTTTTGCCATTGCGAGAAGCGAAGCGACGCGGCAACCATGTCATTGCGAGGAGACGTAGTCCCCGTGGCAATCTCTTTACACTATTGTAAGATTGCTTCGGCTGCTGGCGCAGCCTCGCAATGACAGATCCGGTTTGTCATCGCGAGGCTGTAAAGCCGTGGCGATCTTACATTAGTGTTATATTTACATCAATGTAAGATTGCTTCGCTTCGCTCGCAATGACGTTTTTCTAGATTGCTTCGCTTCGCTCGCAATGACATTACCCACTTTGTCATTGCGAGGGGACGTAGTCCCCGTGGCAATCTTTGTCTTGTCATTGCGAGCGACTGAAAGGAGCGTGGCAATCTTACATTGGCGTTATATTTACATTATTGTAAGATTGCTTCACTGCGTTCGCAATGACAAATTTGTGCTATTGTAAGATTGCTTCGGCTACGTCTCGCAATGACTACATTAATGCGAGATTGCTTCGGCTGCCATAGGCAGCCTCGCAATGACAGATAGTAATCAATAGTCAACGTTTAGTAGTCAGAAATCACTATTCAATTTCCCTCTCCAATTCTTCAAGAATCTTTTTTGTCACCGCCCATATCCCGAATGAAATGAGGTTAAAGGGCGCAGATCCCGTACTTGCACGAAACAAGACTTGAATTAAAAAAACAGATTTTGTTTCGGGATATAGGCGGGATCCTCGCCAACTTCACGCTCATTTCATTCGCGGAAGTTGCGGGACCTTGGCGCTCATTCGATCTCTTTTTTTAACTCCTCTAAAAATTTTTTTGCCCTCTCGCTCATTCTTTTGGGAGTTTTGATATTAAGTTCAACAAATAAATCACCTCTACCAAAGCTACCAAAATGCGGCATTCCTTCGCCAGGAATTCGCAAATTGTTTTTCAAATCAAAATTTTCTGGGACTTCTATTTTTAATTTGTTACCCGAAATTGTCGGAATTTCAATTTTCTTTCCTAAAAGTAAATCAATTAATTTAACTTCTTTTTTAACAATTAAATCATCTCCTTGCCGCCGAAAAACAGGATGAGGTTTAATTTTCACTCTCACATAAAGATCTCCTTCTTTAGTTCCTCTTTCTCCGGCTTCGCCCGCTGAAGGAATTTTAATTATCTGGCCATCACTAATTCCTGGTCTAATTTCAACCGTGATATCTCTTTCACCTTTTACTCTTCCTGAGCCACGACAGACATCGCAAATTTTTTTAGGAATTTCACCAGTGCCAAAACAATGTTCGCATCTCTTTACTTGCTCAAATTGGCCAAAAAATGTTCTTCGCACCTCTCTTATTTCTCCTCTGCCGCCACAAACATTACATTTTTCAAAACCCTCCTTAGGATCATAACCTAAACCATTACATTTCTCGCAACGAACCAACACCGAATATTTTATTCTTTTCTCAGTGCCACGGAATGCTTCTTCTAGAGAAATTTCTTCAGTTATTTGAACATCTGCTCCTCGCTGATAGGTCCGACGCTTTTGCTTTACTCCCAATCCTTCAAAAAAGGCATCAAAAATATCACTTAAGTCACCAAAGTCTCCACCAAAATCAAATTTAACCTCACCAAATGGCTCACCTTGAGCAAAACCAAAGGGCCATTCGAAACCAGCGCCAAAGCCCGGACCAGTGGCTCCTTCAAAAACTCGACCAAAACGGTCATACTGGGCTCGCTTTTCTTTGTTCGACAAAACCTGATACGCTTCATTAATTTCTTTAAATTTCTTTTCATCACCACCTTTATCCGGATGATATTTATGGGCCAGTTTCCGAAAAGCCTTTTTTATTTCTTCTTCCGAAGCATCCCGAGGGACGCCAAGAATTTTGTAATAATCCTTCATAGTAATAAACTCTAAACTCTAAGTTCTAAACTCTAAGTTCTAAGTTCTTAACTCTAAAAAATTTTTAAACTTCAATCTTTATTCCTTAAGTCTGTTTAGAGTTTTGAGTTTAGAGTTTTGATCTTTATTTTAGCACTATTATTTCTCTACTTCTTCCTTCCATTATTATAGTGCCAAAACCTAAAGCTAAACAAATTTCATAAATTAAGAAGGCGGTTGTCGTGGCTATTAATCGGATGGGCCAGGAGAGGCTAACAATGGTAAGAAAGATAATTAAACCTATGGCGGCCGGAGTAAATAATTTAACATTTTCGGGAAGTTTAGTGTATTTTTCTACTATTACCTGATAAAGGACCTCTGAGGCTTTAAGTTTAGGATTTAAAGGGATGCCGACGAAATCTGAAATTTCTTTTTCTAAATCTTTAACACTTTGATCAATTAATTTCTTTTTCATTGATTCAGGCAAAAGTTCAAACTGAGCATTACTTTCAACTTGCTTGATTGCGAAATTTTTAATCAATGTCTCAATTGGCAATGAAAAGTCAAATCCCGGAACAAACTTCATTATTTTTTCAAAACTAGTTTGCGAGATAAAAAATTGTTTCTGTTCAAAACCGCTAATTCCCACATAAACAATACTACTGAATAAAGCCAAACCAGCGATCGCCTTCGGCAAGGTCTTTTTACTAATCCGCCAAAATTTTATTTTCAACATATTATCAAATTCAGCGCGGCCAATATAAATTCCTAAAAGAAAAATTAAGAAACTAATAAGAGTCCCGAATGCGACGGTTTTTGAAAGGTGATCATAAAATGGTGCTAAAATTGCTAAGGTTTGAAGGAAGATAATCAAACTGATTACCCGGAGGGCTTTGATAAAAAATACTTCAAGCAGAAAGATTGTCAAAAAACTCAAGGCAGCCAAAAAGCAAATTAAAAACAAATTCCATTGGCCATGAACAATAAATGCTTTAAGAAAATAACCGAAGGCAAAAGAAAAAATTATAGCAATTGCTGCTAGGATTACAATTTTAGCAACCGATCTATCAACCTCAACCTCATCTGTTGTTTTATTGAGTAGTCCTTTGTCTTCCAAGATAATAAGTTTTGAGCGATGAGTTTTGAGCTATGAGTTAGAACTCATTACTCATTACTCTTTCCATACATCTGTTGGCCGATTTTTTGAAGTTCCATGGATAATTCTGCGATGGCTGATTTAATAGTTTCAATATTATCACTGTCTTTCACCGCCTTAAGAGCTTCAATTTTTTGATTAACACTATCTTTAATTTCTTGAGAAACTTTATCGCCGGCATCTCTTAAGGCTTTCTCCGCTAAATAAATTGCCTGCTCTGCCTGATTTTTAACTTCGATCAATTCTCTTTTTCTTCTATCTTCCTCGGCATGCATCGCTGCTTCTTGTTTTAATTTTTCTATCTCCTCTTTGGAAAGTTGGGTTGAAGCCTCAATACGAACAGATTGAGTTTTGCCGGTGGCTTTATCTTTAGCCGAAACATTTAAGATACCATTAGCATCAATGTCAAAAGTTACTTCAATCTGCGGAACGCCTCGGGGAGCGGGCGGAATACCGTCTAAAATAAATCGAGCCAAGGTTTTGTTATCAGCCGCCGTTGGCCGTTCTCCTTGAATCACATGAATTTCCACCGAGGTTTGGTTATCAGCCGCCGTCGAGAAAATCTGTGACTTTGTTGTCGGAATGGTGGTATTTTTTTCAATAATCGGTGTAGCAATTCCGCCCAAAGTTTCAATACCCAAGGTTAAAGGTGTTACATCTAAAAGCAAAACATCTTTGATATCGCCTTGAAAAATTCCAGCCTGAACAGCCGCGCCAATAGCCACTACTTCATCAGGATTAATTCCTTTATGAGGTTCTTTACCAAAAAGATTCTTTACTGCTTCCTGAATAGCCGGCATTCTTGTCTGGCCGCCCACCAAAACCACTTCATCAATATCAGAAATTTTAAGTCCGGCCTCAGCAATGGTTTGTTTGACCAATTCAATTGAACGATCAATTTCTGGCTTAACCAATTCTTCTAATTTCGCCCGGGTTAATTTCATTAAAAAGTGTTTTGGTCCTGAAGCATCAGAAGTGATATAAGGCAAATTAATTTCTGTTTCAAAAACTGTTGAAAGTTCATGCTTGGCGCGTTCAGCCGCTTCTTTCAACCGCTGCAAAGCCAAAGGATCTTTGGAAATGTCAATGCCTTCCTGTTTTTTATATTCTTCAACCAAATACTCAATAATTTTTCTATCAAAATCATCGCCGCCTAAATGCGTATCGCCGCCTGTTGCTTTCACTTCTATGGTATCTTCGGAAACCTCTAAAATTGAGATGTCAAATGTGCCGCCACCAAAATCATAAACCACAATTTGTTCATCTTTCTTTTTATTAAGGCCATATGCCAAAGCCGCGGCCGTAGGCTCATTGATAATTCTTCTCACTTTTAATCCGGCGATTTCACCGGCATTTTTGGTGGCTTGCCTTTGCGAATCATCAAAATAAGCTGGTACTGTAATCACCACTTCTTCAATTTTCTCGCCTAATTTTGCCTCAGCGTCTGCTTTTAATTTAGCTAAAACCATAGCGGAAATTTCTTCTGGCTTGTACCAACGATCTCCCATTTTGATTTCTACTCCGCCGGTGGCTGATTTTTGAATATCATAAGGCAACCAAGTTTTATCCCGCTGCACTTCTGGATCGTCAAAACTGCGGCCAATTAACCGCTTAACGGAAAAAATAGTATTTTTTGGATTAACGACGGCTTGACGTTTGGCTAAAATGCCCACCAATCGTTCACCGGATTTAGAAATAGCGACAACCGATGGAGTGGTGCGCGCACCTTCGCGATTTTCTAAAACTTTTGGCTCTCCTCCCTCGACCACCGCCATCGCAGAATTAGTTGTTCCAAGATCAATACCAAGTATTTTTGCCATAAAATTTTAAAACTCTAAACTCTAAACCCTGAATAAACGCAAATTTTAAAAAATCAAAACTCAAAAATTAAATTTATGTTTTGGATTTTGGGTTGTGAATTTGTTTTTTTTATTTAGAGTTTAGAATTTAGAGTTTAGAATTTATTTCGCCACCTTAACTCTTGCTGGCCGAATAAGTTTACCATTAAGGAGATATCCTTTTTCTACTTCTTCAACAACTGTGCCTGAAGGCTTATCCGATTCAACCGTGGCAATTGCCTCCTGAAGCGCTGGATCAAATGGTTGACCAACCGAAACAATAATTCTCTCTAAACCATTTTGTTTTAAAATATCCTCTAATTGGGCTCTTATTAAATAAATTCCTTTCTCTGCCTTAGCTTCCTTTTCTAGGGCAACAAGCGCTAAGTCAAAACTATCTAACACATTAATCAAATCCCTAATGATGGATTCGTTGGCAAACTTAACTACCGCCTCAAATCTTTTGGCTTCATCTTTTTTGTAATTTATCAAATCCGCTTTGGCTCGTTTCCAACCTTCAAGATATTCATCGCGCTCCTTCTGACATTTCGTAAGTTCATCCTCTTCTTTTGATTCTAGTTCTTCTTTATCTTCTGGTTTTTCTTTTTCTTCCTCAGCTAATTTTTCTTTATTTTCCTCAGCCATAATATTTACCTTAATTATATTATTAAAAAAATATTTTCTGTCAAGAGAGATACTCTACATCCTCTACCCCAAATTTACTATTATAGTTTACGATCGTAATTTATAATAGTAAATTATGTGGACAATGACTATTGATTGATGACAATGACTATTTTATGTAATAATTTTACATATTTCTCAATTTATAATAAAATCAATATTAATGATAAAGCTTTATAATACCCTCGCCCGCAAAAAACAAGTTTTTAAGCCGCTTTACGATAAAAAAGTTGGTTTATATACCTGCGGCCCCACAGTTTATGACTTTTCTCATCTTGGTAATCTCCGTACTTATATTTTTGAGGATGTCTTACGTCGTGTCTTGGAATACAATGATTATAAAGTAAAACATGTAATGAATATTACTGATGTAGGTCATCTGACTTCTGATGCTGATTTAGGCGAAGATAAAATTGAAAAAAGTGCTCGTCTAAAAAGAAAGTCAGTTCAACAGATTGCTAAATTTTATACTCAGGCTTTTTTAAAAGATATTAAAAAATTAAATATTAAAAAAGCCCATAAGCTGGCGCCAGCCACTTATTATATCAAACAACAAATAAACCTCATCCGTCAATTATTTAAAAAAGGTTATGCCTATGAAACTTCTCAGGCAGTTTATTTTGATGTTCTAAAGTTCAAAAATTACCCTAAATTATCAAAACAAAAACTTGGTCAGAAAATTATTGCTGGTCGCGAAGAGATTGTTACTGATCCAGAAAAAAGAAATCCTTATGATTTTGCTCTTTGGTTTAAGACGGTTGGTCGATTCAAAAATCATATTCTTCGTTGGCCATCGCCTTGGGGCAGTGGTTTTCCGGGTTGGCATCTTGAATGTTCAACGATATCAACCACTGAATTAGGACAACCTTTTGATATTCACGCTGGTGGTGTAGATTTAATTTTCCCTCACCATGAAAATGAAATTGCTCAATCCGAAGCGGCGACTGGAAAAAAATTTGTCAGATTTTGGCTCCATGGCGAACATTTATTAGTCAACGGACAAAAAATGTCAAAGTCGCTAGGCAATTTTTATACTTTACGCGATTTGGAAAAAAGAAAGTTTAATCCCCTTGCCTTTCGCTATTTAGTTTTAACCTCGCATTATCGCTCAAAATTAAATTTTACTTGGCAAAGTTTAGAAGCAGCGCAAAAGGCTTTGAATAATTTATATTCAATATTAAAAACATCCGATGTCCAAAAATTACCGTCAATATTAAGGACATCGGATGTCCAAAAATTAAGAAAGAAATTTTTAACCGTTATCAATGATGACCTAAATACTCCCAAAGCCCTTTCTCTTGTCTGGCAAATTATTAAAGATAACAGGCTTTCATCGACCGCCAAAAAACAATTGCTTTTTGAATTTGATAAAATTTTAGGCCTAGGGTTAGATAAAATAAAACCCATTAAAATTCCGCAAAAAATCAAAAAATTAGTGGCTCAGCGTGAGAAATTAAGAGCTAATAAACAGTTTATTCAAGCTGACCGCTTGCGAAAAAAAATAGAAAAGTTAGGATATAGGATAGAAGATACACCTTTCGGACCAAGAATTTCACATAAATAATATCAATTAGTATCAATAAATATCTATTAGTATCATTGTAAGATATTGATTGATACTCGCTTCGCGATACTGATGGATATTAATTGTTTTTAAGTTTATGAATCTCAAATTACCTCCACAAGACATTGAGGCTGAGCGCTCGGTTTTAGGAGCTTTAATGTTGGATAAAAACGCCGTTATTCAGGTGGCTGATTTAATTAAACCAGAAGATTTTTATTTACCTAATCATAGTAAAATTTTTGGGGTCATTTTAGAACTTTTTGAAAAAGGTGAACCGATTGATATTTTAACCGTCGCCCAAAAATTAAAAGATAAAAATTTACTTGCTGAAGTTGGCGGTTCGGCTTATTTGACCGATTTAATCAATTCTGTACCGACAGCCACCCATGTTTCCTATTACGCTAAAATAGTGAGACAGAAAAAAGTCCTTCGCGAGTTGATTGAAGCCTCAGCAGAAATTAACGAAAGAATTTTTGATACCTCAGAAGATCCCGAAAATCTTTTAGACGAAGTAGAACAAAAAATTTTTGCTATTAGTCAGAAATCTCGACCTAAAAAATTTGTGCCCATTAAAGATGAATTAAAAGATGCCTATGAAAGAATTGAGAAACTTCATCAAGGAGAAAAGAGTTTACGCGGTGTTCCGACTGGTTTTGAGGAGTTAGATAATTATTTATCTGGCCTCCAAAAATCTGATTTGATTATTTTGGGGAGTCGGCCGTCTCTAGGTAAAACTTCCTTATGTCTAGATGTTGCAAGAAATGCCGCTGTTAAGAATAAAATACCGGTGGGCATCTTCTCTCTTGAAATGTCTAGAGATCAAATTATTGACCGTTTAATTGCCGCTCAAGCCCAGGTAACCCTTTGGAAGCTTCGCACTGGCCGGTTAACTGAAGATATCGAATTTGAAATGATTCAAGAGGCTTTAGACCGACTGTCGCAGGCGCCAATTTTTATTGATGACACCCCATCGGCTAATATTGTCCAAATTCGTTCCATGGCCCGACGTTTACAAGCCGAATATGGTTTAGGGCTATTGGTAGTGGATTATCTTCAATTAATTCAGCCCCGAACTAATACCGATAATATGGTGCAGGCAATGACTGAGGTGAGTCGCGGTCTTAAAAGTTTAGCCCGCGAGTTAGAAGTGCCGGTTTTAGCCGCTGCTCAACTTTCCCGAGCAGTAGAACAAAGAGAAGTAAAAATTCCCCGACTAGCGGACTTAAGAGAAAGCGGCAGCATAGAACAAGAGGCAGATGTGGTTTTATTTATTTATCGAAAAGACAGGGATAAATTAAAAGTTTCTCCTGAAGAAGAAAATATTGCAGAAATCATTATTGCCAAACACCGCAATGGTCCTTTAGGGACTGTTCAATTAAAATTTGATGCTGATAAAGCAAGTTTTAGAAGCATCGAAAGATTCCACACTGAAAACGAGAGAAATGACAATGACTATTGACAATGACTGCTGACTATGACAATGACTGCCGATTGCCATTGCGAGGCGAAGCCGAAGCAATCTCTTGAGATCGCCACAGCCCTCGGCTTTGCGATGACAACATAAGGAGTCATTGCGAGGACTTTAGTCCGAAGCAATCCTACCTTGGTGTAGTCGCGAAGTGAAGTAATCTTACAATGGTGTAATTTCATTGTCCAATTGATTGAATAGTTTAAAGTTAGCCTAGTAATTACTTATCATTTTTACTTATCATTTTGTAATTTTTCACTTCTCTGTTTACTTTTCTATAAATTTTACTATTATAACTTACGATCGTAATTTATAATAGTAAATTGAGCTAATAATGATTATTGACTGCTGACAATGGTTATTCAATGATTATTTGTATTTCCTCGACAAGCTTAAGAACTAAATATAAAACTCTGTCTAATTGATTGGACAGTTCAATTGATTGGACAAAGTTTATTTTGGTTATTCTACAAGTTTAAACCTTATCAATCCTGGTTCAGTTAATTGAACCAAGTTTTATGAGATTGTTTCATCGCTTCGCTTCTCGCAATGACATCTTCATCTTTTCTCTATCTTTCTCTATTTTTTTCTATTTTTACCTAATGATTGCTCTAAATTTAGTTTTAAGCATTTTAGCAATTTTTTCCATTTCTTTATTAACTTCTTCGTCGGTAAGGGTTCGGTCTTTAGCCTGAAAAACAATTCTGAACGTCAAGCTTCGCTTGTTGATCGCGGATTCACGCTGATCCGCGAGGGATCCGCGGATCGACCGCTGATCTGATCCGCGAGGGATCGGCATTTTGTACTCGTATTCATCAATTAAATCAACATCTTCTATTAACGCGGGCTGGCGCCGATCCGCGTGTGCTCCGCGTTTATTAGATCCGCGTGGGATCTGCGTCATTAGATCCGCGAGGGATCCGGATTTTGTTTTAGATCCGCGTGTGCTCCGCGTTATTAATTGAATGGCTTGCATTATTTCGCCTACTCGAACATCTGGCTCAACTAAAATTGAAATGTCCCGCATTACTGAAGGATATTTTGGTAAAGGCAGATATTCATGTTCTTCTTCCACTAATTTTAATAAAGCGTCTAAATTTATTTCTGCTAAAGCTCCTTCATAATTATTTATTAATTCTTTATTGATTCTTCCTAAATAACCAATGGTTTCTCCATCGGATTCAATTTTTAAAATTTCTCCTGGTATTAAAAAATTATCTGTAAAAATTTTTACCCAATCTCCTTCTTCTGGTTCAGGCATTAAATAACTTACTAAGCCGATTTTTTTAAACAATTCTTCAAGCAAACCTTTTAATTCAAAAAATACATGCTCGCCAGGCAGACTCGTCCCTCCTTTTTTCTTTTTCGAAGCCAAAGCAATACCTAAAAACACGGACTCACACGGACTAAACGCGGACTTACGCAGACCAGACATGGACTCACGCGGACTAGATCCGCGTGCGATCCGCGTTATTAGATCTGCGTGTGCTCCGCGTTTTTGCGTAAACACATGTCCTATCTCAAAAATTTTCACTTCATCGAAAAAACGAAAATTACTATTAATATTTCTAATTAAATGAGGCACCAAAGATGGGCGAAGATATTTAAATTGATTACTAATAGGATTCTCTAATTCAATCAACGCGGATTCACGCGGATGAACACGTGGATCTACTCGGAAAAATTTTTTGGCATCGTCCTCACCAATAAATGAATAGTTATAAACTTCGCTCAAACCCGCAGCCACCAACACTTTCTTTATTTTATCTCTTAAAACAATTTGGTCTTCAAAACCAGAGGGATGAAGATAAATACGAGGAGGTGTTGATTTTAATTGATTGTAACCGTAAAGCCTCATTATCTCTTCAGTTAAATCTGCGAAATTTTCAATATCTTGGCGCAGTGGCGGCACCTCTACTAGAAACATAGATTGATACTGATTAGATCCGCGTGTGTTCCGCGTCATTAGATCCGCGAGCGCTCCGCCTTCTGCTTCTGGTCCGCGAGGGAGCCGCGTTATCTTAAAGCCGAGGAGTTTAAGATATTTCTGACAAGTTTTACTATCTAAGTTAAGGCCAGTAAATTTATTAAAGCGAAAAGTGTCAAATTTGATAATTTTTTTAGATGACTTAGTAAAATTAACATCAATCAGCGGTCCCGCTTTTGCTCCGGCAATTTCCTGAAGCAATTGGCCGCTCCGGCTTATACCGATAATTGTTAATTCTGGACTAAGATTATGAGAAAAACGTAAAGCAGCATCAGTGGTAAGTTTTAATATTTTTGAACTTTTATAAATACTTACTCCATTAAAATTAGCGGCTTCTACAATAATTCTTTTGGTATTTTTATCCACTTCGGCTTTCTTGCCGCCTTTAATGCCGGCGATAGCCAGAGCCTCTCCCGAATGTTTATCGAATGAGCTCGAATTTTTCTCGAATGCGCCGCCAGCTATTACCAGAACATCTTCCCTTAATTCATAAGTTTTATCTTCTAAAGTCGTAATTTTTTCGCCTTTATTTGCCCTCCTGACAATAATGGACACAGATTTACACGGATCTGTGTTTATCCGTGTTAATTTATCGTAGTCGAAGGCGTGTAGCGGTTGTCCGGTTTCTAACATTACATAATTCATAATATCAACCACGTTGTTAATCGGCCTTAAACCGCAATCAATTAAAATTTTTTGCATCCATTTCGGCGAAGGCTTAATTTTTATATTTTCAAAATATTGAGCTGTATAGCGAGGACATAACTCTTTATCTTTTATTTCAACTTTAAAAAATGCTGATCCGCGAGAGATCCGCAGTTTTATCTCTGATCCGCGCGGTATCCGCGATTTAATTCCTAAGATGGCAGAAATTTCTCTGGCTATTCCCCAGTGTGAGGCTGCGTCGGAAAACCGATTCGCTGGAATTGAAATATCTAAAACATCGTCACCTCCATCTTCGGCTTCAAAAAAATGAAAATTTAGTTTCTCAAGCAATTCTTTTTTGCTTTTAATTTCTGGTACTAATTTTTTAAGAAGGGTGTAAGAAAACTTCATACGCTATTTATTCTGCCATAAAAAATTTAAAATTGCAAATAATAAACTTCCTGCTATTAGATTTAAAATTAGCTCTTTTAAAAAGATAGTGGTGGGAATGAGGTTAATGGCCAAAAAAAGATAAAAAATAAAAGTCCCAAAAATAATTAAAATTAAATTGCTAAAAAAATGGTGCCAAGGAAGATATTTTTTCACAAACATCGCACTCCCTCCGATTAAAGAAAAAATCAAAATTTCGCTTTTAAAGCCAGGACTAAATTTCAAAATTAAAGCCGCTAAAGCTACTAATAAAAAACCCTTGAGAATTGACCATCGACCATTGACGATAAAAAAAGAGGCGGTAATTACTGAAACTAAAGCCAAATTGGGTTTAATACCAAAAATAGAAAAACCAAAAGCCTGCGCAAAACTTAAAATTCCAACTAACAAAATAAGTGTAATTATTTTCCCCATCGCAATAACCTAATGACCCAATGACTTAATGACTTAACGACTTAATGGCCCAATGACCCTTACCTCTCTCAATTCATTTACATTAAAGGGTATTTTTAAAATCGCTTCTTTAAAAACGCCGGCCGTGGTTTCTTTAATTTCAGAGATCTCACCAATTTTTAACCCATAAGGAAATTCTTGGCTGGCGGAATAAACAACATCGCCTATCTGAATGGCTTTTTCTTTTTCTATTAAAACCACTTTTGGCTCATTGCCTGCCTGAAAAAGACCATTAATTTCTTCTTTGCCAATTCTTACTGGCAACTGCCAATGAGGATCAAAAATTGTTTGCACAATACTATAATTTTCAAAAACCTCTACTACTTGACCAAGCAAAAGATTATCTCCCACCGTCACCGCCATCATTTTTTTTACGCCTTGTTTTTCTCCTATATTAATAGTGATTTGGTTTTTAATATTAAAAGGGTAAGTGGAAAAAACCTTAGCCGTGAGATAATTATCTCGCGGAATTTCCAATTTCCAATTTCCAATTTCCAATTTTTGTATTTGGGCTTTTAGGTTTTCATTTTCTTGTTTCAGACGTAAATTTTCATCAAAAGAGCGTTCTTTTTTAATAAAAAAAATAGTGAAATAAGTAATCACAAGTAAAAAAATTAATAATGTGATAATAAGGTAGCGACGCATAGAGTTTTACTTAATAATATAAAAATAGCATAACTTTAGATAATTTACAAATGATGTCATTGCGAGACGACTTTATTGTCATTACGAGCCTGCCTTTGACAGACGGAGCGATCTATATTTTTTGTAATTCCATTGTCCAATTGATTGGGTAGTTTAAACTTGATTGCTGATTATTTATAATTTTACAATTTTTACTCTTCATCAAAGTTTTACTATTATAAATTACGATCGTAATTTATAATAGTAATCTATGGAAGTTCAACTTCCATAGATTTTTTCATAAGATTTTTTCATAGATTTAATTTTATAACGAATAAGGATAGTGGATTAAACTTTTCGAATTAAAATCATAAAATCAGGTTAATTAATTTTGAAAGTTTGCCGGTGAATTGGTGATAATCCAAATTTTTTAATTGCTTTAATGTGAAATTTAGTACCATAACCTTTATGCTTATCAAAGCCGTATTGAGGATATTTCTTATGCAATTTTAACATAAAACGGTCTCGCGTCACTTTGGCAATAATTGAAGCCAACATGATAGCGGGAATTTTTTCGTCGCCTTTTATTATGGTAGAAGCAGATAGACGCGGATGAGTACGCTGATTAACGCTGATATTTTTGTCTAGATGCAATCCCCCATCAAGAAAAATTTTTATTCCTATTTTACTATTATAATTTACGATCGTAAGATATTGTAGTAATTTAGCGGTGGCGCGGCTGGCGGCAAGATTAGCAGCATTGGAAATTCCAATTTTATCAATTACCTTTGGCGACACACTGGCTACCGCGTAATAAACCGCGGACTGACGCGGACCCCGAAGCAGACGCTTCGCGTCGCTACGGGATAGGCTAGACACTGGCTTTGCGGGCCGCCGCCTAAGCACGGACTGACACTGACCGTCTGTATTAGTCCGTGTTTCGTCCGTATTAGTCTGTGTTATGTACTGAAACCAAAGCTCTCTTTGTCTTGGAGACAATTTTTTAGAATCCCTCAGCTTAAATTTTTTTTGAAAATTGAAAATTGAAAATTGAAAATTTCGTGATAATGCCACCGCCGCTACGGTTACCGGCCCAGCCAACCCACCCCTACCTACTTCGTCTATGCCAATAGTATATCTTTTTTCATACTTTTCACGCTTGGGCATACCCAGTAGTAGACCCGCGATAGCCAATTTATCTTTAGCTCATCGCAGTTCTGAATTATTAATTTTATTTTATCTATTATGACCAATTTACACCTAGTTGAAAGCCTACGATAAATTGAGCTAAAGCAATCGCGGGCTCACTACTAGGCATAAATCCATTTTAACATTTTTATTTTTATTTTTTAATTCTTACCAACCCCTAATAACAAAATTGGGGCAGAACAAAAAATATTTGCTATTTAAAAGGTCTTTTGGGTATAATTAAGAAAACCTTTTTAATTTTTGCTTTTATGAAATTCGTGCATTTACACACACATAGTCATTACTCTTTATTAGATGGTCTGGCGAAAATTGATGATTTAATTGAACGCGCCAAAGAATTAGGTATGAAGGCTTTGGCTTTAACCGATCATGGTAATATTTATGGCGCGATTGAATTTTATAAAAAAGCTCTAAAAGCCGAAATTAAACCCATTTTAGGTGTCGAGGCCTATGTGGCTTATCGTTCTCGTTTTGAAAAACAGAGTAGGGTTGACGACAAATATTTTCATTTGACTCTTCTTGCTGAAAATAATTTAGGCTGGAAAAATTTGATTCAACTGGTTACCAAATCTCATCTCGAGGGATTTTATTATCGACCACGAGTAGATAAAGAATTGCTCCGACAATATCACGAAGGGTTAATTGCTCTTTCGGGTTGTCCAGCTGGCGAAATTCCTCGACTATTAGAAAACGATAAATTTGAAGAGGCAGAAAAAGTAGCCAAAGAATATCAGGAAATTTTCGGCCAAGAAAATTTTTTCTTAGAAATCGGCCATCATCCTAATATTTCGAATATAGATAAAGTCAATGATGGCCTTAAAAAACTTTCTCAAAAATTAAATATTCCTCTGGTTGCCACCCAAGACATTCATTATCTTAAGCCCGAAGATGCTGATTATCATGATATTTTATTAGCGGTCCAGACTGGCAATAAAATCAGTGATGACGACCGTTTGACTTTGAAAGCCGACGATTTTTCAATGCGCTCTCAGGAAGAGATGATTGAATTTTTTAAGGATTTACCAGAAGCCATTGAAAATACGGTAAAAATTGCCGAACGCTGCAATGTCAATTTGAGTTTAAATCAGATTCTTTTACCTCATTTTCCTTTACCAGAAGGAGAGACTTCGGCTGATAATTATCTAGAAAAATTAGTAATGGAAAAATTGCCTAAGCGTTTTGCCGTGGCTGATGCTAAAGTGATGGAAAGATTAAATTATGAACTAGAGATAATCAAACAGATGGGTTTTGCTGATTATTTTTTAATTGTTTCTGACTTTGTTAATTGGGCAAGGGAAAGAGGTATTGTCGTTGGTCCGGGCCGGGGGAGTGCGGCTGGGAGTTTGGTTTCTTATATTTTAGGTATTACCGATATCGATCCCTTAAAATACAACTTGCTTTTTGAAAGATTTTTGAATCCGGATCGAATTTCTATGCCAGATATTGATTTGGATTTTACCGATGTCAGGCGCGACGAAGTTTTTGCTTATATTCGGCAAAAATATGGCGAAGATAAGGTAGCGCAAATTATTACTTTCGGTACCATGGCGGCTCGCGCCGCGATTCGCGACGCTGGCCGGGCATTAGGACTGCCTTATGCTTTTTGTGATCAGTTAGCAAAATTAATTCCTTTTAGTCCCACCCAAGAGACGAAAGTTGGTTGGCTTGATAAATGCCTGCAAAATGTAACAGAATTAAAATTGCTTTATCAAACTAATCCTGATGCTAAAAAAGTGATTGATGCTGCTAGGCATTTAGAAGGAGTGGCGCGGCACGCCTCTGTCCATGCCTGTGGCATTGTTATCAGTAAAGAACCTTTAATTAATTATGTGCCGCTCCAACGCTCGCCCCAAGATGAAAATGTTATTATTACTCAGTTTGAAATGCACAGTATTGAAGATCTGGGGCTATTAAAAATTGATTTATTGGGACTTAAAAACCTAACAATTATTGAAGAAACTATTCGTTTAATAAAAGAACTTCACGATGAAAAAATTGAAATTTCTAAAATCCCTCTTGATGATAAAAAAACTTTTAAATTACTTCAGGAAGCTGATACCACTGGTGTATTTCAATTAGAATCAAGCGGCATGCGGCGTTATCTTAAAGAATTAAAACCAACTGAGCTCGAAGATATTATTGCCATGGTGGCTTTATACCGACCCGGACCAATGGAATTAATCCCTTCATTTATTAATCGCAAACATAGCCGAGAAAAAGTGATTTATCTTCATCCGAAACTTGAACCCATTTTAAAAAATACCTATGGAATTTGCATGTATCAAGAACAAGTGATGAAAATCGCCCAAGAGTTAGCGGGTTTTACTTTAGCCGAGGCTGATATTTTAAGAAAGGCTATTGGTAAAAAGATAAAAAGTTTACTTCTGTCACAAAAAGAAAAATTCATTGAAGGGGCTAAGAAAAATAACATAAAAGAAGAGGTGGCTAATCAACTTTGGGCCTGGATTGAACCTTTTGCTCGTTACAGTTTTAACAGATCTCACGCCGCTTGCTATGCTTTAATCGCCTATCGCACTGCTTATTTAAAAGCCCACTGGCCAATTGAATTTATGACTGCTTTATTAAACGCGGATGCAGGAGATATAGAAAGGATTGCCTTCTTGGTTAATGAGGCTCAGAAAAAAAATATTCAGATCTTGCCACCGGACATTAATAAGAGTTTTGTTAATTTTATTCCTGAAGGAGAAAGTATCCGTTTTGGGCTTTTAGCCATTAAAAATGTTGGCCTTAATCTTGTTGAAGCAATTATTGAAGAAAGGCATAGTGGCGGGCCATTCCGAAATTTTAACGATTTTTTGTGTCGGGTGAGACATAAAGACTTAAACAAAAAATCCTTAGAAAGTTTAATTAAGGTTGGCGTCTTTGATTCATTAAATACTGAACGCGGTTATCTTTTAAAAAATCTTGATAATATTTTGTCTTTCTGTCAAAATATTAAAAAATCCCAGAATTCTTCTCAGGCCTCTCTTTTTGGAACAAACTATCATGTGCCGGCTTTTATTGAGAAAAAATCCGATGAAAATATTCCTGCTGCTTCATTAAAAGAAAAACTTGCCTGGGAAAAAGAACTTTTAGGGCTTTATATTTCTGGCCATCCTTTAAATCAATACCTAGAAAAGCTTCAGAATTATAAAGTAAAATCGATTAAAGAAATTTTATCGAGCAAAAAAGAATCTAATAACAATGGCTATCAGATTGCTGGTGTGATTTCCCAAGTGGAACGGATTATTAGTAAAGTGGGTCAGCCAATTTTATTTGTAAAAATTGAAGATTTAAGCGGGACTTTAGAAATGGTTGTTTTTAGTGATACTTTAGCGAAAAATCCAACTGTTTGGCGAGAAAATAATGTAATTTTAGTTAACGGCCGCTTGTCTTGGCGCAATAGTGAACCAAAATTTATTTGCCAGCAAGCGGTTGAATTATAACCACGCGAATTTATGCGAATTTTTGCGAATAGTATGCGAATAGGTAAAAGTATTCAATATAATTAGCATATATTTGCGCATTTATTAGTATGTCAAACATTGAAAAAATTCGTCATTCACTTAGTCATCTTCTGGCTATGGCGGTGCTGGAAAAATTCCCCAAAGCTAAACTTGGGGTTGGACCAGTGATTGAAAACGGGTTTTATTATGATTTCGACTTCAATACGCGGACTAACGCAGAAAAAAAACAGGGTAAATCAGCGATCAGCGAAGGCGATTTAGCAGAGATAGAGCGACGGATGCGTGAATTGATTAAACAAAATTTAATATTTAAAAAAGAAACAATTTCCTACGCTGAAGCGAAAAAATTATTTAAGGATCAACCATATAAATTAGAACTTATCAAAGAACTCCAAAAAAACAAAAAACCAATTACCATTTACAAAACTCTTGAAACTGTCAAAGGTCAGAGGTCAATAGCCAAAAGTCAATTCATTGACCTCTGCGCTGGTCCGCATGTGAAATCAACAAAAGAAATCAACCCTGATGCTTTTAAATTAACAAAAATCGCTGGCGCTTATTGGCGAGGTAATGAAAAAAATAAAATGCTCACCCGAATTTATGGCGTGGCTTTTGAAACAAAAAGCGAACTAGATGAGTATCTTAAAAAATTAGAAAATGCTCAAAAATGTGACCATCGAGTTTTGGGCGAACAACTAGAATTATTTATGTTTGATGAAGAAATTGGCAAAGGCTTACCACTTTTATTACCCAAAGGTTATTTTATTCGCCGACAATTAGAAAATTATATTTATGAACTTGAAAGAAATAATGGTTATCTTCACGTGTTAACACCGATTTTAGCTAAAGAAACACTTTATCAAAAATCCGGCCATTTAGCTCATTATAAAGACGATATGTATGCGCCGATTGTGATTGAAGATGAAAAATATTACTTAAAACCAATGAACTGTCCTCATCATCATGCTATTTATAAACGTCAAAAAAGAAGCTATCGGGACCTGCCTTTAAGATTGGCAGAATTTGGTCATGTACATCGTTTTGAGCGTTCAGGGGTTTTGACTGGTCTGATTAGGGTGCGCGGCTTTGCCCAAAACGATGCCCATATTTATACCGATGAAGAAAATTTAGAAAAAGAAATTATTAATGCGATTAAATTAACAGAAGAGGTATATAAAACTTTTGGTCTTAAAGATTATTGGTACCGTTTATCTCTTCCTGATTTTAAAAATAAAGAAAAATTTGGCGATATTAAAAATAAAGAAATGTGGGAAAGGGGCTCTAATTTTTTAAGGAAAGCATTGAAGGGCACTGGCCATAAATTTATTGAAGCAATTGGTGAGGCAAGTTTTTATGGGCCAAAGATAGATATTCAAATAAAAGATGTTTGGGGTCGTGAAGATACTATTGGCACTATTCAAGTTGATTATTACTCAACTTCTCGATTTAATCTCTTTTATATTGATAAAAAAGGGAAGGAGCAACCAGTTATTATTATTCATCGGGCGATAATGGGCGCTTTTGAAAGATTTATGGCTTTTCTTTTAGAAAAAAGCTGTGGTGCACTGCCTTTATGGCTTTCACCTATTCAGGTTGAAATTATTAATGTCGGTTCAGCCCACCGTCAGTATGCCAACTTTATCAACCAACAACTAACAACCAACAACATTCGCGCTCATTTAAGCGATGAGAACTTAACTGTTTCTAAGCGTATCCGCGAAGCCGAAATCCAGAAAATTCCTTATATTTTGGTGGCCGGCGATAAAGAAGTAAAAAATAAAACTGTCAATGTTAGACATTACCACCGCGGGATAGAAGGCGAAATTAAAATTAATAAATTAATAGAAAAAATAAAAACAGAGATAGAAAACAAAATTATCTAAACTGCATCGCCTTACTAACTATCTCTATCTTTACCAGTAATAATTTCAAGGTATGAAATACTGCCTTATTACTTTTGGTTGTCAAATGAATATTTCTGATTCTTTTAGAATTGCTGCCTTTCTAGAAAGAATTGGCTACCAAGAAACCAAAAACAAAAATTTGGCTGATTTAATAGTTGTCAATATGTGTTCAGTAAGGCAATCTGCGGTCAATAGAGTGTACGGAGTGGTACAGAAATTCCTCAAACTCAAAAATAAAAACGCCAAATTAAAAACTATATTAACTGGCTGCATTTTAGAAAAAGATTTTGAAAAGTTCAAAGAAAAATTTGACTTTATTCTGCCAATAAAAAGTCTTTCTCATTGGCCACAAATTTTAAAGAAAGAAAAATTTTGTTTCTATCCCAATCAACGAGATAAAAATTTTATTAAAGAATACGGAATTAAATATTTAAAAGAAAAGCCGGAAATTTCAAAAAAATTTTCAGCCCTTGTTCCTATTTCAATCGGCTGCAATAATTTCTGTGCTTATTGCGTTGTACCTTATGTAAGAGGCCCTTTAATTTGTCGACCCGATAAAGAAATTTTAAAAGAAGTAAAAAACCATCTTAAAAACGGCGCAAAAGAAATTTGGCTTTTGGGCCAAAATGTCAATGACTATAGAAGTAGATCGACGCGGATATCGACGTGGAACAACGCGGAAATTAATTTCGCCAAACTTTTGAAAATGGTAAATGACATTCCGGGAGATTTTTGGATTAGATTTACTTCACCACATCCCAAAAATTTTTCTGATGAACTGATTAAAACAATGGCGCAATGTCAAAAAGTTACTCCTTATCTAAATTTACCCGTGCAAGCCGGCGATGATGAGGTTTTAAAAAGAATGAATAGAAACTACACCATTAAAGAATATAAAAATTTAGTCAAGAAAATTAAAAAGGCTTTTAAAAATTATAGAAAGGGGTTAGAAAAAGAAATTGCTATTTCAACCGATATTATTGTCGGTTTTCCTCAAGAAACTAAAAAACAATTTCAAAACACCGTTAAACTTTTTAAAGAAATAAAGTTTGATATGGCTTATATTGCGCAATATTCCCCTCGTTTCGGTACAGCCGCTGAAAAATTAAAAGACAATGTTTCTCTTAAAGAAAAAGAGAGGCGTTGGAAAATTTTAAATGAGCTTTTGAAAAAAACAGCCCTAGAAAGAAATCAAAAATTTATTGGTAAAGAAATTGAGGTTTTAGTTGAGGAATCTAAAAAAGACTTTTTAATCGGCAAATCAAGACATTATAAGACCGTCAAATTTAAAGGACCGAAACAATTAATTGGCAATTTTGTTAAAGTAAAAATAATGGAAGCCAGCTCTTTTGGCTTAAAGGGTATATATGGAAAATAAAATTATTGTTATTTTAGGACCTAACGCTTCAGGCAAATCAGAATTGGCAGTAAAATTGGCTAAGAAATTTAATGGCGAAATTATCTCCGCCGATTCAAGACAGGTTTATAAAGGCCTTGATATTGGTTCTGGTAAAGTGCCACGAGACCGGCCGATTTCATTCGAGAAGGATTCGAGCGAATATTTATATCGTGGCATTCCTCATCATCTTCTGGATGTTGCTTCGCCCAAACGCGTTTTTACTGTTGCTCAATACCAAAAACTTGCTAAAAAAGCACTTAAGGATATTTTAAAACGCGGCAAAATTCCTATTATTTGCGGCGGCACAGGATTTTATATTGATGCTTTAATTTATGATTACCAATTTCCCAAAGTGCCGCCCCAACCAAAATTAAGAAAAGAGTTAGAGAAAAAAACAACTGAAGAGCTTTTTGCTCAACTTCAAAAATTAGATCCCGAACGGGCAAAAAATATTGACCGCCATAACAAACGTCGTCTTGTTCGTGCCATAGAAATCATATTGATAACCAATAAACCCGTGCCATTATTAAATAATATCCGCGTCAATCCGCGTATTTATCCGCGTCAATCTGCGTACGGCGTGTTAAAAATTGGCATTAAAAAATCGCCGGAGGAATTGAAAAAATTAATTAAGAAAAGATTGCTCAAGCGTCTAAAAATGGGGTTGATCGATGAAGTAAGAAGACTTCATTACCAACAAGGATTAAGCTGGCAGCGGCTTGACGATTTGGGGCTAGAATATCGTTATGTTTCGCGTTATCTACGTCAGCAAGCGCAGATTAACGCAGACCCCGAAGCAGAGCCAGCTCGCTACGGGGCAAGTCCGACGCAGACTGACGCAGAAAAAAAGAAAATATTAAAAAAATTAGAACAAGAAATGATTGAAACATTAAATAGAGAAATTTATCGCTATGCCAAACGCCAAATGACTTGGTTTAAAAGAGATAAAGAAATTTATTGGATTAACCCTCGCACCAAAAAAGGATTTCAAAGAATTATAAAAATTTGTAAAAAATTCTTGTATTAATGTAAATTAGTTATAACGAAGTCTTTTAACATAGAAATGTCATTACGAGGGCTTTAGCCCGAAGCAATCTTACATTAGTGTAAAGAGATTGCCACGGGGACTGCGTCCCCTCGCAATGACCCTCTTTTTGTCATTGCGAGGCGCAGCCGAAGCAATCTTACGTTAGCCCCCCTTTTTGTCATTGCGAGGCGCAGCCGAAGCAATCTTACGTTAGCCCCCTTTTTGTCATTGCGAGCGAAGCGAAGCAATCTTACATTGATGTAAAGAGATTGCCACGGGGACTGCGTCCCCTCGCAATGACATGATTGCCGCGTCGCTTCGCTCCTCGCAATAACAACTGTGGAAGGGTCATTGCGAGGAGCGAAGCAATCTTACTATTTTTGAATCACTCGCATCATTGTAATGTATTAAAAAGGCCAGATTTAAATCTGGCCCAGTTTCCTAACAATATTTTACCATCTGTATTAGCTCTGTAAACCTAAACGGCTTATGCAAAATTTTATCCGCACCTGCCGCTTTAATAACTTTCTCTTCTTCTTTTGTTAACTGATCTCCTGTCATCAAAACTGTTTTCATTTTGGGACAAAGTAATTTTATTTTTCTAATTACTTCCTCCCCCAACATCCCTGGCATTTTCCTATCGGTTATCACTAACTCAATACTCTCATCAAATTTCTCTAACGCTTCAGAGCCATTTGCGGCAGTCACCACTTCCCAACCGAAATCACTTAAAAAGCCCTTTAAACAATGTCTAACTTTTACCTCATCATCCACTACTAATACTTTCATTCCTGCCTCCTTTTTTATTTTTTTAAAAATTCCTATCAGGAAGAATAAAAGGTTTTTTCTTTTTTGTCAATGGTTTAAAGATTTGCTTTTAAAATATTTCTAAAAATCTCGGGATTGCCTTGGCCTTTTGATTTTCTCATTGCTTGACCAATTAAAAATTGTAAAGTATTCTCTTTGCCTTTTTTATAATCGTCCACTGCTTTAGGATTTTCTTTGATTACTTCTTCAACTATTTGTTTCAATAACTCCTCGTCAGAAATCTGTTTTAACCCTTTTTCTTGAATAATTTGTTTTGGGTCAAGACCAGTTAAAAACATTTCTTTTAAAATATCTTTGGCTAAACGGCTGGAAATTTCGCCTTTAAAAATTAAAACAATTAAATCAGCCAGATTTTCCGGAGTAATGTTTAATTCTTTAATAGTCATTTTTTGCTCATTCATTAACCCTCTAATATCGCTTGTTAAATAATTATAAAGCAGCTGAATTGCTTTTTTACGTGAGTCCGCCTCCAGTCCGCATAAGCCCATGTCTAACTCCGAGACTGATTCTTCAAAATATTGAGCCAAATCTTTATCTTCAATAAGAATTTCTATTTGGTTGGCTAATAAACCATACTCTTGGGAAAAACGAAGCCGCTTTTGACTGGGTAATTCTGGGATTTCTATTTTAAGTTTTTCTAAATCAAAAGCGGCTACCTCGCCCTTTTCGCTTCGCGTAAAAGAGCGGGGTGCTCCATTTTGTAGTGCTTCGGCCTCGCTTTCGCTCGGCCTCAGCAACAAAATGGGCAGGTCTGGCTCGGGAAAATAACGATAATCGTGGGCTTCTTCTTTTATTCGCTGAGAAACAGTCCGTTTTTTAATATCATCCCAACCACGTGTTTCCTGTTTTACTTTCTCGCCTTTTTCCAAAACCTCAATTTGTCTTTTTATTTCATAATCAATTGCCTCTTGCACCGCCCGAAAAGAGTTAAGATTTTTTATTTCTACCTTTGTACCCAGAGATGCAGATTTACGCGGATTTAACGCAGATTCTCGCAGATTATTATCCAAATTAGTATCTGCGTTTATCTGCGTATCTAATCTGCGTTGATCTGCGATTTCGCGAAGCGAAATGTTCACTTCCACCCGCATCTCGCCTTTTTCCATATCAGCATCAGAAATTCCTAAATATCGGCAAATTAATTGTAATTCTTTAGCGAAAGCCACTGCTTCTTCGCCATTTTCAATATCGGGCTCGGTAACCAATTCCATTAAAGGAACGCCGGCGCGGTTGAAGTCCACAAATGAAGCTAATCGCAAATCGCTTAGCGCAAATCGTTTACGTTTATTATCTCCATCAACGCTTTGCGATTTGCTATTTGCGCTATGTACTAATCTTCCGGTGTCTTCTTCTAAATGAATTCGTCTGATACGGACTTTTTTTAGTTTTTGATTATCAGGTGTTCCGCTATTGATTTCTAAATATCCGCCAACACACAATGGTTTATCATATTGAGAAATTTGATAGCCTTTTGGTAGATCTGGATAAAAATAATTTTTTCTATCAAATTTAGAAATTTCAGGAATTTGACAATTTAATGCCAGGCCTAATTTTAAAACCGATTCCACGGCTTTTTTATTAATAGTCGGGAGTGTTCCGGGATGGGCTAAACAAATAGGACAAATATTAATATTAGGATGTTTTTCATCCGGGTCATTAACCCCTTCGGCGTTGCTCAGGGTTAATCCTGAACCTACCGAAGGATTAAGGCAGCGACAAAACATTTTGGTTTTGGTTTTCAGTTCAATATGAATCTCTAAGCCAATGGTGGCTTGATACATAATTTTGTTTTTATTCTGTCATTGCGAGGCGCCGTAGGCGAGAAAGCACCCACGTCATTACAAGGGGACGTAGTCCCCGTGGCAATCTCATTTACATCAATGTAAGATTGCTTCGCTTCGCTCGCAATGACAAGTGAGGCTAATGTAAGATTGCTTCGCTTCGCTCGCAATGACAAAAAATTATTAAGATTGTAAACAATGCTATTTAATATTCTAAAATTTAAAATTTTTAATTATCTCTTGATACACTTCTTCAACGCTCTTTTCGCCATCAATTACTTTAATAATATTCGAAAACTTTTGACTTAAAATTTCATAAGCCTGCCAAACTTTTTCTAATTTTTTTTCTTCTTCAAAAAATTGCCGCTGACCCCGATTTTTATCAATCCGTTGAAGACAAATCTCCGGTCTCACTTTTAAAAGAAAAACAATATCGGGAATTAAAAATTGTTCATTGAGTTTAATTAGCCATTCGAGGTTTAAATTTAAAGAGCCATAAGCAATAGTAGAATAAAAATATCGGTCACTGATTACCCATTGATTTTTTTCTAAGGCCGGCTTAATTACTTTTTCTAAATGTTCGCTGCGGTCAGCGCAAAAAAGAAGTTGTAAGGTAAGTGGACTAACAGAAATTTCTTTTTTTAAAATTTTTCTAATCAGCTCACCAATCGGCGATTTATCCGTCGGTTCCTTAGTTAAAACCACTGAAAAATTCCTTTCTTTTTCTAAATAATCCTTCAATAATTTAGCCTGGGTTGACTGGCCCGAACCATCAAGCCCTTCAAAAACAATAAACATAGTAACTTTATTCTAACAAAAAGGGGTGACTTTTGCCACCCCTTAAAATATAAGTAATTTTAGTCAATTAGTCAACAAGAATCTTTTTTAATAAAGCCATTCTGACGAACAAGCCGTTCTGCGCTTGAACGAAATAAAAAGCTCGAGTATCTCTATCAACGCTAATGGGTAATTCTCCGTCTCGAGGATCACGAGGCAGAGGGTGCATAATAATTGCCTCCGAAGGAAGTTTTTCTAGGACTTCTTCTGTAATAGAACACTGTGCTTTTACTTCATCGTACGAGAAAACTCGATCGCTTAATCTTTCTTTCTGAATCCGGGTTTGATAAATAACATCCACTTTATCCGCTATTTCTCTAAGGTCGGTTCCTTCGAAAAACTTCACTTGGTGTCGTTCTAAGTAGTCTTTAATATCCTCGCCAATTTTTAGGGTGAGGGGCGAAATAAAATATATAGTTATATTATTATACTTTCCCAAAAGATAGGCTAATGATCTGACCGTTCGACCGTTAGCTAAATCCCCAACCATCGCCACAGAAAGACCGTCAATTTTTCTAAACCTCCGCCAGATAGTATATAAATCTAATAAAGCTTGAGTTGGGTGCTGACCTGTGCCATCACCGGCATTAATGATAGGAACATCTGATACAACTGCTGCTCTTTCAGCCGCTCCAGTCTCAAAATGCCTCAAAACAATTACATCTGGGAAATAATTATTTAATACTCTAATTGTGTCTTCCAAGGTTTCACCTTTTGCAGCCGAAGAAAACTGTTGCGCGTTTTCTGTGGAAAAAATCACCTCTCCTCCTAATATTCGCATCGCAATCTCGAACGACGCTCTGGTTCGAGTACTCGGTTCGTAGAACAATGAAATCATCTTTTTCCCTAAAAGTAGACTCCCTACTCTTTTTCTCTCAGACTTAGAAACTACCCCTGGTTTTTTCCTCACTAAAAAATCGCCCATTTTATCTGCTTCATGAAAAAAATCCGATAAAAACCTTAAGTCAAACTGCTGAGTACTAATCACATGGTATAATCCTTTCATTATATTATCCTCCTTTCCTTCTTTATTTAATTTATAAATTTACGCTAATTTCAGATATACACCAGCAGGCGAGAATTGTCAAGAAGATGTATAAGTCCATAACATCGTGGAAAATCCAAAGGTGTTAATGATGTATTTAGTGGTGGAATATTGTTTAAGGTATGGTGTGGTCTTTGGGTATTGTAGAATAAGAGCCAATCCATCGGTTCTTGGTTCAGCTCATTTAAATCATAGAATAAATGCGTATGGTAATCAAGGAATTCTTCCTGTAAGGTTCTGCTGAACATCTCTATCTTAGCATTCATTTGAGGATGCTTAGGATAGTTCCAGAAGTGAGTTATTCCTCTTTTTTCAAGATGGTCTCTAAAATATTTCTCAAACTCTAATCCATTGTCAGTCTGGACAGCCTTAATCTTGAAAGGAACAACTGACTCTAATTTCTCAAAGAAATCTTGGGCTGATTTTGAAGATAAAGAGGAATAACCATAAGCAAAGGAGAATTCTCCTTTGCAGTCAATGGCGGTGAGAAAATATCTCTTTAATCCGTCTTTAAATCTGGTAATGGAATCTGTCTGCAAAAGACCTCCAGGATAATCTGACTGATAACCTTTTCTTCTCGGCTTCTTTCTGTAGTATTCAGTTTTAACTATTTTGCCAAAGTGGGTGATCTTTCTAGGATGAAAGAAGAATTTCTTGTTAGTAATAATCCTATAAATAGTAGATTATGCATTTATTGGTAGGTGTTTCTCTGTTCCCTGATCTTCTGTTTTTTCTGTTAAAAGCTCCATTGGTTTTCCATAACAAACCAAAGTTCCTCCGCCAGCGTACAAAACCTCAACAATATTTCCGCAAATAGAGCATTTATAAATTTGTTTTACTTCGATCATTTTTTTACTAATAAAATAATTTAAATTATCGACCTTTTTAAGAATGAATTAGGAATTGGGGTTTGGGACTTATGGTTTGGGATTTAACTTAATATTGGCACCTCATCTCAAAATAACTTTGAGGATGCCGGCAATTCGGACATTCTTTAGGCGCAGTTTTCCCAAAATGAACATAGCCGCAATTTCGGCAAACCCACATC
>Ga0272448_1001835_pt1 | contig 27925 bp, 38 predicted proteins | sample YNPCB0191_FD_202220 | JGI IMG/M metagenome (GOLD analysis project Ga0272448, IMG submission 202220) | Hot spring sediment microbial communities from Yellowstone National Park, WY, United States - YNP-CB-019-1 | ecosystem: Environmental > Aquatic > Thermal springs > Hot (42-90C) > Sediment... | reverse complement strand
ATTAATTCGCTTATTTCGCCGTAAGTCATAGCGGGGAAAAGGTTGGGAATGTTAACGGTTGGGTTGCCAATTTTTTCAGGTTCAGGTTTGCCTTCCAACAAAATTAAGCACGGTTGCGGGGGAAGCATAAACCTTTTTCGCAGGAATAGATGTTCGGGGGAAAATAGGATTTCTTTGTCTTTTCCAATTATCAACTTGTTCTCTTTAAACTTAAACTTCTTTCTCTCGATGCTCTTGTCGGGGTGCACATAAAAAGTTAAGATTTTTCCCATGTCAACCCCTCCTCAACCAACCCATAACTTCTATACGAACAACATCAAACGTATCCCAAAGATTGTTATACACAAGAATAGCAGCTCTCCGTAGTTTACGGTTTTCATTACAATATTTCCAAGCAAGATGGTAATGTTTCAATTCGTGTTGGATTATCATGCTTCCCCTTTTTGTGTCCCGATATCTCTCATCCACATGGATTTCGTGGATCCATGGGATACACATTCCTCTTATTCCAAAAAACTGTTCTAAATTTGGAACAAATTTGACGGTTGGCGTGTTTTCCATGTGCAAACCTCACGGAAACATCAAGACTCAACTATTGTGAAACCACGCTTATATATTTTCACATTGCCATAATATACCTGTGCAAACTTCACGGGAAGGTTAAAAGGAATGGAAACGGGCAAACGAAAAGAACGTTTGCCCTACCTCTCCCCAAAAAATGAAAAAATAAAAGGGGGATTAAAAACATGAAGTTTAAGCTTAAAGACCCAGGCGGCGGAAAAGTAACAGAATGGATTATTCTGGTAATATCATTGATTATCGGTGTCATTCTGGTTCCCATTGTGGTTGACCAGATTCAAACTACAAACACAACTGGATGGACTTTCACAGGTTACCAAGGTGCCAAAACGTTATTCTTGCTTTTGCCCTTCATCTTCATAATTGGATTATTAATCTACTTCATAGGTTCACTGCTTGGCAAGATATAGCTAAACAGAAGCTTTCCCTTTTTCGTTCTTTGCTTTGCGGAGGTTTCTCCAATGGTTAAGCGCTACTGGATTCAGAAAGCTGTTAAGCGCAAGGGCGCTTTGAGGGCGCACATGAAACGCAAATACGGCAGCAGGGCGTTCACAAGCAGAGGAACAATAAAACAGGAGTATCTGCAAAAAGAAGCAAAGGAACCGGGAACCACTGGTAAACGGGCAAGATTGGCAATAACTCTGCGAAAACTTCGTAAATGAGTTTCTCCCTTTCTTAGTTAAGAAAAATTCAAATCCACCTAAAACATAAATGGGTAATGGGAATAGGGTATGAGTGCGGGCGATGTTAACCTATTAGATTTACCGCAACAGTTAGCTAATACGCTTGGTATTCCTTTATTTGCTGGACAAGTTTTGGCGACAATGGTAATTTTGATGGTTTTTCTTTTGCCAATCTTGTATTTGACTCGGGGTAAAAGTGTAATTTCGGTTCTTTTAGGTGGATTTTTAGCGTTAAGCTTTTGCATTGCGGTTGGGTGGTTGCCGTTCTGGATAATGCTTGTTCTTGTGCTTATGGTTGCTGCGATGTGGAGCGGAAAAATTAAGGAGTGGGTCACATAAATGGTTGAGGTTAGTGCGGAGAACATTACGCTTGTAACCGTCGTAACCTTCCTAAGTGTATTCTTTATTTTGGTTTCAATGATGCCCCCTGGACTGTTATATACGCCGTCACAAAAGCGAATCATAGAAGTCCCAGAATACTTCCAGTCGATAGACCTGTCCTATTTTTCAGCTACCAAAAATTTTACCTTGGGCACAGGTTACATCGTTTACGACTTTGCTTTAGGTGGATGGAATTTCCAATTTGAGGTTAACCCGGTTAACCAAGGTTTCCTATTGTTCACCTATGATTCGTGGGGAATTTTTAAGTGGAACTTTGAATCTTTCACTTGGCATAATAGCAAAAGCGGAATAATTGTAAGTGTGAATGAGGGCATCTATTTAAGGGGTGGTTCGCATAACATTTTAAAATGGACACAATTAGACCCAAATTACGACTCTAACTCCAGCTTGTGCGAATTCACCCTTGACAATCCTAAGACGCAATGCAAAATTTACTTCGCATTCAACACTACGGCATATAGTTCGCCGTATGCAGCTCTGCAAAATGGAGAATTGGCGTGTCTAATTGCCATAGGTATGGATTTCACTAATACCCGAATTAACGCTTGGAACTTCATTGGCATGCTACTTTTCTTTCAAGCTCCAGAAGTTCACCCTGCAATTAACGCCTTAATTGCCATTCCAATTTGGGTGATGATTGCATGGTTAATATACATTTTAATCCTTAAAGCAATACCATTCGTAGGAGGATAAAACATGGAAAAAATAAAATACTTAAACAAAACTAAAAATGGAAAGGGGGGATTAACTATTCAGAAGAAAAAAGTCTTAACATTCCTTACAATCGCACTATTAATAATAGCTGCGTTTTATGCGGGATACACTATTGCTTCACCATCAAACACATTCACCATTAGTAGTGGAGTTTATCCTGGAGCAGCTTCTTACACGATTTGGCGGGATGGCGACTATTACTATGCAAAGAATGCTTATGGAGCAATAGATTATAGTGGAACAGATGCGGCGTCGGTGATACAGTCTGCAATAAGTGCTTTAATGACGAGGGGAGGAAAAGTACTCGTAAAAGCTGGGACTTATATATTAACTAAAGCAGTTCAACTGTATTCTAACACAGTTCTTGAAGGCGAAGGCAACTCGACTGTTTTAAAGGTTGGCGATGTGGTTGAAAGCGTAATAGCTTCAACGGCTTCTTCTGGGCAAAAGAATGTATTCGTGGCGGACGCAAGCAACTTTAAGGTTGGGCAGCAGGTCTTCATTGGAACAAAAAGCAGCAGTTCAACACACTGGGAAATAAATAGAATAGCGGGCATAAGCGGTAACACGCTTACAATGGAGCAGAACCTACGGAACACCTACAGCACATCTGAGTATGTGTACACCGCATTCCATGCAATAGAGGCTTATAACTCTCAATATGTAATTGTCAAAAATCTAGCGATAGATGGGAATACGGCGAACAACTACTACTTCAGTCAATACGACACTGCAGTTACAGCGCAATGTTATGATGAAGGTGTCGGTTGGATAGGGGCGGTTTTTAAGGTACAAAACGGGGTGCATCTAAGTAATTGCTCAAACAGTGTAGTTGAAGGCGTAAAAACCATAAATGTTGTTGGTTGGGGCGGGATAGCATTAATACAGACAACCTACTCCAGAATACTTAACTGCGAAACAACTTATGGCGTTAGGCATGGGATATTACTTGATTATAACGCAAATAATAACGTAGTAAGCAACTGTTACAGTGGGTACAATGGCAAAACAGACGAGACATTTCCACGGCATAATGTAATATTCGAATGGTGTAGTAATAATGTGATGGCAAACTCTGTAATAGTGAGCGGTGTTAGCGGCTCAGACGGTTTCTATGGCTACTACATGACAAATACCAACATAGTAGGCAACACTTTGATTAATATAGCTGGAACGAACTTATGGTTGACGGGAGGCGGGACATCAGAACTCTCTGAAAATGTGGTTGTAGAAGGAAATGTGTTTATCGGTAATAATGTGGGCGCAGGAACCAGTTTAAACCTCGACATAACCACAAGAGGCATATCTGTAATAGGCAACGTGTTTTATTCGCCATACATATATTATCACGTTACACAGTTGGGTGGCAAATATGTGTTGTTAAAAGGCAACCACTTCAGTGGCGGAAGATACATGATTGAAATATATTCAACAAGTGCGCAAGATATTTGCATAGAAGGTAATACGATTAGAAATATGATGGGAGACAATACATATCCAAGCTACGCTTTTTATCTGCAGGGCAGCGATATTGACGTAAAGGAGAACACAATTTATGGCGACAATACAGGGCATTATGGTGTTTACATATGTTCAACAGCATCAAATGTTAATGTGATTGGAAACACGCTTCTAAACCTGAAAAATGCAGCGGTATATAACGCAGGCGCTACAAATGTAATTTGCAAAGGTAACATTGGATATGTTACTGAGAAAAGTGGAACCGCAACCATACCAAGCGGGCAAACAAGCGTAACAGTAAACCACGGATTAGCAAGCACGCCAACAACGGTTGTTGTAACTGGTTCGACAAGCGACACCGCAGACGCTTATGTTAGTGCCAAGACAAGCACAACATTCACGATAACAGTACCAGGTCCAGTAGGTGGAGACAGAACCGTGTATTGGTATGCAGAATATCGACCATAAGGAGTTTGGATGATGCGATGCAAACATAAGAAACAAACATTCCTAATCGTTTCCTTGTTCCTCTTTTTCTTAATCATGTGTAAAGTTTATGCGCAAATCCAAACCGCAGACACTTTCAATATTCAATTTTTAACTGGAACCGGTTTACAAATTCAACCGCAAGTTAATCCTAACCTTTTCTTAACCTTAACTGTCCAATCTGGAACTTTAAACGGCACTGGAACATTAAGTATGACTGAAGAGGGAGCGGGAACATTAACAATCACGCACTCTTCTAATGTAACGGTTGCAGTTAACGCAGAAGGCATAGACTATACGATTAACGGTGCAAAGGGCGTAAACAGTTTCGCAGCTTCTCCTTCTGATGTTACGGTTATCCAATGGGGACTTGGCGGTTACGAGATTCCCTTGGATACTTATATAATGGTTGGGATGGGTTTGTTCGGTTTTTTCAGTTTAGTTTTTGCTCCAGTTTACATGGTGGCAAAATTTAAGAAGGGCGACTGGACCAGCGGGTTCTGCTGGGGTTTCCTATTGTTTTTGGTTGGAATTGGATTGGTGATTGCATGGTTATGGGAGTGAAAACATGACTGACATCTTTGAAGTTATAAATGAAGTGTTCAATGCTTTGTTTTATGGAAGCGGAAGTTGGTTTGGACTGTTGCTATTGCTTGCTATCTGTTTGGGGTTGCTGGTTAAATGGAAATATAGTGGAGCTTTGCTTTTGCCCATAACCGTCTTTTTAGGAATAGAATATCTTGGCAAAACTTTAATTTGGCACACTATCATAATGTGGATAACCACAATTTTTATTTTGCTATACATGGTTAAAACTGTAAGGGGGTGAATGGGTAATGGAGAATAAAGGCAAGTTTGCTTTAACTTTGCTGCTGTGTTGCCTTGTTGCTTTCGCTGCTGGATATTTTGCTGATGATTTGCTGATTAGTGGGCATAAGATTCCGAAGGTTACGGGCAACGTTTACGTTACTATTGAGTCGCCTATGGGTGTCTATGATGCTTTGGAAGGCAATGTTATTACTGATATTGGTGAGAACGCTACGATGTATGGCGTGTGCAATGCTGCAGTGAACGTTAACTACATTGCAATTGGAAACTCAACAATTGCGCAGACTAAAACCAAATTGGATACAGAATATACAAGAGCAACAGCGGACAGTCGTGTATTCTGGACGAGCAATGGCGACTCTGCTTTTAACATTACTAAAAAGTTCACTTTCACTGAAAACGTAACGCTTAATGCTGCTGCTGCCCATTGGAGTGGAACCGCTAATGCTAATGACTGCTATGCTTTGGCAGCTATTACACAGACACAGACAACTTTCCAGAGCGGGTGGAACCTGACAATAACATGGGTGTTCATTTACGATGCAAACTAAACCAGCAATTTTCTTTCTAACCGTTTTCTTAACTGTTTTATTATTTTTGCCTCTTATTCATCCAGCTTTTGCCACTACAATTTTTAGTGATGGTTTTGAGAGTGGAAGCTTTACAGGCGGCGGATGGACAGAAACTATAACGCAGGGAGGCTCTACGATAAGTGTCGTATCTTCGGGTTCTCCTCATCATGGAACTTATCACGCAAAGGCAACAACTACTTCAACTGAAACAGCATGGTGTGCTGTTTCTAAAACCTTATCTGCGACCTACTCTGAGATTTATATGAGAGTTTACGTGAAATTCGGCAACCTACCAGTAGATGACAACGACATTAGAAGCATCATTAGATTGAGAAATTCACTGGAACAAAATGTAGCTGTAGTATATTTAAAGAAGATTTCCGGTGTTCAAACATGGTGTTCAGATTATCGTCATCTTGGCGGTTGGCTAACAGGAACATCTACGACACCGACACCCGAAGCTGACGTATGGTTCTGTATTGAAATTAAATGGAAAAGCAGCACTGAAGGGCAATCTGATGGCGAGCAACGTGTGTACATTGATGGCGTTGAAAAAATAACTAATATTAATATAGACAACGATGATAGGGGAAGTATTAGGATTTGCGATGCTGGTGGAGACCAAATATGGAACGCTGGTGACTATCATTATTACGACTGTGTTGTCGTCGCCGACACGGGTCCAATCGGACCAGAAACAGCAGCACAAGAATACAGTTTTACGCTTTCAGAAACAGCACATGCCACAGCAAACTTGAACATCCAACAAGAACACACCTACACATTTACTGGAACAATAATCCAATCAAGCATTCTATCTTATAGTGTTGAAGGCATCCAAGAATTTATTGAAACTTTAACGCAAACCGTAACATCTTCTGGAACAACATATTATTGGATGGAACTTTCCTATTCCCTAACTGAAACAGCAAAACCAACAGCAACCCATTCAATCGGTCTGGAAGGAATCTATACTTTAATCCAAACAATAACACCAACAGAAACACGCATAATCCTACAAGAACAACTTTACACTTTAACACAAACCACAACACTCCAAACAATATTAACCTACGCTGGAGAATTAGCGGAAGTATTCATAACAAACATTGAAACCATAACACCACACGAAATCATAACTTACTGGATAGAATCCCCAATAGATTGGAGCATCGTTGCCATTGGGTTGGCAGCACTTGCCTTCGTCATCGCTGCAGCAGCAATCGCACTAAAATAACGCTAAACTTCACTATAACTTAAATCCTTCAGCAAATTCTTATGCAACGGACAAACAAACAATTTCTGCTGCCCCTTCCCATGCCCCATAAACTTTGCCTTCGCACCACAAACTATGCAAACCGCTTGAGGTCCCACATCTCCAGCGACGCCATGCTCAAGCTTATCCGCATAACTGTTAAGAATTTCATTAACGAACTTTCCGAAACTTTTACCCTGCTTCGAAGCTTCCATCGCCAACTTAATGAATGTTTCTTCTTTAACTATCAATTGATATCTTGGCAAACCGGAACACCCTAATGCGTAAATGTATTAATATATATATAAATGTATTTACTGCGTAGAGTAGCGTAACCTAAAAAGCGTTTACCTACATAGATACTCAAAATTCACTTTCACCTTTTAAGTTTTGAAAGGGTCCAATTCCAAAAGTTTGCTTTATGGTCGTTCACGGGGAAAACGTCGAGCATGCTTATTATTCCAAGCAAGAATCCAATTATGAAACTTTCAAACATTTTTGTATCCTTCCTGACATTTGCTCGGATATATGGAATGCTTTTGGGCAATAATCCTTCATGTTTCTAAGAATCCATTTATACATTGACGCAATTGCAACTTTTCGGCATTTAACTAAACTCGCTATATGTGTTTGCCGAACATTGAGGTCTTTTTCTAAAGAAACAATGTATAATATTGCTCCGCTAACAACGTTTGGTTTTCTTCCGATGTGTAACTTTCGCTTTCTAACTTCAGCAGTCAATCTTAAAGCAAAACCGATTGAACGTTTGTCAAATCCAAGTTTTTCACCGTAATCTTTAACATATATGTCAGGATTAATGTAACATGCTTTAGGTTTAACATTTACAGTGCGCAAAAGGATATGGTAATATCTCGAAACGGTTCGTGCAAAGTTCTTGCCATCCCATTCATCCCATTGATAACCAAACAACTCTACAAAATCCTTGAGAACTATGGGATAACAGTGTGATATTCTTATGGCGGTATAGAAAGATGCTACTGCCCAATATTTGTTAATTTTTAATCCTTTCTTCTCCCAAAAAATCTTTGCCAAATCATATACTTCTTTGGATATGGGGATCCTCGTCGAAATTGTTCTATATGCCCACTCAAATTCGGATTCACTCATTCTTTCACATCCATGAAGCTATTGCCTGCGGGTTCTTCTCGAGAAAACTTAGCATTTTTTTGACGGTTTCAGCATCCAAGAATATCCACATGCGTTCTTTCCATTCATTCGGGTTTACCTTGTTGTAGCTGATTTTTTCCGTGTGGAATGTTCCAGATATTGCCATGCAAAGTTGAACTTTGTCTTTTTCTGGGTAATATATCCATCTTAAACGCATTTGCGGATTCTCATTACCTTTCATGATGCTTTGGCGGTCGCTTATGAAAAGCACGTTTGAACCGTCCAATAAAATTTCGTTGCTTAAGAATTTGGCGCAGTCAATTGGATAAGTTTCGCTTTTCCAATATTTGCGGTCATATTTGGGTAAAGCTTGGAACTCTTGCAGGTTAACAAATGTTGCATTGAAACTTCCGCATCCGCATGTTAACGTTTGTTTGTCGCTATCGTAGTAAATGTTTTTTCCGCAAACGCTGCATGGAAAACGTCTAACATAAACCGTCATTTTTTCACTCTCCGCTTCAACCTTAAAACACGGTCACATTTGGGGCATCTTTTTCTTCTATCCACGCCGACAACCGCATCGTTTTTGTTAATCCAAGTTAGGCAATGTCCACACCAAAACCATTCTTTATAAAAAGATTGTGGAGTCGGTTTCACTTGCACGTTCAAAGGTAAACTGTTAAGTTTTCTTCCACATTTGGGGCAATGACCATTTAATTTCTCTTGCACTTTATCTAATATTGAATAGCTTTTGTTTCCTCTGCTTGCACCATACAGTAAATGGTCTCCGTCATCCACGTAAATGGGATTTCCACATTTTGCACAAACAAAAACAAAAGGCATCATTTACCGCCTCAGTTTTAGCAGTTCAAAGAAAAGTTTAACGTAGCAAACCAAACATTGTGGTCTATAATAGCATTGTTTTTTGTTTTTGCCATGATAAACCCAACTAAACACTTTCATTTGGCAAAAGCTTCTCCTTTCAAATGTCTTTTCTTCCATTGCAGAATCCAGAAGCACCAAAGCACACTTGTAAGGCACACGCCAATCCATAAACCAGCAAGGAACTCCTCAATCATTAGTGGGGTTCTCCTTTCGCATCATTTTATGGGAAAGGCGGTTTCTTGGATTTCCGCTTCACTAAAACCGTGACGCTTAAGGTTGCTTATGATTTCTTTAACTTCCTCTTTTTTAGCGTCGGTTTTCCATGAAATGTAAGCGGTTCGCATCCAAACCCTTGCCTCAACAAACTGGTAATCTTCTCCAACATCGCTTTCACTTGCTTCCACAAACTTGAACGGTGTGCTTATCGTATCTGCAATTTCGAGGAAACGGTCAAAATCTTTAATCACAAAATCCTTCATCTAACAATCACCATCCTCGAAAATTATTAATCCCGTATCATGGACAAAAGAGAACCGTAAGAAAGGATAATTCTGCATTATCTCCGTTATCTTTTTAATTTGCCAATCGTGAAGTTCATCTGGAATTGTTAAAGTAAAGTCGCCATCTCTTTCAATTATTAATGAGTTTACATTACAGCTATCAAGCAATTTTTTCGCAAGTTCCGTCGCTACGTCAATATTAAATTTGTTCTCCATTCTAACAATCCTCCTCTTCCGTTTCTAATTCCTCTATTGCTTCTTCAGTTTCTTCTTCGCATTCGTCTGCAACTGCACAACCATAACAGTCATCAGTTAAACCGTAACATCCGAAACATTCAGGAAGTTTCGGTTTCCCATAAGTCATTCTTTCCATTCTCCCTCAGTTGAACCTAATGGTTTAGCATATTTTTCGGCAAGTTCATGGTAGCGGTCTTTAAGGTAAGCATCTAACCTTGCAAACATATTCGCTTGTTTATACCTGTCGGGAATATCCCAAATCGTAACCTTATGTTTATCTTCAAAAACGATTACGTGATTCCCATTTTTGCTAACTCCGAAAATGCGGAAAGTTAACCAATGAACAATTCCATGCGGGTCTTTACATTCATACATGCCATGATGATGCACACCTTTAGCGGAATCAACTTTCGCTTTGAATTCCTCAATGCTATAAACAACTTCCTTCATTTTTTCAACTCCACATGAACCATAAGTTGATTCAACAACACAATATTAGGTGGTGTTCCACGAGTTTTCTCTCGGCAAATCACTACAAACTTGTTGCCAAATCTATCCTCTTTAATACTCCACACTTCAAACGGTTTTCCAGGATAGTCTTGTATTAAACTGTTGAATGTGGCAACCGCTTCCTTGGCAGACTTGCAAAACGCACTCACATAATAATCACTCATTGCGCTTCACTCTCCTTCAGGAAGTATTCTTTGACGGCGCCTTTCCAATTGGCATCAATCCCATGCACTTCTTTTAGGTGCCTCGTTCTGTTTTCTGTGACTTTTTCACCACACAACCTGCAAATACTCCTCACTTTACGTCACCTCCTTTTTCTTTTCGAGTTGTTCTTTTTTCTCCCGCAACAACATATCCACAATATAAGTTGCAGGAATCTCTTTCAATTTGGGGTCTAACTTGCGCAGTTCCGCTATAAGCGGTGCGCTTACTTTTATGGTTATGTTGTTTTCGGTGACATTTTTACTCAACTTAACCACCATAAGCTACTATACTATGGCATAGTATTTAAAACTTTATGTCATGCCACAATATATGCACATAACATGAAATAAAAAGATGGGATATTATTTAATTATTATTTTATCGCCATCAATTTTCACGTTTACTTTGTCGCCGACTTTCAACGGAAATGCCGAATCTTGCACCAACGTTTTAGGCAGGCGAACCGCCACAGTGTATTTGCCAACCTTAAAAACGCGCCCCTCACCCTCAAGCATGATTTTCATCCCTTTCATAATGCATTTAAAGTTTCCTCGCATTCTTTGCAAATCCATATCCACTGTTGATCGAACGGTAATGTTATTTTACCGCCATACTTAACTCTCGGTTGGCATGAGAGTTTACGCCTTTTTCCACATAAGTCACATTTATGCGTATTTAATCCTCTATTTTGGCAATTTTAAATTCTTTTCCATCCGCGAGGCAACCGCATCCATTTTCCATCGATATAATATTTATCGGTAGCGGGGTCGTATTCAACTATTCCCGTTTTACCTTTATGGGTTACGATTTTCACTTTCATTTTTTCTCCCTCACTTTTACTATTAGCTTTACGAGTATTTAAGCTTTTCGTTTTACCCTATTTAAATCTTTCGCTTCCACAGGGAGAGCGTAGATGAGGCCTGCAACCTCCCACATTTACAGTTAAACGGGTTTATATTTCTGGTAGCTTCGCCTAATGTAAAGCTGCAATGTTCGCGGATCCACTTTAATGTAGTCGCTAACCGCTAAGATGTCTTTGCCCCAATTATCATACAGGTAGTTTTCGCAGTATGCCCTTAACCAATGGCATGGAACACCAAGCAAACAACCAACAATCTGCCAAGCTCTCTGCCTACTAAACGGAAAAAGCAAAACATCATCAGCATCCACTAACCGCAAATAATCCAAAACTAAACCAGTTAAACCAGCACGTTCACCATGCAAAGGCAACCACGCCTCCTCCCTGAACTGCTCACGCCTGGGACGATTCTTATATCTGCTTTTGCTAAGCTGAATACCACGCACCACAACTTTGTCCTTTTCAATTATGAACTGGTTTTTCTTTAGTCGCAGTATTTCACTTATCCTTCCCCCTAAAAGGTAGATTAAACTCGCAAGCGCACGGTCACGCACTTGATAAAATTCCATGTTAGTCTTATAATTCCAACCAGGTGCACTTGAAATTTTTTGGTAAAGCTCTTTAGGAGAAGGATAATATTGAATGTATTTTAAAGTGCGCCTATTCTTGCCAGTCATAAACTCGCCCTTCAATTGAGCAATTGAGCAAAGCGATTTCCACAATTAAAATTAAAGCTCCACCGACAAAGGCGCATAATCGCCACCAATAGTCCTCAAGTTGTGGTGCTGTAAGTCCGATGCTCCAGTAACTGTTCCAGAGATAAAATTTCTGAAATCCCCATGCAAATAAAACTAAACCTATAACTACCAAGCATAAATGAAACAATAACTTTAAAGTGCGCCTACCCTTCCCAGTCATAAATTAAACGTTCTCCTTAAGATTTCTCGAACTTTTAATTTTCTAAGCTTACCCAATTTGCTTCATCCTCTCAGAATCCACCAGTCTGGCAAAACAGTGTAAAAACCTAATCTACCATGCTGTCCAACAAATTCGTCAACTGCACGAACAACACCAGGACTTGTTGGATAGTCATGTCCGCCTAAAATTCCGCCTTCCTTTACAAGCGGATAGTAAAGTGTTATGTCTTTTTTAACATATTCATATTGGTGATTGCCGTCTATGTAAACGAAGTCTAAGGGTTCTTTAATGTCTTTAACTGCGTCTTCGCTGGTTTTCTTTATGAAAAATGCTTGTTCATATCTGGAAAGTTTCTCTACCGCTATACTGAAAGAATCTTTATGTTTAGTTATTAAGCGTCCGTCTTCAATATAAGCTATGTAGGGGTCAATTAAATATAATTTTTTAATTGGAAGTTCCTTTAAAATGCTTAAAGCATTGTCCCCTTGAGCTACGCCGATTTCCACGCCAATTAGTGGGTTTTTGAAATATTCTTTGGCGAAAAGTATCATAGGACGAGGCGTTTTATTCACCAAGTTAGCAAGGTAGGTAGCTTCGACATATAATTTGGGAGCAATAAGCTTAACCATCCGATGACGAAGTCCTAATGTTTTACGTGTAAACCAATTAACCATGCTTATCGCCTCAACTAAACACCCACATAGTCCTCATTTTTGGTCAAATATTTTTATTCTCCATTTAACTATATAAGCATATTGTAAAACAATACATAAAAAAGTGATAAAGCGTCACATTAAGTATTGCCTATACTATTCCTCATCTCTGTATAGTGACATCACTCTTAGTTTCTGCTTGCAATACTCTCTTTACGAAGGGTCTGACGATGCGGTTGAACTGTTGTGGATGCAATCCCAATTGATGAATTGGTTTATTGTTGACTGCCCATTCCCATAGGATTTGGCGTTCCTTGTCTTTTAATGTAGATGGGATTTGGGTAGGACGGGTTAATTTGAATGGTGCGAGTGCATAGGGGTCAAATGGTATATTGGTTTTCGGAACGGGGTAAAATTCCATGCTGAATTCTCCGTTGGGTAGGGGTTTGGTGAAGCTGATAAATCTTGCGTGGTATTTGTTGTCTTTTTCGATTAAACCTTTGCACCAGACAGTTGACGTTAATTCCTTGTCGAAACCTTCGAGGTTATGCAGTATCATGATTAGGCGTGCCCGTGCTTTGCTTATTTCGGGCATTAATGTTACGACTGCTATGTTCTTTGCGGACATGCTGCGTCTCCTATGAACGTGTAAACCAGCTTCGTCAAAAATGTATAGCTTCCGAATGTTGTCTCCGTATAACCATTCTCTTAATGTTGGAAGGTCGGAAATGAATGTTATGCTGTTGCCCTTAGTTTCTATGTTGCTTGCCACTTTTGAAACTATACCCAATTTCAGCATTCTTTCAGCAAGAAGCAGTGAGAAGTCGGTTTTTCCAGTTTTCCAATCACCCACTATTAGAATCATTGTAGCGGGTTGGTCAAAGAACGCTTTAACGCACATGTCAAAGTCATTGTCTATCACTTGTTTCTGTTGCTGTTGCATCTAAGCGTTCCTCCAATTCTTTCGGTAAAGTTCCTTTTTCTTTTGCATAACCGAGCTTTAATCCCATTTCAGTTAATACATCCCTATTCCAAGTAACCATACCCAACATTTTAAACGAAGGAATAATCGTCTCATCCAAGAACTTATGCAATTCCTTATCGTTAGGGATGAATAATTTGACAATATGGCAAAAGGCGATAAATTCTGCTTCTTCTTTTCCAAGGCATGCAATTTCACGGAAGAAGGGTTCTCTTGTGCTGATTTGTTTACTTAAAAGTTTTAATTCGCTGAATAGGATTCTATCGAGACTCATACTTTATCCCTCGATTTTTGCGATTACATGCCATGTGAATTCCCATGCAAATTTTACTGCTTCCCTAAACTTTCGCTTTATTTTCTTTATGATTCCTTCCTTCCGTTCCATCAAGTTCCCTCACTATTTTAGTTAGGCAAATTGCGGACAAGAATGCTCCTATAAGTGCTAACGTAACCACAAAAGGATAAACCGGGTTCAATTCTGGATTGGCATGCTTCTCCATTTCTAAAGCGTAAAAACTCATTATTTGAAACAGCAACATTCCAAAAACTGCAAGAACCAAAAGCAACCATAAACTCATTGCTCCCCTTCCGCTTCTTTCTCTTTCTTGCCAAACGCAAATCTGCTTTTTTTAGGCATCTCCGCACTTAACGTTAAACCTTTAAGAAGCTTGCCCTCAGTTAAAGCGCCAATAAAGTTTATTGCTTCTTGCCTTCCCTTTCCACCTTCACTAATGTTTGTTTCACAAATTTCCTGCGCCAAATCTCTTAGGGGTTCAAAAACTTTCCATTGATTCGCTAACCAATGCGCATCACTTACAAAGTCAACCTCGCTATCGCTTAGTCTTGTCGTAGTCTGCAAATTTTCTGGATTCAACAGTGGGCGTAAGCGGTTGCCAATTTCAACTTTGCCCTTATACATGTCCCATATTTGTCTGAAAAGATTGAGTTTTCGAGCAAGTAGAAGGTCTGTGGAATCTGAATGTTCTGGAACTGTTTGCGGTTCTGTTGGAGTTTCTTTCTGTTCAATTTTAACCGTTTCAACTTTGGTTACGACTGTTGTTTGCGGGTCCGTTTGCTGCAGAGTTTCTTTAGCGAAAGCTTCCCTTAAAACATCCATCGTATCGTCTGTTTCCTTCTTTTTTGGAAACAGTTTAACCAATATGGACACCTTTCATTACGGCAAAAAGCAGAACTATCGTGACAATCTGCATGATAAACAATATAATGAACAAGTTTAGGGATAAAGGTTTAATGCGCATTCTTGCCTTGGCAATTTCCCGCTTGATTAATTCGCTTATTTCGCCGTAAGTCATAGCGGGGAAAAGGTTGGGAATGTTAACGGTTGGGTTGCCAATTTTTTCAGGTTCAGGTTTGCCTTCCAACAAAATTAAGCACGGTTGCGGGGGAAGCATAAACCTTTTTCGCAGGAATAGATGTTCGGGGGAAAATAGGATTTCTTTGTCTTTTCCAATTATCAACTTGTTCTCTTTAAACTTAAACTTCTTTCTCTCGATGCTCTTGTCGGGGTGCACATAAAAAGTTAAGATTTTTCCCATGTCAACCCCTCCTCAACCAACCCATAACTTCTATACGAACAACATCAAACGTATCCCAAAGATTGTTATACACAAGAATAGCAGCTCTCCGTAGTTTACGGTTTTCATTACAATATTTCCAAGCAAGATGGTAATGTTTCAATTCGTGTTGGATTATCATGCTTCCCCTTTTTGTGTCCCGATATCTCTCATCCACATGGATTTCGTGGATCCATGGGATACACATTCCTCTTATTCCAAAAAACTGTTCTAAATTTGGAACAAATTTGACGGTTGGCGTGTTTTCCATGTGCAAACCTCACGGAAACATCAAGACTCAACTATTGTGAAACCACGCTTATATATTTTCACATTGCCATAATATACCTGTGCAAACTTCACGGGAAGGTTAAAAGGAATGGAAACGGGCAAACGAAAAGAACGTTTGCCCTACCTCTCCCCAAAAAATGAAAAAATAAAAGGGGGATTAAAAACATGAAGTTTAAGCTTAAAGACCCAGGCGGCGGAAAAGTAACAGAATGGATTATTCTGGTAATATCATTGATTATCGGTGTCATTCTGGTTCCCATTGTGGTTGACCAGATTCAAACTACAAACACAACTGGATGGACTTTCACAGGTTACCAAGGTGCCAAAACGTTATTCTTGCTTTTGCCCTTCATCTTCATAATTGGATTATTAATCTACTTCATAGGTTCACTGCTTGGCAAGATATAGCTAAACAGAAGCTTTCCCTTTTTCGTTCTTTGCTTTGCGGAGGTTTCTCCAATGGTTAAGCGCTACTGGATTCAGAAAGCTGTTAAGCGCAAGGGCGCTTTGAGGGCGCACATGAAACGCAAATACGGCAGCAGGGCGTTCACAAGCAGAGGAACAATAAAACAGGAGTATCTGCAAAAAGAAGCAAAGGAACCGGGAACCACTGGTAAACGGGCAAGATTGGCAATAACTCTGCGAAAACTTCGTAAATGAGTTTCTCCCTTTCTTAGTTAAGAAAAATTCAAATCCACCTAAAACATAAATGGGTAATGGGAATAGGGTATGAGTGCGGGCGATGTTAACCTATTAGATTTACCGCAACAGTTAGCTAATACGCTTGGTATTCCTTTATTTGCTGGACAAGTTTTGGCGACAATGGTAATTTTGATGGTTTTTCTTTTGCCAATCTTGTATTTGACTCGGGGTAAAAGTGTAATTTCGGTTCTTTTAGGTGGATTTTTAGCGTTAAGCTTTTGCATTGCGGTTGGGTGGTTGCCGTTCTGGATAATGCTTGTTCTTGTGCTTATGGTTGCTGCGATGTGGAGCGGAAAAATTAAGGAGTGGGTCACATAAATGGTTGAGGTTAGTGCGGAGAACATTACGCTTGTAACCGTCGTAACCTTCCTAAGTGTATTCTTTATTTTGGTTTCAATGATGCCCCCTGGACTGTTATATACGCCGTCACAAAAGCGAATCATAGAAGTCCCAGAATACTTCCAGTCGATAGACCTGTCCTATTTTTCAGCTACCAAAAATTTTACCTTGGGCACAGGTTACATCGTTTACGACTTTGCTTTAGGTGGATGGAATTTCCAATTTGAGGTTAACCCGGTTAACCAAGGTTTCCTATTGTTCACCTATGATTCGTGGGGAATTTTTAAGTGGAACTTTGAATCTTTCACTTGGCATAATAGCAAAAGCGGAATAATTGTAAGTGTGAATGAGGGCATCTATTTAAGGGGTGGTTCGCATAACATTTTAAAATGGACACAATTAGACCCAAATTACGACTCTAACTCCAGCTTGTGCGAATTCACCCTTGACAATCCTAAGACGCAATGCAAAATTTACTTCGCATTCAACACTACGGCATATAGTTCGCCGTATGCAGCTCTGCAAAATGGAGAATTGGCGTGTCTAATTGCCATAGGTATGGATTTCACTAATACCCGAATTAACGCTTGGAACTTCATTGGCATGCTACTTTTCTTTCAAGCTCCAGAAGTTCACCCTGCAATTAACGCCTTAATTGCCATTCCAATTTGGGTGATGATTGCATGGTTAATATACATTTTAATCCTTAAAGCAATACCATTCGTAGGAGGATAAAACATGGAAAAAATAAAATACTTAAACAAAACTAAAAATGGAAAGGGGGGATTAACTATTCAGAAGAAAAAAGTCTTAACATTCCTTACAATCGCACTATTAATAATAGCTGCGTTTTATGCGGGATACACTATTGCTTCACCATCAAACACATTCACCATTAGTAGTGGAGTTTATCCTGGAGCAGCTTCTTACACGATTTGGCGGGATGGCGACTATTACTATGCAAAGAATGCTTATGGAGCAATAGATTATAGTGGAACAGATGCGGCGTCGGTGATACAGTCTGCAATAAGTGCTTTAATGACGAGGGGAGGAAAAGTACTCGTAAAAGCTGGGACTTATATATTAACTAAAGCAGTTCAACTGTATTCTAACACAGTTCTTGAAGGCGAAGGCAACTCGACTGTTTTAAAGGTTGGCGATGTGGTTGAAAGCGTAATAGCTTCAACGGCTTCTTCTGGGCAAAAGAATGTATTCGTGGCGGACGCAAGCAACTTTAAGGTTGGGCAGCAGGTCTTCATTGGAACAAAAAGCAGCAGTTCAACACACTGGGAAATAAATAGAATAGCGGGCATAAGCGGTAACACGCTTACAATGGAGCAGAACCTACGGAACACCTACAGCACATCTGAGTATGTGTACACCGCATTCCATGCAATAGAGGCTTATAACTCTCAATATGTAATTGTCAAAAATCTAGCGATAGATGGGAATACGGCGAACAACTACTACTTCAGTCAATACGACACTGCAGTTACAGCGCAATGTTATGATGAAGGTGTCGGTTGGATAGGGGCGGTTTTTAAGGTACAAAACGGGGTGCATCTAAGTAATTGCTCAAACAGTGTAGTTGAAGGCGTAAAAACCATAAATGTTGTTGGTTGGGGCGGGATAGCATTAATACAGACAACCTACTCCAGAATACTTAACTGCGAAACAACTTATGGCGTTAGGCATGGGATATTACTTGATTATAACGCAAATAATAACGTAGTAAGCAACTGTTACAGTGGGTACAATGGCAAAACAGACGAGACATTTCCACGGCATAATGTAATATTCGAATGGTGTAGTAATAATGTGATGGCAAACTCTGTAATAGTGAGCGGTGTTAGCGGCTCAGACGGTTTCTATGGCTACTACATGACAAATACCAACATAGTAGGCAACACTTTGATTAATATAGCTGGAACGAACTTATGGTTGACGGGAGGCGGGACATCAGAACTCTCTGAAAATGTGGTTGTAGAAGGAAATGTGTTTATCGGTAATAATGTGGGCGCAGGAACCAGTTTAAACCTCGACATAACCACAAGAGGCATATCTGTAATAGGCAACGTGTTTTATTCGCCATACATATATTATCACGTTACACAGTTGGGTGGCAAATATGTGTTGTTAAAAGGCAACCACTTCAGTGGCGGAAGATACATGATTGAAATATATTCAACAAGTGCGCAAGATATTTGCATAGAAGGTAATACGATTAGAAATATGATGGGAGACAATACATATCCAAGCTACGCTTTTTATCTGCAGGGCAGCGATATTGACGTAAAGGAGAACACAATTTATGGCGACAATACAGGGCATTATGGTGTTTACATATGTTCAACAGCATCAAATGTTAATGTGATTGGAAACACGCTTCTAAACCTGAAAAATGCAGCGGTATATAACGCAGGCGCTACAAATGTAATTTGCAAAGGTAACATTGGATATGTTACTGAGAAAAGTGGAACCGCAACCATACCAAGCGGGCAAACAAGCGTAACAGTAAACCACGGATTAGCAAGCACGCCAACAACGGTTGTTGTAACTGGTTCGACAAGCGACACCGCAGACGCTTATGTTAGTGCCAAGACAAGCACAACATTCACGATAACAGTACCAGGTCCAGTAGGTGGAGACAGAACCGTGTATTGGTATGCAGAATATCGACCATAAGGAGTTTGGATGATGCGATGCAAACATAAGAAACAAACATTCCTAATCGTTTCCTTGTTCCTCTTTTTCTTAATCATGTGTAAAGTTTATGCGCAAATCCAAACCGCAGACACTTTCAATATTCAATTTTTAACTGGAACCGGTTTACAAATTCAACCGCAAGTTAATCCTAACCTTTTCTTAACCTTAACTGTCCAATCTGGAACTTTAAACGGCACTGGAACATTAAGTATGACTGAAGAGGGAGCGGGAACATTAACAATCACGCACTCTTCTAATGTAACGGTTGCAGTTAACGCAGAAGGCATAGACTATACGATTAACGGTGCAAAGGGCGTAAACAGTTTCGCAGCTTCTCCTTCTGATGTTACGGTTATCCAATGGGGACTTGGCGGTTACGAGATTCCCTTGGATACTTATATAATGGTTGGGATGGGTTTGTTCGGTTTTTTCAGTTTAGTTTTTGCTCCAGTTTACATGGTGGCAAAATTTAAGAAGGGCGACTGGACCAGCGGGTTCTGCTGGGGTTTCCTATTGTTTTTGGTTGGAATTGGATTGGTGATTGCATGGTTATGGGAGTGAAAACATGACTGACATCTTTGAAGTTATAAATGAAGTGTTCAATGCTTTGTTTTATGGAAGCGGAAGTTGGTTTGGACTGTTGCTATTGCTTGCTATCTGTTTGGGGTTGCTGGTTAAATGGAAATATAGTGGAGCTTTGCTTTTGCCCATAACCGTCTTTTTAGGAATAGAATATCTTGGCAAAACTTTAATTTGGCACACTATCATAATGTGGATAACCACAATTTTTATTTTGCTATACATGGTTAAAACTGTAAGGGGGTGAATGGGTAATGGAGAATAAAGGCAAGTTTGCTTTAACTTTGCTGCTGTGTTGCCTTGTTGCTTTCGCTGCTGGATATTTTGCTGATGATTTGCTGATTAGTGGGCATAAGATTCCGAAGGTTACGGGCAACGTTTACGTTACTATTGAGTCGCCTATGGGTGTCTATGATGCTTTGGAAGGCAATGTTATTACTGATATTGGTGAGAACGCTACGATGTATGGCGTGTGCAATGCTGCAGTGAACGTTAACTACATTGCAATTGGAAACTCAACAATTGCGCAGACTAAAACCAAATTGGATACAGAATATACAAGAGCAACAGCGGACAGTCGTGTATTCTGGACGAGCAATGGCGACTCTGCTTTTAACATTACTAAAAAGTTCACTTTCACTGAAAACGTAACGCTTAATGCTGCTGCTGCCCATTGGAGTGGAACCGCTAATGCTAATGACTGCTATGCTTTGGCAGCTATTACACAGACACAGACAACTTTCCAGAGCGGGTGGAACCTGACAATAACATGGGTGTTCATTTACGATGCAAACTAAACCAGCAATTTTCTTTCTAACCGTTTTCTTAACTGTTTTATTATTTTTGCCTCTTATTCATCCAGCTTTTGCCACTACAATTTTTAGTGATGGTTTTGAGAGTGGAAGCTTTACAGGCGGCGGATGGACAGAAACTATAACGCAGGGAGGCTCTACGATAAGTGTCGTATCTTCGGGTTCTCCTCATCATGGAACTTATCACGCAAAGGCAACAACTACTTCAACTGAAACAGCATGGTGTGCTGTTTCTAAAACCTTATCTGCGACCTACTCTGAGATTTATATGAGAGTTTACGTGAAATTCGGCAACCTACCAGTAGATGACAACGACATTAGAAGCATCATTAGATTGAGAAATTCACTGGAACAAAATGTAGCTGTAGTATATTTAAAGAAGATTTCCGGTGTTCAAACATGGTGTTCAGATTATCGTCATCTTGGCGGTTGGCTAACAGGAACATCTACGACACCGACACCCGAAGCTGACGTATGGTTCTGTATTGAAATTAAATGGAAAAGCAGCACTGAAGGGCAATCTGATGGCGAGCAACGTGTGTACATTGATGGCGTTGAAAAAATAACTAATATTAATATAGACAACGATGATAGGGGAAGTATTAGGATTTGCGATGCTGGTGGAGACCAAATATGGAACGCTGGTGACTATCATTATTACGACTGTGTTGTCGTCGCCGACACGGGTCCAATCGGACCAGAAACAGCAGCACAAGAATACAGTTTTACGCTTTCAGAAACAGCACATGCCACAGCAAACTTGAACATCCAACAAGAACACACCTACACATTTACTGGAACAATAATCCAATCAAGCATTCTATCTTATAGTGTTGAAGGCATCCAAGAATTTATTGAAACTTTAACGCAAACCGTAACATCTTCTGGAACAACATATTATTGGATGGAACTTTCCTATTCCCTAACTGAAACAGCAAAACCAACAGCAACCCATTCAATCGGTCTGGAAGGAATCTATACTTTAATCCAAACAATAACACCAACAGAAACACGCATAATCCTACAAGAACAACTTTACACTTTAACACAAACCACAACACTCCAAACAATATTAACCTACGCTGGAGAATTAGCGGAAGTATTCATAACAAACATTGAAACCATAACACCACACGAAATCATAACTTACTGGATAGAATCCCCAATAGATTGGAGCATCGTTGCCATTGGGTTGGCAGCACTTGCCTTCGTCATCGCTGCAGCAGCAATCGCACTAAAATAACGCTAAACTTCACTATAACTTAAATCCTTCAGCAAATTCTTATGCAACGGACAAACAAACAATTTCTGCTGCCCCTTCCCATGCCCCATAAACTTTGCCTTCGCACCACAAACTATGCAAACCGCTTGAGGTCCCACATCTCCAGCGACGCCATGCTCAAGCTTATCCGCATAACTGTTAAGAATTTCATTAACGAACTTTCCGAAACTTTTACCCTGCTTCGAAGCTTCCATCGCCAACTTAATGAATGTTTCTTCTTTAACTATCAATTGATATCTTGGCAAACCGGAACACCCTAATGCGTAAATGTATTAATATATATATAAATGTATTTACTGCGTAGAGTAGCGTAACCTAAAAAGCGTTTACCTACATAGATACTCAAAATTCACTTTCACCTTTTAAGTTTTGAAAGGGTCCAATTCCAAAAGTTTGCTTTATGGTCGTTCACGGGGAAAACGTCGAGCATGCTTATTATTCCAAGCAAGAATCCAATTATGAAACTTTCAAACATTTTTGTATCCTTCCTGACATTTGCTCGGATATATGGAATGCTTTTGGGCAATAATCCTTCATGTTTCTAAGAATCCATTTATACATTGACGCAATTGCAACTTTTCGGCATTTAACTAAACTCGCTATATGTGTTTGCCGAACATTGAGGTCTTTTTCTAAAGAAACAATGTATAATATTGCTCCGCTAACAACGTTTGGTTTTCTTCCGATGTGTAACTTTCGCTTTCTAACTTCAGCAGTCAATCTTAAAGCAAAACCGATTGAACGTTTGTCAAATCCAAGTTTTTCACCGTAATCTTTAACATATATGTCAGGATTAATGTAACATGCTTTAGGTTTAACATTTACAGTGCGCAAAAGGATATGGTAATATCTCGAAACGGTTCGTGCAAAGTTCTTGCCATCCCATTCATCCCATTGATAACCAAACAACTCTACAAAATCCTTGAGAACTATGGGATAACAGTGTGATATTCTTATGGCGGTATAGAAAGATGCTACTGCCCAATATTTGTTAATTTTTAATCCTTTCTTCTCCCAAAAAATCTTTGCCAAATCATATACTTCTTTGGATATGGGGATCCTCGTCGAAATTGTTCTATATGCCCACTCAAATTCGGATTCACTCATTCTTTCACACCCATGAAGCTATTGCCTGCGGGTTCTTCTCGAGAAAACTTAACATTTTCTTGACGGTTTCAGCATCCAAGAAAATCCACATACGTTCCTTCCATTCATTTGCGTTTACCTTGTTGTAGCTGATTTTTTCCGTGTGGAATGTTCCACTTATTGCCATGCAAAGTTGAACTTTGTCTTTTTCGGGGTAATGAATCCATCTTAAACGCATTTGCGGATTCTCATTGCCCTTAATGATGCTTTGACGGTCGCTTATGAAAAGCACGTTTGAACCATCCAATAAAATTTCGCTTGACAAGAATTTAGCGCAATCAATTGGATAAGTTTCGCTTTTCCAATATTTGCGGTCATATTTGGGTAAAGCTTGGAACTCTTGCAGGTTAACGAATGTTGCCTTGAAACTTCCGCATCCACAAGTTAACGTTTGTTTGTCGCTGTCCCAGTAAATGTTTTTTCCGCAAACGCTACATGGAAAACGTCTAACATAAACCGTCATTTTCTCCGTCTCCCTTGTCTTCCCTCAGTTTTAGCAGTTTAAAGAAAAGTTTAACGTAGCAAACCAAACATTCTGGTCTATAATAGTATTGCTTCTTGTTTTTGCCATGATAAATCCAACTAAACACTTTGATTTCGCCTCTTTTGATTTTGCGGGAGAAACCTCCACCATGAGATGAAATGAGTAAGAGACAGTTTTGCATGGCGGAAGCTTCTCCTCTCGCATCATTTTATTGGGAAGGCGGTTTCTTCGATTTCCGCTTCACTAAAACCATGCCGCTTAAGGTTAGCTATGATTTCCTTAACTTCCTCTATTTTAGCGTCAGTTTTCCATGAAATGTAAGCGGTTCGCATCCAAACCCTTGCCTCAACAAATTGATATTCTTCTCCGACATCGCTTTCAGTTGCTTCCACAAACTTGAACGGCGTGCTAATAGTATCCGCAATTTCAACAAACCGTTCAAAATCTTTAATGACAAAATCCTTCATTTAAGCAGACCTCCAATCACCTCTTATCAGAACATAAACTTCATTGGTTGTCCAGTCAACAAAAACCACATCAAGTCTTTCATTTGCCAGAAGTTCTTTAATTTCGTCATGGTTGCGATTTTCATAAATGATTAATGTGTCGGTCATTCTTTCCATTCCCCCTCAGTTGCGCCAAGCGGTTTCGCAAACTTTTCAACCATCAAGTCATACCATTTCTTATCCTCTTCCCGCTCGCCTATTGTTGTGCGTCTTTCAGCATAGAAGCAAACGATATGTTTTCCCCCGTCTTTCGGTAAACCCGTAATCCAAAACTCAAGATGATAGAAAACTCCATGCTTCGGGTCAATGCATTTACTATAAACGCAATGATGAACGGGTTTCGACAAGTCAACTTTCCTTTTGAACTCCTCAAAGTCAAAGATTAACTCCTTCATTGCGCTTCACTCTCCTTTTTCTTTGCTTTCTGCAACAACTTCTTAATGGTTTCATCAAAACTTTTCAGTCGCCAAGCACACTTCAACTCAAACAACTCATGATATGTATCTTCCTCAATTTTTATGGAAGTTTTCATTTTATCACCATACTACAAAGTAGAACAAGTAGTATTTAAGCTTTGATATTATGCTCCAAATATGCCACACTATATGGTTAAACGGGTTTATACTTTTGATAGCTTCTTCTAATGTAAAGCTGCAATGTTCGTGGATCCACTTTGAAATAGTCGGCAATCGCCAGAACATCCTTGCCCCAATTATCATAAAGGTAGTTTTCGCAGTATGCCCTTAACCAGTGGCATGGAACACCAAGCAAACAACCAATAATCTGCCAAGCTCTCTGCCTGCTAAACGGAAAAAGCAAAACATCCTCAGCATCCACTAACCGCAAATAATCCAAAACTAAACCAGTTAAACCAGCACGTTCACCATGCAAAGGCAACCACGCCTCCTCCCTGAACTGCTCACGCCTCGGACGATTCTTATATCTGCTTTTGCTAAGCTGAATACCACGCACCACAACCTTATCCTTTTCAATTATGAACTGGTTTTTCTTTAGGCGCAGTATTTCGCTTATCCTTCCCCCTAAAAGGTAGATTAAACTTGCAAGTGCACGGTCACGCACTTGATAAAATTCCATGTCAGTCTTATAATTCCAACCAGGTGCACTTGAAATTTTTTCGTAAAGCTCCTTAGGACTTGGATAATATTGAATGTATTTTAAAGTGCGCCTATTCTTGCCAGTCATAAACTCGCCCTTCAATTGAGCAATTGAGCAAAGCGATTTCCACAATTAAAATTAAAGCTCCACCGACAAAGGCGCATAATCGCCACCAATAGTCCTCAAGTTGTGGTGCTGTAAGTCCGATGCTCCAGTAACTGTTCCAGAGATAAAATTTCTGAAATCCCCATGCAAATAAAACTAAACCTATAGCTACCAAGCACAAATGAAACAATAACTTTAAAGTGCGCCTACCCTTCCCCGTCATACTAAACCACCCAGAATCCACCAGTCTGGCAAAACAGTGTAAAAACCTAATCTACCATGCTGTCCAACAAATTCGTCAACTGCACGAACAACACCAGGACTTGTTGGATAGTCATGTCCGCCTAAAATTCCGCCTTCCTTTACAAGCGGATAGTAAAGTGTTATGTCTTTTTTAACATATTCATATTGGTGATTGCCGTCTATGTAAACGAAGTCTAAGGGTTCTTTAATGTCTTTAACTGCGTCTTCGCTGGTTTTCTTTATGAAAAATGCTTGTTCATATCTGGAAAGTTTCTCTACCGCTATACTGAAAGAATCTTTATGTTTAGTTATTAAGCGTCCGTCTTCAATATAAGCTATGTAGGGGTCAATTAAATATAATTTTTTAATTGGAAGTTCCTTTAAAATGCTTAAAGCATTGTCCGCTTGAGCTACGCCGATTTCCACGCCAATTAGTGGGTTTTTGAAATATTCTTTGGCGAAAAGTATCATAGGACGAGGCGTTTTATTCACCAAGTTTTCAAGGTAGGTAGCTTCGACATATAGTTTGGGAGCAATAAGCTTAACCATCCGATGACGAAGTCCTAATGTTTTACGTGTAAACCAATTAACCATGCTTATCGCCTCAACTAAACACCCACACAGTCCTATCCATTTTTGGTCAAATATTGTTATACGGTTCGATAATATAAGCATATTGTAAAACAATACATAAAAAAGTGTTAAGTTATCACATTAAGTATTGCCTATACTATTCCTCATCTCTGTATAGTGATATCACTCTTTAGCTTTTGCTTTCAACACGTTCTCTACGAATGGTCTTACGATGCGGTTTAACTGTTGTGGATGTAATCCCAATTGATGAATTGGTTTATTGTTGACTGCCCATTCCCATAGGATTTGGAGTTCCTTGTCCTTTAATGTGGATGGGATTTGTGTAGGGCGGGTTAATTTGAATGGTGCGAGTGCATAGGGGTCAAATGGTATATTGGTTTTCGGGACGGGGTAAAATTCCATGCTGAATTCTCCGTTGGGTAGGGGTTTGGTGAAGCTGATAAATCTTGCGTGGTATTTGTTGTCTTTTTCGATTAAACCTTTACACCAGACAGTTGAAGTTAATTCCTTGTCGAAACCTTCGAGGTTATGCAGTATCATGATTAGGCGTGCCCGTGCTTTGCTTATTTCAGGCATTAATGTTACGACTGCTATGTTCTTTGCGGACATGCTGCGTCTCCTATGAACGTGTAAACCAGCTTCGTCAAAAATGTATAGCTTTCGAATGTTGTCTCCGTATAACCATTCTCTTAATGTTGGAAGGTCGGAAATGAATGTTATGCTGTTGCCCTTAGTTTCTATGTTGCTTGCCACTTTTGAAACTATACCCAATTTTAGCATTCTTTCGGCAAGAAGCAGTGAGAAGTCAGTCTTTCCAGTTTTCCAGTCACCCACTATTAGAATCATTGTTGCGGGTTGGTCGAAGAATGCTTTGATGCACATGTCAAAGTCATTGTCTGTCACTTGTTTCTGTTGCTGTTGCATCTAAGCGTTCCTCCAATTCTTTCGGTAAAGTTCCTTTTTCTTTTGCGTAACCGAGCTTTAATCCCATTTCGGTTAATACATCCCTATTCCATGTAACCATACCCAACATTTTAAATGAAGGAATGATTTTCTTATCCAAAATTTCATTAAGTTTCTGGTTGTTCGGGAAAAATAATTTGATGATATGGCAATATGCGATTAATTCTGCTTCTTCTTTTCCAAGGCATGCAATTTCACGGAAGAAGGGTTCTTTTGTGCTGATTTGTTTACTTAAAAGTTTTAATTCGCTGAATAGGATCCTGTCGAGACTCATTTATTTCCCTCGATTTTTGCCATTACACGCCATGTGAATTCCCATGCAAATTTTACTGCTTCCCTAAACTTTCGCTTCATTTTCTCTCTGATTCCTTCCTTCCGTTCCATCAAGCTTCCTCACTATTTTAGTTAGACAAATCGAGGATAAGAACGCTCCTATAAGTGCTAAAGTAACGACAAAAGGATAAAGCGGGTTCAATTCTGGATTGGCATGTTTCTCCATTTCTAAAGCGTAAAAACTCATGGTTTGACAAAGGAACATTCCGAAAATTGCAAGAATCAAAAGCATCCATAAACTCATTGCTCCCCTTCCGCTTTCTCTTTCTTGCCAAACCCAAATCTGCTTTTCTT
>Ga0272448_1001834_pt1 | contig 27928 bp, 21 predicted proteins | sample YNPCB0191_FD_202220 | JGI IMG/M metagenome (GOLD analysis project Ga0272448, IMG submission 202220) | Hot spring sediment microbial communities from Yellowstone National Park, WY, United States - YNP-CB-019-1 | ecosystem: Environmental > Aquatic > Thermal springs > Hot (42-90C) > Sediment... | reverse complement strand
ACACTTGGTGCCCTTTATCATCAAATTAGCATTATTAATAATATATCTTGTTAAGGTATTAACAAGATATATTTAACCTATAAAGAAGTAGACTCTTTATTATAATGTTATTGAATATAGTTTTTGCAGGTATAGGTTTATTAGTTATCATTTACACTATTAAGTACTTGACTCAACCTCAACTTAAATGTCCTTTCATGTCTAGAATACCATCTGATTATTATGTTATAACCACTTCTAAAGAAATATCACCTGAAAATGTTATTCAACAACTAGAAAAACTTAATATAATGGCTAGAGATTATATCGATCATAAAAAATATAGAGTATATCCAGTAGCTGCCTCTAAAGATGATATTGACAAAGCTAAAAATTTAAAATTTGTTATTAAGATAAATAAAGAGGCCTCTTTATTTCTATGTTCATAACTTAATTTGATCTAGGTAAGTATATAATTGTTCAAAATTTAGTGGTCGTTTTTCTTTTAATATTTTAACTAGTTCTTTACCTATCATAAAATTAGTATAACAATCTTCACATATTTTATCAAACATAGTGACATGTTGTTCACATTTACTTTCCCTACACATTGTACAATAGGTTAAATACATTTTATTTTGTGAATTACATCCACAGTTATTTGAACAACTATAACACCTTGGGGTTTCGGTACCATTCCATAATGTATAATATCGCCCCTCATAATCATCAAACAAATAAAAATCATTCATATTATCTCTCCCTGTCCAAATTTTGATGTCGCAATCACAACAATAAGCAAATAAATTTACATAGTTAGACTTATCACCTTCTTTTTCTTTGATATATTTTAATCTCTCTTCGATTATATCAATTGGTAAATATTCATCCAAAGATGGTGGTAACTCTTTATTAGACATAGAACTTAAATATTATCTAATTTATTTATAAATTATCAATTTTAAATTATTTAAGATGACTTAAATAATTCTGGTTCTCAATGATTTTAAAAGTAATATACCCTCAATTAATATTATTACCAGGAGTATATCAGGATTAACACCCATTAGTATTCCTGTAATATAACTATATCTTAACTTTTTACGACATAATTCAGGATCGTCTAATGATAATAATTTAACTATTTTGGAGTTATCATTTGATTTCTTTTTCTTCTTAGGATTTTCCGATTCTAATAATGGTTGATCCATTATATCTGATACTATATTATACCAATTTTGAAATTTCTGATAAACACGATAATTTTCGGCTTTCAAATATTTTTCTGAAGCTAGATGTAACACATTTAATAATTTATCTTTTTGTGACCATATCTCTTCATTAGTCGATTCATTCTTTAACTCATTAATAATCCAATTAAATTCTTCATCAGTTATATCATTCCCTTGTTCTATAGTCTCTGTTAAATTAATCATCAAAAAATCATCTTCTGTTAGAGATTTACTTTTAAAGGCCCAAACATATGATTTTCTAATTAGTTTAAGACAGTCATATCCTGTAATTATAACCTTTAATATAGCATTATTAATTAAATAATGATTAAAAAACTCAATCACGGTAAATTTATTTTGTAGTTCTTCAGAAAATACGGTTTTTAGTATTTCATCTTCTTCTTTTCTCCCTGCTGAACTAATTGGTTTATTTTCAGGGTTATAATCTTCTATCATGGATATTAATTCATTATTAATGGATATCATTTTTTTATCTGCTAAATTTTTATTTAAATTTATTTTTCAATAATTTATCTATTAATTAGTTTCATGTTTATATTATTAATTTCTATATGTCATTTTATCATTTTTAAATTAATTTCTATATGTCATTTTATCATTTTTAAATTAATATTATATTTTATCTATTGTTATTTATTAAATATTCTGTCTTCCAATGTATCTCTTCCACTTTATATTATTATTTATTCAAATTAAGATCATTTTGTCTACGCTAATATGATTAATACAATAACTTATAAATTATTTATTAAAATATATTAATTATTGAGTCTATTTATAATAGCTAATACTTCTTTTGTTTATTAATAAACATGATATTATTTCATATTAATCATTACGAAATAAATAATTATATATAATGTTTATCAATATGAAATAAATAATTATATATAATGTTTATCAATATGAAATAAATAATTATATAACATTTATCAATTTATTGATATATTAATCTCTTTTATTATCTATTTATCTAATAATTATTATCTATCATCTAATAATTATTATCTATCATCTAATAATTATTATCTATCATCTAATAATTATTATTTATCATCTAATAATTATTATTTATCATCTAATAATTATTATTTATTAATTATTTATCTATCTATTGTTTATCTATTATTGTTTATCTATTATTTACCTAATTTAAATTATTTATTTATTATTTATATAATAATTAATACCTAAATATTTAATATTTATTATTTTATCTGATTAAAGTCTTAAAATCAGGTTTTTAAATAAACAATATTTATTAATAACTTAGTTGGGTGTTTAACAAAACAGATTAATTAGATAATTTAATTAATTTAATTAAATTAATTGATATTTGATTATCCAAATATATTTATTTTATATACTTATAGTTTAAATATAATATAATGTTCTTTGAACTTAAATATTAATAAATATTCAACATTTATTAAAAATTGAAAAAGACTTAAAGACTTATATTTTAAATATAAGAAATGTCCAAACTAAAGAGTTAGTTTGGAACCTACCGAAATTGTGTGGAGCCCCTTTAGACAGAGGTGGAGAACTCCAATGACCGCACGTGTCGAAGGACGGATAGGTAATGTCTACATTACTTCCTCAATAGATTAACATAGCTGCTAAAGTCTATTGATGTTGTGCTCTTTAAGGCGGCAACAACCAACCCTGCCTTTTAAACGTTTAATTGCCATTTTTTACCAGTCAATCTCATCTTTGTTAACTCTTACCGGCCAATCCCATTTTTTTTAACTTTTACCGGCCAATCCCGCCTTTTTTTTAACTTTTATCGACCAATCCCATCTTTTTTTTAACTTTTACCGACCAATCCCATCTTTTTTTTAACTTTTACCGGCCAATCCCATCTTTTTTTTTTTAACTTTTACCGGCCAATCCCGCCTTTTTTTTAACTTTTACCGACCAATCCCATCTTTTTTTTTAACTTTTACCGGCCAATCCCGCCTTTTTTTTTAAGCTTTAAATATTTATTAATGTAATCAATAAATATTTACCATTAGAGTTAATAGACTATCTATATCATGAAATCAGGGTTTAATTAATATTACATTTAAAATAATTATTTTTCGGTGTAAATATTCATGTGTAATAATTAAATATTTAATATTTATAATTTGTTAACTATTAATGTTGATTTTACAATAAATAAAGATTATCTATCAATTATTGATTCTAGATCGGACATAAATTCCTGCACTATTAGCAATAGGAAAAATATACCACTTAATTATTTTGAAATGTTCAATTAGCTAAAGTATTAATAATATATGTTAGAATTATTATCATCAATTTAAATTCATATTAAATTATTAAGATCATTCAACCTGTTATTTCTTATTTATCTATTATTTTTATTAATTTGTTAATGAATACACTAATAAATAAACAATAACTAATTAACAGTTAACACCAATAAGATATTAAACTGTCAAAAAAACATAATATTATTTGACATTTAAATGCTATATCAATATGTTATTGATAAAATTTTAACAGGTTTAAAAAGAAGATCAAGACAATTTTAATGTGTTGAGGGGGTTAATAATAAAATAAGAAGTTAATAGATTAACATGAAGATAATTCATTAATGTCAACTTAATAAGTTAACAAAGAATAATATTAATACAATCTGATTAAGATCCCAATAAGTTAATAAATCTTAATAAATTAATAATAAACTAACAAGTTAATAAATCTTAATGAATCAACAATAAGTTAATAAATCTTAATGAATCAACAATAAGTTAATAAATCTTAATGAATCAACAATAAGTTAATAAATCTTAATAGATTAATAATAAACTAACAAGTTAATGAGATTTTAATAGGTTAATAAAATTACAATTCTAAATATAATAACATAACAGTATATTAATAAGAATACACAACTAATAGATATTAGTTAGCACTAATATCTATCTCGATTCCATTATATTACTATAGAATATTAAGTGTTAATATTCTTCAGATTCAATTTCAATAAAATTTAAATCATCATATAAATCAAGTTCTCTCAATGTTTTATTTGATTGTGTTTTATAATCTGTATGGATAAATATTCTATTACCCGTTTTATAAACAAAATAATAGAAATATAAATCACCTGAAACATATTTTTCTAAATTTTCTAATTTTAATAATATTGATTTTAATTTATTATCTGCACCTATTTTAATAGTATTAATTTTTCGACCCCCGTAGTAGACATTAACTAATTTAAAATTATTAATCTGATATAAATAGTCATAATATTGTTTCCATGTATTATTAGTTGGTTTACTATTAACTAATATATTAAAATCATGTTGACTCTTTAATAACCAAAATTGCTCATTATTACATAATTGATAAGTTATCATTGATGAGTTACAGAGTTGGTTTAATTTATGATAAGGAATACGAATCATGATTTGATAAACTATATCACGAGGTAAATCAATAAAATTCTGACTTAGATTCATTCTAATTTTAATATGTATGTAAAATAATTATAATTTACAGCTATTAAATTATATAATAATATTTAGATATCTTAAAATTATTAATAATTCTAAATTATATGTTATGACAAACATTGATATTTATATATTTTCCTGATAATTGATACTATATTAATTTATTTTGGTTGATAATACTATTAAATGTAATATTCATAATGAATATTAACTATTGATTAGATGGTGTTAATGAATATTAACTATTGATTAGATGGTGTTAATGAATATTAACTATTGATTAGATGATCACAATTTTGGGTCACTTGTTGAAATAGTAATATACATCATTAAAGTTTAAAAATAAGATATTATTAATATAGATCGTTAAAGTTTAAGAATAAGATATTATTAATATACATCGTTAACGTTTAAAAATAAGATATTATTAACATGATAATATCTTATTAGCACCTTTTATTCTTGTTAGTATTATGTGATAGGTGTATCAACAACTTATATATCTATTAACAGATAATATGTTTAACAATATAAATATTTTTAACATTATTAAGTTTAAAAATAATAGATAACGGAGAATATTGAGTAATAAATTACTGTTTAGACATAATAAAACTAAGCTATTAAAAATACCATCTCCTATATTAACAAATAAAAAATACAATTTAACTAGGTATGATTAAAAGAAAATTGATATTATTTTCTTTTAATTTATTAATTGATAATGTCCAACTTTAAACCCTATCAATATAAAAATTCCAAAGCCTGTGAGGTTTGGATTTTGTATTTGGATACAAATCAACTTGAATTAAAATGGTTTGGATCAGTTACCTTAAGTAATCCAGGGCACTTTAATTACTGTGAATTTACATCTGATCAAAGTAAAACTAGTACTTTCTCTTTTGGACCTTTTAAGAGTCAGTGTCATCCTGAACAAACAATTTTTGAAAGTGCTTTGACTGCAACTACGAAAAAATGTGGTTATTTTAAATTTAATAACCTAGAAAATAAACTATTAACAGCTCCTTTTATCTGTCATGATCTTGAAGGTAATTTAACTACTAATTATTCTCCATATGTAGAGTATGAGTGTATTACTTTTTTCGTCAGAATTGATAATACATATGGAGATATAGCTAATAAGTGTACTAAATCTACTATAAAGGCTTATTCTCAACATTTTGATGACAACAATTATGAATATTTTACTAGTATTGAAGAATTATTTAACTACAAACGTGATATTGAAAGCCTTATGTTTAAAGAAGTAGAAGTTGAACCTCTTTTTCAACAGGTCACTAATAATATTTTACCCATTATCAACGTTGCCAATACAGTTCGTATTAATCCCTTTGGGTTTCCAGATGCTAATAAAAGGGAAGGAACGGGTTTAATCATTAATACAGTTCCACTAATACCAATAGCTGCTAAAACGCTAAAAAATATCCGTCAAATTATTAATGAACTCTTTGATACTGATTATTGGTTTGAATTAATAAATTCCAAAATAAATCCAATCTTAACACAAATTAACACATTAGAGTCTTATTGCAATAAACCTAATTTAATTAATATTTATTTACCATTAAAATTAGAATTAACTCAATTATTAGACCGATTTCGACATTTACCCTTAAGTAACACTGAACTATCAAAACTTTATCATATTACTAATTCTTCCTTTGATCTCTTAATTAATTTTTGTTTGATTCTTAAACAAGAGGATTTTGAATCTGTTCCACCTCTTATTAGTCAATTGGTTATTGTTACTCTCTCTAAACTTAATTCATTTAAATCCAATGATTCTATGAAAAGATTAATGATTTAGAATTCAGATTAAAAAAACTATCTCTTCCTATCTTATTTAATGAACTACACTCTTTTATTGAACAGTTAATCTATCTTAAAAATGGTGCTTCATTTAAATGAATATCCAACACCAATACTGTCCGAGTTAATAACTCAAACACGTAAGCACAACTCGTTTTAAATGTTCTCAAGGACATACTTTTAGGACAACAATTATTAAATTTTTATACTACTATGCCTCAAAATTCACCCCTTCCCATAACTTGTTCTTATAATTACTAAATTAACATATTATGTCTAAATAAATGATAATAGAATAATTAAAAATATCTTGGAGCTGTGATCGCCCTGTTGAATGAACTAAGTGAATACTGGGTGATCTTACGGATTAATTCTTCATCGCTAGTATTTTTAAGATTTCTCGCGGATTCAATTATAATTGATCGTAATCCATAATATAAATCAAGTTCTTGTAGTGTTTTATTTACGTATTTTTCATAATCAATATCAATCGTAATTATTTTATCTGTTTTATAAACGAAATAATAGAAAAATAAACCCCCACCCAGATTAGTATTTTGTCTTAATCTTAATAATAGTGTTCCTAATTTATCATATGCGTTAACTTCTAGAGTATCTATTACTTTACCATTTAAATAGATCCCGATTAATTTAGGATTATTAATCTCGTATAAATAATCATAATATTGTTTCCATGAGATGGTAGTTGGTTTACTGTTAACTGCTACATTAAAATCATGTTGACTTTTTAATAACCAAAATTGTTCATTACCACATAATTGTTGTGCGATCTTCGAGGTATTACAAAGTCTATTTAATTTATCATAAGGAATTTTAATCATGATTTGAAAAATCACATCACGAGGTAACTTAATTAATTCCATATTCATTTAAAATACTTGATTATTTTAAATTTTAAAATAATCAGGCAGTAAAAAGTTACTAATTTTACACAATGTACCTAGATATTCCATAATAATATCTCAGTTAGGGTTCTTAGAATAATATAAACTTATATATTGGGTAGTTATTATACAAGTGATTAGATAATTTGTACACATTAATTATTTATCATGACATAATTAATTAATTTATTATTGCTAGTTTATAGTCACTAGAGCTAATAAATTAATGGTTAATATTACCCATATGTAACTAAGTAGATCATTGATAATTTAAATATCACGCTACTGAACTAATTTTATCAGTTATAATAGTCTCTGTTTAACTAAAGGTATAACCTCAATAGTTTTAAGGTTATGATATAAATTAAGTTCATTTAGTGTTTTATGTTTTTTTGACAGATAATCATTATCAATAATGATCCTTTCTCCTGTTTTGTATACGAAATGATATAATGTTGGATTACCGCTACCAAATGTAGATTGATGTTTTAATCTTGTTCTTAATACTAAATCAAATAGTATATCATCCATTCTAACTTTTTCAGTAGCAATTTTAATATCATTAAAATACATATTTATCATTTTAGGGTTGAGGGTCTCATATAAATAATCATAATATTGTTTCCATGATATATCAATTGGTTTACTATTAACTAATATATTAAAATCATGTTGACTCTTTAATAACCAAAATTGCTCATTATTATATAATTGATGAGTTATTTTTGATGCACTACAGAGTCGATTTAATTTGTGGTAAGGGATTCGAATCATAATCTGATAAATAACATCACGAGGTAAATTAATTAATTCCTGACCTAGATTCATTTTAAGTTTAATATAATTTAACATAATATTTATGATTAATTATTTGATTTCATTTTTAGTCATATCTTTTAATAACTACTGTATTATCTATTCATGTTAATATATGACACTTACGATGTTTATAAATTTCGGGTTAAAGTATAATAATTAGACTAAATATAATCAATCATAGTCAGTTAATAATTATTAACTATTGTTTCATGAATGTTGATGATATTATTAGCTAAAAAAGATATTAACAGGTTTTTGAGATCATTCATTATTGAAATTAGAATGACATCAATAAAAAATAATCTAAATATTAACTTCAATACTGTTATCTGGTCTTGAGATCTAAATTTATCGATATTTAGAAATGTTCAATTAGGAACCTACTGAACAGAGGTAAATGTTAGTTTCATGAGTTCACTTGTGTCGTAGAGAGGATAAGTACATTTGTGTTAATTCTCTAATAATTTATATTAACTGCATATTTCTATTAGCATAGTATACAATAATGAAGTTTTATATTATTATCACTAAATATTCTGTTTACTTAATAATAATTTTAACCTTTTAATATTAAAGGTCAATTATAGCTGTTAATTTAACATTAACAATTCTTTTAACTTAAAGATTAATATCATTTTATAATACCTTACCTTTTCTATCTTAAAGGTCAATTATAGCTGTTAATATCAATTTAATGATATTACAATAAATATTTACCATATATTAAACAGATAATTGAATGCTTATATTTGTAAATGTAATAGCAGCTAATATTTATAATATTATATTAACTTATTGGATAGTTAACACTTAAGGATCACTAATTAATGTTTACTCTAAGTCACTTCTCTTAATTTCATGTTGTTGATAATTATCGCTAGGTTCATAGAACTTCCTAAAAGTAGCTAATAGTAGTTCATAGGAAAGAATCATATGATGTGATAATTAAATAATCATCGCTAAACTTATAAAACTTAGACTTCTAAGTTATCTAAAAAACACTTGTCCTCTTGATAATCCATTTTAATGATTAACTGAGATTAACAATTATCGCTAGATTTAGAAAAATTTTGGAGATCTCTTGGGTAAAGCACCATATAGTAGGATTTATTAAATAAGAATAATAATCCTAACCAGATTCAGGTAACTTCCCTAAATCTTTTAGAGAAATTATATATGATGTGAGACTTTCATAAATTCATCTTAATTAAGATGAATTAAGTTCGATATTTAAGTGGATCTAATAGTAACTTAGGGAAGTACTAGGTGATGATAATTATTAATTAAGATTACTAATTATCTTGACAATCAAATAAAATTAATCAATAAAGTTGGTTGATTAGCCTCTTAATAATTAATCATCCCTTGACAATTAATAATTTTCTTAGTTAACATAAGATTAATAATAAATCTTATGTTAGTAGTAAATTTATTGATAATTAATTATCTTTATTATTAAACACTCTCATAATTCATCTAAATAATTAATATTGAGCAATTTATTAATTATCAATCTTTTGATCAATAATCTTCTTAATAGTTAAATGGGATTTATTAACATCCTAATTAATAATTGATTAAGATCAATAATCTTCTTGATAGTAAAATGAGATTAATTAACATCTTAATTAATTATTAATTAAGATCAATAATCTTCTTAATAGTTAAATGAGATTTATTAACATCTTAATTAATAATTAATTAAGATCAATAATCTTCTTGATAGTAAAATGAGTTTACTCAACATCTTAATAATTGTTTAAGATGTTGAGTAAATATATTAATTATCTTCTGATGATTTATTATCATTTTAGATTCATCTTGATACTAATTCTCTTAATAATTAGTGATGATCAAGGGAGAATTAATTATTAAGCATTAATTAATCAAGATATATCTTAAAGAAGTCTTTTAATCAAGATGGATCTAAAATGATAATAAATCATGATGAGTATTAATCAATATGGATTATTAATAATAATAATAAGTGTTTGTATATTATTGGTAAATGTATTGATGATAAAATAAGATGATTATTAATCACATTTACCAATAATTATAATCATAATTATTGGTATATTATTAATAAATGTGTTGACGATAAAATAAAATTAATTAATCATACTTTTGATATTTATCATTACTCAATCTAAAGATGATCATTTAACAATTAGTAATTAAGATATTCCTTAATTACTAACGAAGAAAAAGTGACATGTGATAATATAACTTATATTTATGTTTCCAAGCACTTTAGTATAATAATTAATGTTAATAAACTATATTATTAGAATGATATTAACTTATCAATCCAATTGTAATATTATTAGTCCATTAAACTAATAGTGTTATTAATTTTTTGTCTATAAAATTTTAATGATAATTTATATTATTTTGGTTAAATAATCAATGTAATAACTTATTTAATATATTAAATAGTTATTAACATGTTTATTTAACAGATTCAAAATACTTAAAATATTAAAAGAAATTTCATCAAATTTAAGACAATGTTTATTATTGGATAAACTGATATCAGCAGATATATTATATTGTCTTTGTCTTTATTAGTTGACAATAAATGAGCATTAACTTGTTATAAAGATTAAATCTTGTCGAAAAAAGAATCTATTACATTTGGTAACATTTTTAAAAATGTTGATATCCATAAAATATATTGTGGAGATCAGATCAATTATATTTGTTATAAATGAAATAGGTACATTAATCAGTTTATAATTTGGATATTGATAGTGATTAATAAGTTAATTAGTTAATCGTTGTAGATTATTAACATAATAAGTAACATATTGGTCTTCAATAGATAATTATTAATCAGTTTTAATAATTATCTATAATTACAATTTAAATGAATAACATTAGTAATGTGACATAATTTACTGTATAAATATAATAAGATTATTGTATTAAATAAATATAATAAGATTATTGTATTAAATAAATATAATAAGATTATTGTATTAAATAAATATAATAAGATTATTGTATTAAATAAATATTTAATTGCAATTGTAATAGATTAAGTATTGATCTATTAGCGTATTAATTAAATTATAAGATAATTAATTAAAAGTGAATAAAAATAGTCTTGTTTCATCAAGTCACCAAATGAAATATAATAAATATTATGATTGCATATTAAAATATAAAACTATAGATAAAGAGGGAGAATGTAAAGTACATCGATTAGTAGTTGGCAAGAGTAAATTGTTAAAAAAGATGTTTAAATATCAAAATGCAACATTAACAACGATAGATAATAATTTTTATCATACTTACAATATAGAATTATCATATACAGAAAAATCATTATTAACTATAATTGATATATTATATAAGCGATCATATACAATACCGAGTGATCCATATGAGTTATATGATTTATTAATGACCTTAAGTTATTTAAGTATAACCAATGAAACATTGGATGATGTTATAAAAGGAATACTATATATTATAGAAAAAATAGAAGATAAAATATTATTAAATAATGTATTAATAGCTATATTAATGGTAGAGGGAATAAAAAATGAAATCAAAAAAGGTATTATGTCGCTCTATTATTATTTATTGGAAGATAATATGAAAACAGATATTAAAGATAATTATTCACAATTTTTACCAGCAAAAATATATGATAATGTTAATCAAGTAGTAGACAATATAATCATATTATCTCATAAAGCGGGTCAAAGATATAAACATTCAACAATAGAATATAAAGGATTACAATTTCATACTTATAGTACTAGAAGTTATATCGATGAGGATAGTACTGGATTTTGGTTAGAATGTAGACCTATCAATGAGAAGCTAAAAAAGGAAAATTATGTTAATTTAATTGGTGAAATAGAATATGAACCTATAATGGGTTTAATAGATTTATGGATTTTTGATGGTATTAACGATCATCAATGCTATCATTTACACTCAAAGAATAATAAATTTAGGTTTCCTGGTAAAATAGACAAATTAGATGCCAAAAGAGAACGATATGGAAAAGTTTTATATGATATATTTAATGAATATGTTAAATATCAATTTGTTATAACTATTATTTAATAAGATTAAGATATTATCATTTGGTGATGAATGATAATATCTGATAGATAGAAATTATTTGGTAATATCAAGGCGACAGATTGGACATATTTTATTAATTTCTAACCATTTAATAATACACTCTTTATGAAAACAATGTAAACATGAAGGCAAAGATAATAAATCTTCATCTTCTTCATAATCACATAAACAAATATTACATTTATTATCTTTATCAGTGTCTTTATTATATTTTCTACAAGGTAAAGATTGAATAGTATTAGAATCAGCGCCTTTCGAAACTGGTGGTATTAATTCGGATAATCTTAACAATTCTTCATAGGATTCAGTATTAATTTCTTCCATTGATCCAACATTTAATAATTGACTCACTAAGGTGGCAAAAAAATCTAAATTATTTCCATTAATTGTAGCCAAATTAAATGCAGGTGCTGCTGAAGATATTGAAGGAATAGTAAACGAAGATGTAGACATAAATGAGGATGTCCTTGATGGTAATGAAGAAAAAGTGGTTGATGTTGAATGGGAAGTAAATGATGATGAAGAAGAAATAGATGGTAATGAAGAAGTAGTAAATGATGATGAAGAAGAAATAGACGGTAATGAAGGAATATTAAATGATGATGAAGAAATAGATGGTAATGAAGGAATATTAAATGATGATGACATAGATGGTACTGAAGGAATATTAAATGATGATGAAGAAATAGATGGTAATGAAGGAATATTGAATGATGATGACATAGATGGTACTGAAGGAATATTAAATGATGATGACATAGATGGTAATGAAGAAATAGATGTAGAACTGAAAATTCTACGTCTTGGTAAAAATCTATTATTGTTATTAGTAGAATGATAATTACTGTTAATGGAAGAATGATTATTATTGTTAGTAGAACGATGATTGTTGTTATTAGTGTTAGTGGAAGAACGATTATTATTATTAGAAGAATGATGATAATCAAATGAAGTATATAGTTCTTCAAGTAGATCTTGTTGTAATAATTCAGCTTGTAATTCACGAGCTAATTCTTCATCTTTACTAATATCAATAGTAGAAGGAGGAATACTAATATCAATAGTAGAAGGAGGAATACTATTATCGATAGTAGAAGAAGAGGTGGTATCGCTAATAGTAGAAGGAGAAATACTATTATCGATAGTAGAAGAAGGAAGACTATTATTAATAGTAGAAGAAGAGGAAAGAGTATCGATAATAGTAGAAGAGGAAGTATTATCAAAAGTTATAGGAGATTGAGATAAAGTGATAACAGAAGATGAATTATTAACGAGGGGGGAAGATGATGATTGATTAATAGTTGATTCTGAGGTATCAGTGGGAACATTCTGTTGGTTATATTTTTGTTGTTGCAATTTAACATAATCAAGATACTGTTGATCAAAATTATTATTCGACATTTATAGAGATTATAAATATTTATTTATAATCCATTTAGAAAATCATTTTTAAAGTCAAAAAGGCATATTATAAAACCAATCATACTTTGAAGTAATAGACATGAGTTGAAAATAGTTAATAGAATCACCTAATGATATAACTTTTGAGGTTAGCAAACCATTAATTTCTTTTTTAAAGTCAATAAATCCTTCAGCATAATGAATGGTCAACATACTGATATAATCAGTTGGTGTATTAATTATGATACGTTTAAAAGAAGTATTTACAATACCATCGCCATAATTAACAAAGATGCTTTTAATAAGATTAAAATTCTTTAACAGAAAGGCATCAGGTGTTAAATCTTTAGATAATGCCAATTTGTTAAAATCTAATTTAGTATTATATAAATATAAGGAAGCACCTAATCGATAAATATAATACCCTGTACTATAGTTAATTAATAGTTGTAGTATTGTAATATAATGCAATTCGGCTAATTTATCATCGAAAAGTAAACGATTTTCCCTCCACCAGTGATGTTCAAATTTAAATATTAAATCAGTGTTAATTTTAATACTAGAGCATAAATATTGCTCAATTTTTTTACTATCAAGTGAATATAAATAAGCTAAAAAATCGTCAACCGAAGGTATTAATGATTCTTTGCACATGTAATACATATAATTACATGTTTGTGATAAGGAATAGATATCTTTAATATCTAATACAGATATTATGAGAAGCCAACTATCCTCCATGAACTAATGATAATTAGTTATAAAAATAAAATTTTAATTTCCATTGTTATTTATCATCAATAAACCACAATAATATCAATCAAAATTAATCATATTGATCACAAAGTAAATTATTATTTAATTAATAGAATATTTATCTATTTGATTAATAGAACATTTATCTATTTAATGGATTAATATTAATCATATTGATCACAAAGTAAATTATTATTTAATTAATAGAATATTTATCTATTTAATTAATAGAACATTTATCTATTTAATGGATAAATATTAATATTAATATTAAATTGGGTAAATATTGCTCAAAAAATGTCTTTGATTAGTCCTTAACCACATAATTAATAATTAATTATTAATCTCTTGATTAATTGGTAATGTTCAAATTAACTTTCTAATGAATCACTGATTATTAATCATTAATATAATTATAATTAATGATTAAACAATGGTTATTTAATTAATGGTTGACTCCTTGGTCAATCATTAACTTTATTATTATTAATTTATGTTAGTAATGTTAAATGGAAATTATTAATATTAATTACAACATTTTAATTAAATAGCAATTATTAACTTTTTAATTACTGACTAATTATAAGCTCTTAAGATGACATTACTATCAGTAAATGGTATTACATACTTTTGAAAAATAGTAACAAATAATAATTAAGCTACTATTTTCTTGGTTAATATTATGTTGATTAATTAAATTTCTATCAATAAATAACCTAATATGCCGTTAATTAAATATTAATCTAATATTTTGATTAAATATTATCTCTTGATTAATACTATTATTCCATTAATTAATTATTTATATTTTTTACACTTGCTAATCAATAATAATTATATGATTCCTCTTGTTCAATAATAAATATTTAATATTAAATTAAAACACCCAATATTAATCAAGAGAAATCATATAATTATTAATTAAATGGTTGCTCTTTAATAATGATTATTGGGTAATAAAGGAGTTATCAAAGTTAATAATAAATGTTAACTACCGGATTAATATTCAATCAAAGGATTATTAGGTTAAGATTAAATCAAACTAAGATTCAATAAAAGGAATAGTAGGTTGATTATTTATCAAGATATTAATTAAAAGTATATTAGGTTAAGATTTAATTATTTATCATTGGTATTATTTCGATAAATAATTGGAAGTTTAATAAATACCAAGATTTGTTGGTAATATTTCTTTGATCAATAGACTATGTTTTGCTAGTTATAGAACTTTATGATAGAGCTTATAATTATTCTGAAGGAAATATCAAATGGAATAATAGATTAGAAAAACTCACCCACCCTAAGAAGTAAGTGAAAAATAGCTAATTCCTCAAGAAAAAGACACTATAATTTTAAGGGATTACCAACAGATAATGAAGATTATTTAATTAAGATTGATAAGGAATATGATTTTTAATATCTAATTAGTGACCTTTATAAAGTGAACTCAATTAATGTATATAACACGAGTAATTAGATATAAGTTTTATCGTTGAAAATTAACTAATATAAATATTGGTGAATTAATCTAGTGGATTTCTGTCTGAAATGTTTCTCCGTTATTATCATATAAAATCACTAGGGGGATGTGAGTAGGTATAATAAAATAGATATTAATGTTATGTATAATAAAAGTAATAAATAATAAATTTTATACAAAGTAATTATAAAAATGAGAGAAGATAAAATAATGATCAACATTAACAAGAAACGTCTGATTGAAAAAATATCTATTTATTCATTTTTAATATTATGGACAATATCAATAATCAAAATAATATCATCAACAATAACTTTTAAAACAACTCTGATATCAGGATTTTTATCAATAATAGTAGCTAATTTTCTGAGTGGTTTAGTACATTGGACAGCTAATACCTGGGGTTCAATAAAAATTCCAATAATAGGTAATTATATAAAATCATTTAGAGAACATCATGTAAATCCTAGTGAAATTAATCAACATGATTATATTGAAACTAATGGAGATAATTGTTTAGTAGCACTACCATTATTATTATATGTAAATATAATGGAGGAAAAGGTATTTTTAGTTTGGTTAGCTACTTGGATAGCCATAACTAATCAAATACATAAATGGTCACATATGAACAATGCACCTAATTATATAAGGTTTCTACAAAAAAATAGAATGATATTATCCAAAAGGGATCATCATCAGCATCATATCAAGCCATTTGATTGTAATTATTGTATTACGACTGGATGGTTAAATCCAATTTTAACTAAAATTGGATTTTGGAGAGGATTAGAAAAGATAATAACTTTAATAACAGGTTATAAACCACGAGAAGATGATATATTCTGGTCTACTTCAATAATAATCAGCTAAAGCGCCAAGAAAACGTTTATCTGTACGATTAGTATTTTTAATTGGATCATCTTGTAACATGAAGATTAGGAAGAAAATAACCAATAGAAGAATAAACCATAAAAATAGCATTTAATGCTAAATTAATATAATTATTTTAAATTCAATTTTAATTTAGTGATTAATCTATAAATGATGGTGCCTTAAGGTCAGAGTCGCTATCATAATCATTAAGACCATAATTTCGTAACATAGCTTTACGAATATCCTTAGTATTTTTCACATTACTATATCGATGAGCTGATGGAAAAATTGATAAATAGTCGTAATTATCTATGTCATGAATATTAACTAATTTAGTATATAACTCTAAATTGTAACGTTTCATCCACTGACTTAATTTGTTACGAGCTGTAATTAATGATTTATTTTTGGTATATTGCATTAATAGATGTTTAAAATCTCGAAAAGTACATTTAGTATTAGTAATAGCAGTACATAATGTATAGTGATCACCATCTTGATATTCAATACATTCATATTTGATAAGTAAATCAAAATAATAATATTGATATCTCTGAATTAAAAGTGTTATTTGATCATTTAATTGACTTTGATCAATAGTTAAAGAGCTATTGTGTCCAATAAAAAGTAGCGCATCATCTAATTTAGCACAATTTAATTCAATATATTCAAAGGACTTAGTTAATATTTTTATATTATAAGATGTATTAGGACCATAGTAAGAGTATCCTGTATGATTAGTAATATATTTAAAATAAATATTATTACTGATTAATTGGTAATCATCAGTATCTATATAGATTTCGGTTAATTCTTCAGCAGTATGATTAGTTCCAGATTGTCCTTCCCAAATAATTTGAGAAGGTGAAAAATGATATTTCCACATGGTCTCTTGTGTATTATCAATAGCATCTAGAGACATTAATAATGTTAATTGACGTTGAGTATCGACCATTTAATTATCAATATGATAATTAAATAGTATTCATTTTTAGAATGAGTTATTTATCAAGTAAAGTGCTGATATCATTAAGAGTAATAGGTTTAATTTTAGATTTACGGAATACATTAGGTAACATTGTATATAAATCGCAATAAACAGCAATAAGATAAATCTTAAAAGTTTCCCCAGTCTCAAGATAGATAAATCGTCGATCTGATAGGGGTAAGGGGGATTTAGTTACTTTCAATTGATAAATAAGAGCAGGATGTGAAGAAGAATAAAAAAAATCATTTTCTTGATAATTAGAGATAACGATGTTATCTTGAATATAAGAATAATGGGTTTTATTTACATATAACATATGTTCTCTGAATGAAAAAATAAGTCTACCGAGGGGTTGATTGTTAACAATTAGACCATAACCTGGATAGGGTTTAAATTTTAATATCCATCGATTAACTACTAAATAATGATAATAACTAAGAAATAAAAGAGTATTATGAATTTCGTGAGTGTGAATTGAATTATGTGGAATAAACTGTTGACGAATTGAGATCAGACCAATAGATTCAATTATTGATTGTTCAGCAATTTTTTTGAAAACTTTTGATACTTTAAACAATGAACATTTGGCTTTAATATCTAAATAGGATAAAACTAGTGATAATACTAAACGCATTATCTAATGAATAATTGGATTAAATTTAATTCAATTTTAATTTAACCAATTGGAACTCCTAATAATGCCATTCTTCTAGAGGTATAAGATCCAGTAGTAGGTAGATCTGTACTAATACCGAAGGGTTGTGCAATTTGTTGATTATTAGAAGAATAAATGATATAGAAAGTATTATTACTAGGACGCCAAACAGCTACATCACTAATACCATCACCATCAAAATCTCCTTCTAAAGGAAGATCACCTAATTGACCCCAACCTACAACTTTAGTAGTACCAACAAATTGATCTAAAATATACCAAGTTCCTATATTTGCTCTCCATATTACTAATTGTGAATAACCTACTCCTAAATAATCACCTACTATAGGTACATCTTTAGAATTGGGATATGGTAACCCCCATGCTCTAACTATTTGTTGTTGAGTTAGAGGATCTAAGATATAAAAAGTAGCATTACTAGGACGCCAAACACCTACTTGTGATCTTCCTTTATTTAACCAATCACCGGTTAATGGAATATCACTACTTAATCCATAGGCTACAGTCAATTGTTTTTGTAAATATCTATTAGTAAAATACCAAGTACCACTTCTATAAACACCCAATTCTTCTACACCATCACCATTCCAATCAGCACAAAGAGGATAATCTCCTGACTGAGAAGATCCCCAGGGAACGGCGGATTGAGGAGCAGTAGTATCACCAATTGGTGGATAAATATAGAAATTATTAGTACTAGGTCTCCAGACAGTTAAACTAGTTTCGGCTGCACTGTAAGAAAGAGCAGGAATAATAATATCTGTTGAAAGTCCAAAGGCTATATTAAAAGAAGGAGATAGAACATACCAAGTACTAGCAGAACTACGCCAAACAGCAATTTCCGATTTGCCACTATCAGTAAAATCAGATGGTATTTTACCAAATAATGTGCCTTTAACGGGTTGAATCCGTGCCCAATAATTTCCCCATAAATTAGAACTACCAGCATATTCTATTAAAACCCAAAAATTATAATCATCACTTGGATCAACAAAATTACTATTATAATCACCCCATCTTACTTCTCCAGATCCGAAGTCTTTAGTATAAGGTCCTTCACCATTTTTCAACAAAGTATCCGCTCTAAATGTGCTAGGTGCATCAGTATGATCACGATAAGCATAATTAGCACTAGCATATTGAGAAGCTGAGAATCTCGAATAAGCAAGTAAAACATCTAATGATCTATTAACAGCTATACTAGGATATGCAAAAAATAGTTGATTAGTCGGATCATCTATATAACCATGTTGAATTAATTGTGGTGTTGGTGTAAAATCCCACCATTGAATACTTGCTCTGGTTGGTGTACCTACAGGTAAAAAGATAGTATGTGTACACCATAATCTTCCTGCTCTGTAGACCACATTTTGAATACGATCATCACCTGTATCAATACGTGTAGTAGTACCAAGTTGAGGTGCAAATCCTCCATTAATAAACTGACCAGCTGGTGCCCAAGCAGAAGAACTTACAAATCCAACTGTTAAGTTTAAAACCCCATTTACAATTGAGGCAATACGCAAATATCCAATACCACTAATATTAGAATTATAACTTTGAACTAAATACATGATAGATATATTGGGATCATCTGAAATCATAGGTGTAAACCCAGCTCCTTGACTTACATCGATATTAATTATTTGATATGATAATTGTTGATTATATAATGCTGCTTTATCAATAACAAACAATCTAACTCCCGCAAAATTATTACCACTAACTGTAAAAAGATTAACACTAATAACTACAGTTGTTGCATTAAATCCTAATTGTGGATAATCAGCCCACTTAACACCTGTCGGATCTGCTCTAATGGCAAATCCTTTAAAATTAGTAGCCTCTTGAGATAATGAAAAAGCTATAAATACTTGACTATTACTACTTTCTGCATTATTTGCTGCACAGGCAATCCAATGATTACTAAATTGATCATAAACAATCCGTGGATCAAATGCATTTGATGCTGCCCAAAAAGTAGTTATATTTTGTAATTGTAGAAATGTTCCATCGCGCATCTGTGTCCCATATTGTGAATTTAAATTAGCATACACACTGGTTGGACCTGGTGATCCTGCAACATCAGGTGGGATAACAGTACCATTATCTTGTACACCTACATATGAAATTAATGCCCCTGGTGATGGTACTGGATCTGTTACTGCTTGAATAAGTTCTGATTTAAGAGTTTCATTAGTATTATTTGGTATTAAATTGGCTGGTCCTTTAAATGATGCAATTGAGATTCGTTTCATTTTAAATTGTGTCATAAAATATTTAGTCAATCTTAATTTAGATCTTACATCTTACCCATGTTTTGTTATCATCTTTAATTGATTGATCAAGATAGGGTTGTTTTTAAATATTTAATTTGAATTTAGAATTATCTAACTATTGATATTTAATTGACTTCTAATTAAATGACTTAATTTATATCTAGAATTGTTATCTGATCATTAATATTTAATTGACTTCTAATTAAATGACTTAAGTTAAATCTAGAATTGTTATCTAACTATTAATATTTAATTGACTTTTAATTAAATGACTTAATTTATATCTAGAATTGTTATCTAATCATTAATATTTAATTGGTTTCCAATTAAATATTAATTAAATCTAGAATTGTTATCTAATCATTAATATTTAATTGGTTTCCAATTAAATATTAATTAAATCTAGAATTGTTATCTAATCATTAATATTTAATTGACTTCCAGTTAAATGACTTAAGTTAAATCTATAATTGTCATCTAATCATTAATATTTAATTGGTTTCCAATTAAATATTATCTAGGATTGTCATCTAATCATTATTTAGAAATTTTGTAACATCATCTACAGTTAAATTGCCTTTTTGACCAAACATTAAACAAAAATCAATCATACACTGATATCTTTTATTAGTTTCATCAAGTATATATTTATTATTAGATTTCATCTGATTAAGATGTAATAATTTATCATAAAAATGATCAATCATACTTTCACTGTTACCCTGATAATTAGCAAATCTTTCTGAGGATGCTATCATTTTTAACTCATCAATGGTAGTAGCTCTTAATGTTTCATTGGTATAAAGTTTATTTCCACTTTCTTGGCAATATTGGAAACATCTCAAAATACCTATTTTACCAATAGCTTCTAATCGATCACAATCACGAGGTATTAATTTCCATTTTAATTGACAATCTGTATTTTTATTTTTAGAACAAGAAACCAATGATATTAATTCTAATGTTAATGATATTAATTCGTCTTTTTTTTGATAATTACTAGGAATAACTTCATTTAATATACTTCTGGCATTATCTAAATTTTGATCAGTCTTAAAATATTTCCTATCATCAACATCATGTAATAATGACGCTAAGGTTACCGCCATTTTTTCCATATCACTCAAAGATAATTCTTCTTTGATTGCCTCTCTACTGTGATTAAGTACATTAATTGCATGTTCTAAACCATGACTTACATCAATTGAATATTCATTATATAGTTGTTTTACTAGTAATATGCCTTGTTCTATCCATTCTTCCATTTTTCGAGTTAAAAAAGTTAAATTTAGACCATCAATCTTAATTAATAAAATTACAGTACTATTATAATTATTGACTAATCAATCAAAAATAAAATGATGTGTGTCCTTTCATTTTAATCTCTAATTATTAATAATACTTATCAAATAATGCTTATCTTAAAATTGATTTTTTTTTATAAAATAATTAATGATATTAATGGCTAATCCTTATATATTAAATGCAGCAACTGACGGAGAGGAAATCAAAACTATATTTCCTATTTACATTAAAATTCATAAAACTAAATTTTTTACTAATTATTTAAATGATGCTATTTATGAATACAATAGATATGCCCATGAATTTAATGAAATATATCCAAATGGTATACAAATAATAAATGCTGGAGGTCGTCATAAAATGTATCGATATAAAGTTCATCCACATCATCAGTTGGGTATAACTATGTATAAAATGAAAAATAAAGCTTACAACAATCCAGAAATAGCTTACTCAATTTGTTTATCACACACAGATAAATATGATAATATTGATATTGTGTCACATCCATTATATGGTGATCAATTTTGTTCAATGTCTGGTGCTAAAGGAAAAACTTATATGAAACCAATTAATAATAATAATCTGTCAGGTTTACGTTTACCTCAAGATATAGAAACAATTAGATATTCAGGATCTTATCCTGATGATGAAAATCCTAGTGAACATACTATAAATTGGCATCGACAACGTAATAATTCCTTGATTAAGGCTCAGGAGTTTCATCTACCTATTTTGGTAGTAAGTTGGTTTGGTGCACGGGAAAATAAAATGGATATATTAGGATATTATTATGTTAGTGATTATCAAGAATATCAAGCTAATAAATTTGTATTTTATTTATATCGAGTAGTTTCATTGAAAAATTTATAAATTAGATAAAATGTCAACAATAACAATAACTTAAGTTGTAATGACAATTATTTATACACAAAATATTATATCATCATTAATACCTTAATTAGATTAAGGTATCAATCAACCAATTAAATTATTTACATAATAATGTAAATATTAAAGAATTCACACAACCCTATTAACATTTAACTCTTACTGAGAACTATGTCTGTTTAATTTTACAAGAGTATCATTTTAACATCATGAATATGATTGTTATCGCTTATTTAAATGTGTTAATTTAACATTACAATAGCTCTGAATTAAATCACTTGATCTAATTGATTCAGATTATTGATAATAATTATATCTCTTATTAATCTAAATCTAACATTTATCATAAATCTTATCTAATAAAAAATAAATCATCTTATTTTTTATTAGATGGATTGGTAGACTTAATAATTTTAGATCTATGTTACAACTATTATTAACATATTAGTTCGTTGTGTCAAATGATATATATACAGCAATCCTAAGACAACTATAATATATAATTTTAATTCAACAACAATATTTAATGAGATTAATATAGCTATAATAAGTATTATTTATTAGTTAATTATATTGAATCAGGTTGAGTAAAACACCCATTTATATGGTCAAGTGATTAGTTATATATTTAAATTGAAGATTATAGATTGACTTCGATAAATAATATTAGTACTATAGATATTTAAACATTAAATAATTGAATTAAAGATCAGTTGATCTTTAATTTAAAGTACGTAATTTGATGTATTTTAAAATAATTATCAACATACATGATTAAGTTTTCAAATAACCGATATTTAATTTTTAAAAATGATAACATCTATTTCTAGTTATTAATTATCTATAATAGGTAAAAATGTGAATTACTTTTGGTTCATGGTGTCTATATTTTATATTGTTCTTATATTAACTACTATTAATCTATTAATTTTACACTTTAAAATAAGATTAATTTAAAATATAATTATTCAACATATCTATTTTTATTTATATAAAACATACAAATCATACACTTGGAAAGATTGAACTCTAAATTGCTTTGATTAAAAATTAAAGTCCTTGAAATTCAAGTAGACTATTAAAAAGTTCAATCTTTCCAAGTGTATGATTTGTATGTTTTATATAGTTATTTAAAAATAACTAATAACGCCTTAATTAAAATAAATTTAGTTATTAATAGTAATACTATAATATAATCATATTCTAACAATAATACTAAATAATATAATGGATATTTTTAAGAAAGGAAGCGTATAAAAGGTATAATAATGATTTAAGAATTTAATAAAATGTAAATTTATAAATATTATTAGATATCATCAATTGTTTAGTAACAAATGGTATCACTTTACTAGTATTTCTTCAAGGTTATAACTAATTATAATCTTTGATAGGTGGCCGATATTCTTATGAATAATATATTTGATCAACTTAATAATTATATAATAATTAAACAAAATTATATCTAAATAATAGATAATTATATGAACAGTAATAGTTATTAATCATGATTAAAGCTATTTTAAGATAATAGTATTATCAAAATTATTGGTTATTTCTATCTATTCTAATATAGTGAAAGATATTATCAATAATTTAATAATATAAGCATAATTATAAGTACTTACAACTAAGAATATTAATCATAAGTTTAATAATAGTGATTAAAATTACCATTATCATCTATTAGAATTATGATGAGAATATTAATCATAATTAAGAATATTTAAATATGAATTCTAATAACATATTGAGCATGGTTAATATTCATAATTAAAATCCCTATTTTGACAATTATGATTAATAATCAACTAACAATTTTAGTCAAGAGTATTAATATTAAACTCGACTAATAATTTGATCATGATTAATATTCATGACTATATATCTAGTATTATTAATCTTAATCAAGATTAATAATCATTTAAATAAACTCGATCTTGATCAACACCAATTACCATTTAAATAAACTCGATCTTGATCAACACCAATTACCATTTAAATAACCTTAATCATTATCTCTACACAGCTGGTATTATTTACATGATAAATAAACTATAGCTGCACGAATATAGCTCAAGATTATTACAATAATCATTGAGGTTATCAGAAGAATATTAATTGATAAATAATCATAATTAATGATATTAAGATCGGTTTTATGAATTAATAATTGCTATAAAGAAATAAAAAAGATGAATGAAGACTACTAAATTATAGATGTCTATTTTAGTATTAATGTGATTTAGTGACATAATCATTTTATTTATTATCAAATAAAATGAGCTATAATATCTATAAATTAGGTAAAATGGAATTACCAAGTTTTTCAATCGAAAAGGCAGCTACAACACCAGCATGATCAGATCCGGCCATAGTTTTACCATGATCAAATAGCTGATAGAGTTCACATTTTAAGGTTTGATTATTATTAGTATTAAGTTGTTTATATAATATACGATCACACCAACTGGGTATACGTTGATTATATTTACCCCGTTTATAATATTTTTCATCAGGAGTTCTTCCACGGTTTAATTTAGCAGTAGGCTCAAAAAGTGGACCAGTGTTATCGACACCTTCATCTAATTGATAAATATTATTTTTGTTCATTTGATCATATAATTCATCATAATTTTGATAAAAATAGTGTAAAACTTCTTCTTTAGTCATCTCTTGATTATCATAAGGGACTTCTTTGGTATTTTTAGTACGATAATTTAAGTCACCCATGACTATTACATAATCAGGTAATTTATTTAAATTAAGTATTAAATTTTCATAAATGTTGTTGAAAGAATTATTTTGATAATTAACACTATTTTGTCTTAACATATAATTTTGTTTAAGCATACTGTCAATTAAACTTTTTGACTCAAAGGGTAAATGTTCATTGATAAAGGCAATTGTACCAATAGTTGGTATTGAGATATAAAGAGCAACTGCACCTTTAGCTCTAGTGATAGGATTAATAACAAATGATTTGGTCATGGAGCCATTTATGACTTCAAATTTTTTGGTTTCTTCCATTATTGGATAATATAGATTATTCTTAACATAGATTGATAATCTTAAACCTCTAAATTTAATGCTAGCTTCAAATATTGCACTATAGGTAGTCATACCGACACCAATTAATTTATTACGAGCTAAAAATTTATAACCATATTTAATCATCTCATTAGGTAAAAAATGTGAATGAAAATAAGAACCAGGTTTAACATCTTCTTGAAAGCCTATTACCACTAAATCATAATCGTTCTTTTTAATTATTTTGACTAATTCATCAAAAAAATCTGGTATTTTACAATCAGTTAAATAAGATATATATTTATTATTATTCCATTCCAATATGTCTTTTATATTTAAACTATCGGCTATACGTACACCACCAGTATTCCAAGAAAATATTAAAATTGAAATTTTCCGATTATTCATTGTTACTTTACTTTTTATTTATATTTATAATAAAACATCAATTATCATTATTTTATTTTAAATGATCGTTGTTATTATCTAGATTTATGAATACTTGACTTTTGATTAGTTTTAAACTTTCCACACACCTCTCAATATCTTTCATCACTCTATGATCTGTTTTATTGTCAGTTAATAATTTATATTTCTCTGGTAACCATTTCTCAACTAACATTAAAATCGACGTTACATCAATTATTCTATGATGAAAAAATGTAAATAACAATGGTAGATGATGTTCAATTATTTGTTTATCAAATGATATAGAATTTCCTCCGACTACAAATTTTGCTCCCTTCTGCATAAACGGTAATAAAAATTTCATTATCTGATATTCAACTGCCTCTTTGGTTAATGTAGATTCCCTTACTTCTTTCCATAATCCATTATTAGTGTGCATTTTTTGCACATAATTATTCATTTTATTATAAATCGATTCAGCTTGATTGATTACCCATCCTTTTTTACTAATTTCAATCAAATTCCAATCAGTTATAATTACTGCCACTTCTAAAAGTTCATCTGATAATTCTAATCCCGTTGTTTCAACATCTAACCATAATATATATTTAGAATTCATTTGTGCTTGTCTTTTTCGAATTTTAGTTAATCATTTTTCAGTATTGAAAATTTTTAGTATACATATATTAAATGGACATCACTGAAGATAATCTTATTAGTTGGCCTAAAATCTATTATCGACGATTATTAAATGTATTAAAAGGCGTCCAATGTCGTAATCGTCTGCTTTCTAATATCAATGATTCTTTGGCTTACCTTAATATGTTAATATTGGAAGATACTATGTATTTATCACTTAAAAATATTTTGGAAAAAATTCGATTGTTAACCATCATTTTACCTTTTATTGAATATTGGAGGGATTATCAATCATTACCTATCGATTTTAATCTCTTTTCCGATCTTTCTCTTATTTATGAAGTCCCAATATTAGTTGGTTTATTAAAGAATCCTAAATTATTACAATCATCTATTGCTTATCTCGATCAAATAAAACCTATTAATAATGAACAAAAAGATTTTATCTTAATGGTTAGATCACTTAATGGATTAGCACGTGAGTTCTTTTTAGATAACTTTTATATTCGTTAATATCTAACCGAAATTTACAGTTAAGTTTTATAGACATTTAAAGATTAGTATCTTAAACAAGTAGAATTTCTAACTTTTAATAAGTTACTAATCACTACTTTATTAATATTTAACATCAAATTTAAATAAATCCTTTCATTCAAAAATCGAGTAATGTTTAAAGAGATCTCTTTAAACATCTTAAGATGTAGATCTCTTTAAAGGAACCTTATTCTTAAGATGTTTAAAGAGATCTACATCTTAAGATGTTTAAAGAGATCTACATCTTAAGATGTTTAAATAACTCTTCATCTTAAGATGTTTAAATAACTCTTCATCTTAAGATG
>Ga0272448_1001830_pt1 | contig 27933 bp, 25 predicted proteins | sample YNPCB0191_FD_202220 | JGI IMG/M metagenome (GOLD analysis project Ga0272448, IMG submission 202220) | Hot spring sediment microbial communities from Yellowstone National Park, WY, United States - YNP-CB-019-1 | ecosystem: Environmental > Aquatic > Thermal springs > Hot (42-90C) > Sediment... | reverse complement strand
GTCGCTCGCCAGTTGCGAGACGACCACCGCGCCGGTCGCGCCCAACCCGATGCCGATCACCCCGCCGATCACCGACAGGATGACCGACTCGATCAGGAACTGGCTGAGGATGTCGCGGCGCTTGGCACCGACCGCCTTGCGCAACCCGATCTCGCGCGTGCGTTCGGTGACGGAGACCAGCATGATGTTCATGATGCCGATGCCGCCCACCAGCAGGCTGATGCCGGCGATCGCGCCCAGGAAGATCGTCAGCACGCCCGTGATCTGGCCGAAGATCGCCAGCAGGTCCTTCTGGTTGATCACGGTGAAGTCGTCTTCGTCCTGATACTTGATGTTGTGGCGCATCCGCAGCAGCCGGCCGATCTCGTCGGTGGCCTGCGGCATGCGATCTTCGCTCACCACCTGCACGTAGATCACCGAGACGAGCGGCTGGCCCTTGGGATCGCGGAAGCGCGCGGTAAAGAGGCGCTGGTGCGCGGTGCTGAGCGGCACCAGGACCACTTCGTCCTGGTTGCCGCCGCCCACGCCGGCGCCGCCCCCCTTCGCGGCCAACACGCCGATCACTTTGAACGGCACGCCGTTGATCTTGATCGTCTGTCCGATCGGATAAGCGTTTGCGCCGAACAGCTTCTCGGCCGCCCGGCTGCCCAACACGGTCACGCGCGAGCGGCCGGCCACATCGGTCTCGCCGATGAAGTTGCCCAGGGCGACCGGCGAATTGCGGACGATTTCGTAGGCCGGCGTGACGCCGGACACCGAAAGCCGCAGGTCCTTCTTGCCGTAGCTGACGGTGGCCGTGCTGATCAATTCGGGCGCCACGCGGGCCGCGCTGGGCACGTTGAACGGATCGGCGATGGCGTTGGCGTCGTCCAGCGTCAGGGTAGAGCGGGCGGCGGCCCGAAACTGCGCCTGGCCGCCCGCGCCGATGTTGCCCGGCACGACGAAGAGCAGGTTGGTGCCGATGCTCTGGAGCTGTTCTGTGACCAGAACCTGGACGCCCTGGCCCACGGAAAGCAGGGTGATCACCGCGGCCACGCCGATGATGATCCCCAACATCGTCAGCGCCGACCGCAGCTTGTTGGCGGCCAGGGCGCGCAGGGCCAGGCGGATGGCTTCTGTGATGCTCATAGGTTTACCTTACTGTGACAGGCCGATGGTTATGCAGATAGGCCGACTCGCCGGCCCGCCGCGGGTTGAGCACCGGCTCATCGCTCACGATCTGGCCGTCGTACAGATGGACGATCCGCCGGCAATGTTCGGCGATGTCCGGCTCGTGCGTCACCAGGACGATGGTGATGCCTTTCTCCTCGTTCAACTGCTGGAAGATGTGCATCACCTCCGCGCCGGCCTTGGAATCCAGGTTGCCGGTCGGCTCGTCGGCCATGATGATGCTGGGCGAGGTGACCAGGGCGCGCGCGATGGCCACGCGTTGCTGTTGGCCGCCCGAGAGCTCGCTGGGGCGATGCGTGAGGCGTTCGCCCAGGCCCACCGCTTCCAGCGCGGCCACGGCGCGCGCTCGCCGGTCGCGGACGCCCGAGTAGATGAGCGGCAGCTCGACGTTTTGCACCGCAGTCGTTCGCGGCAACAGGTTGAAGTTTTGGAAGACGAAGCCGATGCGCTTGTTGCGGATCTCGGCCAGGCGGTCGTCGTTGAGCCGCGAGACGTCCTCGCCGGCCAGCCAGTATTGGCCCGAGGTGGGCTGATCCAGACAGCCGATGATGTTCATCAGGGTAGATTTGCCCGAGCCGGAGGGCCCCATGATGGCCAGCATCTCGCCCTGTTCCACCCGCAGCGATACCCCGCGCAACGCGTGTACTTCGACATCGCCCATCCGGTAGACCTTGGTGATGTCCTGGATCAGGATGATCGGCGGCTTCGTTCCCTGGCCTCCGCCTTCCAACCCCTGCCCTCTGATCTCCGGCCTCTGCTCTCTGACCTCTGGTACGTTCATCTCAATTCCTGGTCCCGAACGCTCTCTGGAGTTGCTCGCGGCTGCTGATCTGGCGGATGATCACCCGGTCTTCGTCCGAGAGGCCCTCGCGCACTTCGCTGTGCTGGTCATCGCGCAAGCCCAGCCGCACTTCCACCTTCTGGGGCCCAGTCGGGGTCTCTTTCTCCACGAATGTCTTGCCGGTCTCCCGGTCGACCTGCACGGCCCGGTTGGGCACCAACAGCGCATCTTTGCGCATGCTGCTGGTGATGCTGGCGGTGGCGCTCATGCCGGCGCGCAGGGCCGGCGTTGCCTGATCGAAGTGAATGGTGACCAGGTAGGAAGTGGTGCCGGCCTGATCCACCGTGGCGGCCGGTGCGATGCGATAGACGTGGCCGGCCAGCTTTTGATCGGGCAGGGCATCCAGCTCGATGGTCACGCTTTGGCCGGGCGCCACGCTGGCGATGTCCACCTCATCCACCTGGACGTTGATGTGAAATCGGCTGTGGTCGGCAAGCTGGATGGCCGGCGCGGCCGGCTGCGCCCACGCGCCCTCCACGATGTTGACGGCGGTCACGATGCCGTCCCAGGGGGCCACCAGCCGCGCGTTATCCAGCCGGCGTTGCGCCTGTTCGACCGCCAGTCGGGCCTGATCCACGCTCGCCTGAGCCACATCGAGCTGTTCTTTGGTCGGCCCGCGCAACAGGCGATCGAGCGCGGCCTGGGCCTGGGCCACCTGCGCCTGCGCGGCGGCCAGTTGTGCCTGGTCGGCCCCGCGGCTGGCCACCCGATAGTTGGCCTGGGCCGTCTCGTAGTTGATCGTCGCCTGCTGGAGCTGGAGCGATTGGGGCAACATGCCGACGCCGGGCACGTTCTTCACCTTGTCGTAGGCCTGTTGCGCCTGTTCGAGCGCCACGCGCGCCTGCTCCACCTGGGCGCGGGCGGCCGCCAGGCGATCGGCGTCCGTCCCGGCCAGGAGCTGCTGATACGCGGCCTGCGCGCTGGCCAGGGCGGCCTTCGCGGAGGCCACGTCCACCGGATTCGGCCCGGCCTTGAGCTGTTGCAGTTGCGCCTCGGCCTGCCGCAATCCGATCTGCGCCTGGCGCAGCGCCAGCTCCAGGTCTTGCGTGTCGAGCTGCGCCAACACCTGGCCGGCCTGCACCTGATCGCCCACCTGGACGGCGACCTTTGCGATCGTGCCGCCGGTCTGGAAGGCCAGGTTGGTCTGGCGTTCCGGCAACACCGTGCCGGACGCGCTGACGACCGCAATGATGTTCCCGCGCGTCAGGGGCAACACTTCGTAGCCCGGGCTGGCGGCGGCCTTCGCGCCGCCGAACTGCTGATAGCCCAACCAGCTCAATCCGATCACGCCGGCCAGGATCACTAAAACGGTTACGATTCTTCGCATGAACTTGCTCCTCGTATCTGCTTCTCTGAAAACAGCATAATGCAGTTTGTACAAAGCTTCTGCAAGATATCTTCCGAAAGGGCGATCATCCGGCCATGGCGCCCAAGGCGGCCAGGGCAAGCTGCCCGCCGACCCCCAGGACGGCATAGATCAGGGTCAGGGCGGCGGCCGAACCGGACGTCAGCCGGGCGGCCCGGCGCAAGAGCGCATAGACCAGCACCCAATGCCACAGGCGGAAGAGCGTGAGCTGTCCCAGGGCCACGTACGCCAGGTTGCGCGCATCTTCCAGCGGCTTGCCGGCCGAGACCAGATACGACAGGCCCTGGTTGACGATCAGGTGGCCTTGCGTCGCGGCAAAGGCGCCTTGCAACAGGAACTCCAGCGCAAACGGCAGGCTGAGCCACGGCATGACGGCCAGGACGCTCTTGAAGTTGAGCTCGCTGCCGGCAATCAGTATGCCGAAGTAGAGCACGATGGCCTGGAGCAGCCATCCCACCAGCAGGCCGAGCAGGGCGCTGGCGAAAGCCGCGCCCATCACCACTTCGGGCTTTTGCAGCGCCGCCAGCTGCGCCTCCAACATCCGCGCCTGTTCCGCGGGCACCCGGGCCATCTGCTCGGCGAGCACCTGCCGCGCCTGCACGGCCAGCAGGGGCGCGCTCAGCGCCAGGGAAGCCGCCAATGCCGCGATGATCAAGACGACCGGCAGCAGCCAGCGCCAGCGCGGGAAAGCGGCCAGGTCGGCCAACGCCTTGCCCGGCCGATCTATCATGCTGATCAAGACATCCCACAAGGGCATCGCTTGGGACACGGACGCCTCCGCAGCCGAATCAGTACGACGCCCAACAATAACACCAGATGAGGCCCTTGTCAAGACTTGCACAAGGATCATACTTGTGTTACAATCGTGCTGCTGGTTTCACAAAACCAACACGAAGCGGCCACAGGCACGGTACGACCTGATGGTGACATCGGCTTGTGGCAACATCTGCTCGGAAAACGGAGGACATCAGATGGCAAAGCGCGTGATCCCGGATATTGTGGTCGGCCGGCTTCCCATTTACCTGCGCGCCCTGAATTTTCTCGTGGCCGAAGGCCGGCAGGTCACCTCGTCGCAGGAGCTGGGCGATCGCCTGGGAATCTCATCGGCGCAGATCCGCAAGGATCTGTCCCATTTCGGCGAGTTCGGCAAGCAAGGCACGGGATACGATATCGCTTTCTTGCGGCAACAGTTGAGCGAAATCTTGAAGGTGGATCGCATCTGGGAGGTGGCCCTGGTGGGCGCCGGCAACCTGGGCAAGGCCATTGCCGATTATCCCGGCTTCGCCGGCAAGGGGTTCAACATCACGGCGATCTTCGATAACGATCCGGCCAAGATCGGCCGCGTGATCGGCGTCAATCACGTCACCATTCAGCCGGTCGAGGAGCTGGCGCCCACGCTGCGGGAGCGCGGCATCGTGATCGGCATCATCGCCACGCCGGCCGAACACGCCCAAAGCATCGCGCGCATCATGATCGAGGCCGGCGTGAAGGCCATTTTGAATTACGCGCCGATCACGCTCGTGGTGCCGCCGAGCGTGCGCGTTCAGTATATTGATCCGGTCGTGGGCCTCCAGCGGATGACGTATTACCTGTAAGCGTCTCACTGCGATCCGCTTCGGCATTTCGGGGAGAGGGTTTTGTCGCCATGGCTTTGTCGCCGCGGCAAAACCCTCTCTTGCTTTCTCACCTCGCATGACCAGCATCATAGATTACCTGAGCGCGCAGTGTTAAAATAAAGGCGGTCAAAGGCCAACGCCGCGCGGCAAGTTGACGCGGCACCCGGCAAAGTCAATGCGTTGGGCTGTGATGGCCCAAGGGAGAAGCAGGCGATGCCCCCGAAACGTGTGGTCGCCGATATCATGACAGCCAATCCGGTCACAGTGACGCCCCGGAACGCCATCCGCACGGCTGTGAATCTGATGCGCGAAGGGGGCTTCCGGCGGCTGCCCGTCGTAGACCGTGGCCGCCTGGTCGGAATCATCACCGATCGCGATCTGCGTCGGGCGGCCAATTCGCCCTTCGTCGTGCGCGAGCAGTGGTACGACAACTTCATTCTGGATCATATCGAGGTCGGCTCTTGCATGACGCCGAACCCGATCACGATCGCGCCCAATGCGCCGATCGCCGAGGCCGCGCGGTTGATGCGCAATCACAAGATCGGCGGCCTGCCGGTCATCGCCGACGATCAACTGGTCGGCATCATCACGGATACCGATCTCTTGAATTTTCTGATCGAGTTGTTAGAGAGCAAGACCGAGCCCGCGTGACGGGCGATCTGAGGCGGCGCAAAGACCCGGTTTACCGCAAACCGGGTCTTTGACCTATTAGGATGTTGCGTGTTCGGCGAGCTGCCCCGTTGGCCGGGAGCAGAAACGACGAGTCATGCAGTCAGGGTTGTCAGCAATGTCGCAGCGAGCAGATTTGATCCTGTTGCACGCGCCGAGCGTGTACGATTTCCGGCGCCAGTCCATCCTCTATGGCCCGGTCAGCGACCTGGTGCCATCTACCCCTGTCTTCGAGATGTACCCCATCGGCTTCACCACCATGGCCGAATATCTGGAGCGCCACGGCTTCCGCGTGCGCATCGTCAACCTGGCCGTGCGGATGCTCAACGAGCCGACCTTCGATCCCGAACCGCTCATCGCGACCCTCAATCCGATCGCGTTCGGCATCGATCTCCACTGGTTGCCCCATGCGCACGGCGCGCTGGCCGTCGCGCAACTGGTCAAGCGCTATCACCCCGATACGCCCGTGATCTTCGGCGGCTTCTCTTCCACCTACTATCACGAGGAGCTGATCCGCTATCCCTTTGTGGATTTCGTCCTGCGCGGGGATTCGACCGAGGAGCCGTTGCGTCAGCTCCTGGCGTGCCTGAAGGGCCAGAAGGGTGCGCCGACTCTCGCTGCGGTGCCCAACTTAACCTGGCGCGACCGCCAGGGCGAGGTCCGTGTTAATCCACTCAGCTATCGGCCGGCCGATCTGGATCACGTGATGCTGGACTACCGCTATGTGGTGCGGGCGGCCGCGCGCGATCTCGATCTGGGCTCCTATGTGCCGTTCAAGGATTGGCTCGATTATCCCATCCTGGCGGCGCTCAGTTGTCGCGGTTGCACGCAGAATTGCGTGATCTGCGGCGGGTCGGCGGCCGCGTTTCGGCAGATGCACGGCCGCAACGCGCCGGCCTTCCGCAAGCCGGAGATGCTGGCCGAAGATGTGCGGCGTTCGGCCGCGCTGAGCCGGGGGCCGGTCTTCATCGTGGGCGATCTGCGCCAGGCGGGGCCGGAGTACGCGCAACGCTTCTTCGGCGCGCTGCGCGGTTTCAAGGGCCCGGTCATCACCGAGCTCTTCTCGCCCGCGCCGCGCGCGTACCTGGAGCAGTTGGCGAAGGCGCTCCCCAACTTCACGCTGGAGGTGTCGCTCGAAAGCCACGATCCGGCCGTGCGCGCGGCGTTCGGCAAGCACTACGGCAACGAGCCGATCGAGCGCACCATCGCGGACGCGCTCGATGTGGGCGCGCGGCGCGTGGATGTCTTCTTCATGGCCGGCCTGCCGCAGCAGACGGCCGCTTCGGTGCTCGGCACGATTGATTATTGCGAGGAGTTGTTGCGCCGGTTCGGCCGGGATGGCCGGCTGATCCCCTTCATCTCGCCCCTGGCGCCGTTCCTCGATCCGGGCAGTCGCGGCTTCGAGCACCCCGACGAGCACGGCTATCGGCTGTTCGCCCGCACGCTGGAGGAGCATCGCCGTCGCCTGGGCGCGCCGAGCTGGAAATACGTGCTCAACTACGAGACGCGCTGGATGACGCGCGATCAACTGGTGGATGTGACCTACGAGGCGGGCCGGCGCCTGAACCGCCTGAAGGCGGCCTACGGCCTGGTGGAGAGCCAACAGGCGGCCGCCACCGAAGCCCGCATCGAGCGGGCCACCGCCCTGATCGCCGAGATAGATCGGCTGGTGGCCACGGCAACCCCGGAACAGCTCCATCAGGAACTGCTTCGGCTGAAGGATGAGGTGGATCAGGTCAACATGTCCACGGTCTGCGATAAGCGCGAACTCAACGTCGAGTTCTCCGGCCCCCGGCTGCGCTATCTGCAGGTGGGCCGGATGCTGATCGAGGACATGGTGCGCGAGGTGGGCCGGCGGCTCGCCTCCTCGCGCCCTGGATGGAGCGCTCCGCCGATAGAGTAGGCCAGCAAAAATCCGACTTGTCCCATGGAGGCAATGGCATGGCAAGAGGCACAGTCAAGATCGAAGAGGATCGTTGCAAGGGCTGCGAACTGTGTACGACCATCTGCCCGCAAGGCGTGCTGCACATCGCGCGCGATCACTTCAACGCGCGCGGCTATCGGCCGGTACAGCTCGTAGATCCGGAGGGCAAATGTACCGGCTGCGCGCTGTGCGCGCAGATCTGCCCCGATGTGGTGTTGACCGTCTATCGCTTCGACCCCAGACGGGTCTGATCTCAGGAGCGGAAATATGGCAAAGGAACTCTGGAAAGGCAATGAGGCCATTGCAGAGGCTGCCATTCGCGGGGGAGTAGAGGCCTTCTTCGGCTACCCCATCACACCTCAGACCGAACTCCTCGAATACATGGCGGCGCGGATGCCCCAGTTGGGCCGGACATTCCTGCAGGCCGAGAGCGAAGTGGCTTCGATCAACATGGTCTACGGCGCGGCCTGCGGCGGCGCCCGGGCCATGACCTCCTCCTCCAGCCCCGGCATCAGCCTGATGCAAGAGGGGCTCTCCTACATCGCCGGCTCCGAAGTGCCGGCCGTCCTGGTGGACATCATGCGCGGAGGGCCGGGCCTGGGCAACATCCAGCCCAGCCAGAGCGATTACTTCCAGGTGACGCGTTCGGCCGGCCACGGCGATTTCCACCCCATCGTCCTGGCGCCGGCCACCGTCCAGGAAGCGGTGGACCTGATGTACGAGGCGTTCCCGCTGGCCGAAAAGTACCGCACGATCGTCATCCTGGCCGCCGACGGCTCCCTGGGCCAGATGATGGAGCCGGCCGAGATGCCGGCCATGCGGCCGCCGCCGACCGAAGCGGAGCGGGGCGCCTGGGCCGTGCGCGGGGCCACCGGCCGCGAAAAACGCATCATTACCTCTCTGTTCTTGAAAGAAGAAGAGCTCGAGGCGCTCAACCTGCGCCTGCAGGCCAAGCTCAAGCGCATCGAAGAGACCGAACGACGTTGGGAAGAGGTCGCCACGGACGACGCCGAGTTTCTGCTCGTTGCGTTCGGCACCGTGGGCCGCACCTGCAAGACGGTGGTGCGCGAGGCGCGGCAACAGGGCCTGCGCGTGGGCCTCTATCGGCCGATCAGCCTCTGGCCCTTCCCGTGGCCGCGGCTGCGCGAGCTGGCCGGCCGGGTGCGCGGCGTCCTGGTGGCCGAGATGAACGCCGGCCAGATGTTGGAAGACGTGCGGCTGGCCGTGGAAAATCGCTGTCCGGTGCGCTTTCACGGCCGCATGGGCGGCGTGATGTTGTTGCCCGACGAGATCCTGGCCGCGCTGCACGCCATGATCGAAGAGCTGCGCGACGGCCAGGGGGCCGTTGCGACCGAAGCACGATAGGAGGCGGCGATGAGCAATGCTTTCGCACCGACCGATACGCTTGTACCGACGGCTGAGGAGATCATCGCCCAGGGCAACGTCGTCTACCGGCGGCCCGACGCGCTCTCCGATGTCTGGACGCACTATTGCCCGGGCTGCACGCACGGCATCATCCACCGCTTGATCGCCGAGGCGATAGACGAGCTCGGCATTCGGGAGAAGACGATCCTGGTCGCGCCGGTCGGCTGTTCGGTGCTCATGTATCACTATTTCAACGTGGACGCCGTGGAAGCCGCGCACGGCCGCGCGCCGGCCATGGCCACCGGCCTGAAGCGCACCCAGCCGGACAAGGTCGTCTTCACCTACCAGGGCGACGGCGACCTGGCCGCCATCGGCACGGCCGAGATCATCCACGCGGCCAATCGGGGGGAGCAGATCACCGTCTTCTTCGTCAACAACGCCGTGTACGGCATGACGAGCGGCCAGATGGCTCCCACCACCCTGCCGGGCATGGTAACGACCTCCTCGCCCGAGGGCCGCGATGTGCGGATGCACGGCTATCCGATCCGCATGGCCGAGATCATCGCCGGATTGCCCGGCGCGTGTTACGTGGTTCGCCGCTCGGTGTATGATGCCCGCACCATCCGCCAGGCCAAGAAGGCCGTGCTCACGGCCTTCAAGACGCAACTGGCCGGCCTGGGCTTCAGCATGATCGAGTTCCTGTCGAGCTGTCCGACCAACTGGCACATGACGCCGGCCGACGCGCTCAAATGGATCCGCGACACGATGGTGCCCTACTTCCCGCTGGGCGATTTCAAGGTGGCGGACGAAGTGAAGGCGTGGGCATAGGCGGGAGGGACAACATGCACGAGGAAATCATCTTCTCCGGCTTCGGCGGGCAGGGCGCGCTGTTCGCCGGCCAGCTCCTGGCCTACGCGGCCCTGGATAGCGGCCTGCACGTCACCTGGATCCCCTCCTACGGCCCGGAGATGCGCGGGGGCACCGCGCATTGCACGGTGGTCATCTCCGACGCGCCGATCGGCTCGCCGCTGGTGCGCCGGCCCTCGGCCGCGGTCGTGCTGAACCTGCCTTCGTTTGAGAAGTACGAGCCGCTGGTCAAGGCCGGCGGCGTGCTGGTCTATAACAGCTCGCTGATCAACAAATCGCCCGGCCGGGCCGACATCCGCTATCTGCCGATCCCGGCCAACGACATCGCCGAAGAGCTGGGCAATGTGCGCCAGGCGAACGTGGTCCTGTTGGGCGGCTATCTGGCCATAACCGGCGCCTTGCCGCTGGAGGCGGTCGAACAGGCGCTGGAACGCCACCTGGCCGAGCGCCAGCGGCGCTTTCTGGCGAGCAACAAAGAGGCGCTGCGCCGGGGCGCGGCCTGCGCGGCGGCCGTTCGCGTCGGCGGGCCGTAAGAACATCTCACAGGAGTTGCAGACGTGGCTACACTCTGGAAGAGTCGTTACGCCCAGCGCACGCAGCGCATGGGACGGTCGGTCATCCGCGAGCTGCTCAAGTTCACGCAGCAGCCGGATATCATCTCGTTTGCCGGCGGCCTGCCGGCGCCGGAGCTCTTCCCCATCGCCGAGGCACAGGAGGCGGCCTGCCGGATCTTGACCGAGAACGGCGTCGCCGCGCTCCAGTACGGCCCCACGGAAGGGTATGTGCCGCTGCGCGAGTACATCGTGGGCCGCATGGCCCGCTACGGCATCCGGGCCCGGGCCGAGAACGTCCTGATCACCAACGGCTCGCAGCAGGCGCTCGACCTGATCGGCAAGCTGCTGCTCAATCCCGGCGATCGCGTCCTGGTGGAAGAGCCCACCTATCTGGGCGCGCTCCAGGCCTGGAACGCCTATCAGGCCGAGTATGTCTCGGTGCCGGGCGATGACGACGGCCTGCGCACCGAGCTGTTGGAGGCGGCGCTCCGCACCGGGCCCAAGTTCATGTACATCTTGCCGAACTTTCAGAACCCGGGCGGCACCACGTTGCCGCTGGCGCGCCGGCTGGAGATCGTGCGTCTGTCGAACAAGTACGGCATTCCCATCGTGGAGGATGATCCGTACGGCGCGCTCCGCTTCGAGGGAGAGCATTTGCCGCCGCTGGTGGCGCTCGACAGCGACTTCCAGGCCAACGCCGGCTTGAACGGCCACGGCTACATGGAAGGCAACGTCATCTATCTGGGCACCTTCTCCAAGACGCTGGCGCCGGGCCTGCGCCTGGGTTGGGTGGTGGCGCCGGTGGAGGTGATAGATCAATTGGTCATGGCGAAGCAAGGGGTGGACCTGCACACCAGCACCTTCAACCAGATGCTGGCCTGGGAGATGGTGAAGGACGGCTTCATGGATGAGCACATCCGGCTCATCCGCCAGGTCTATCGCGAGCGCCGCGATGTGATGTTGGCCGCGCTGGAGCGCTACTTCCCCGAGGGGTGCTCGTGGACGCATCCGGAGGGCGGCCTCTTCCTGTGGGCGCGCGTGCCCGAATGGATTGATACGGCGGAGCTGTTGCAGGAGGCGGTGCAGGTTAAAGTGGCCTATGTGCCCGGCTTCGCGTTCTATCCCGATCCGACGCGCGGCCGCAACACCATGCGGCTGAACTTCTCCAATGCGCAGCCGGCGCAGATCGAGGAGGGCATCCGTCGGCTGGGCAACCTGTTGAAGCAGAAGGTCGTCGGTCGGGCCGTGCGGGCGGCGGTGCCGGCCTGAGGAGCGATGAGGTTGGCGTGCGGAACGCGTTCCGCACGCCAACTTATAGCAACGTGAAGGTGCCGCAGCCGAAATGCGTGTAGCGGCCGAGATGCAGGATGGCCGCGAGCTCCAGGTAGGGCGCCAGCCGGGGCGAAACGTTCAGAAAGCGTTGGCTGCCGATCCAGCATCCCGGCGCTTCCTCCTCCGCCCTCTCCAGTTCGGCCTTGCCCTGGCGCGTGTCGGCGCTCTCCTGGCGCAAGGCGGCCCTCTCTTCTTCGGGCAAAAGCGCCCACGCCTGATCCGGCGTCCCCCATTTGCCGAACATCACCCCGGCCAGCCGGGCCATCAGGGCATCCATCAATTGCATCATGGAGGGCGGCTTCGGCCCTTGAGCGGTTCGCCCTCCGGCCGGCGCGTCCTCCGCGGGCCGGTCGCGATGTTCCTCCGCGCGCAAGTCAAAGGGGGTCAACCAGGTCAACTGGAGCCATTTCCACTCTGCGGGCATCTGGGGCGCCAGTCCCTCGGCCCATTGATTCGGGGTGGGACGGTAGCTCAGGTCGAGGCGGCCGTCGCGCACCAGGGGTTCCCAGCGCGCGCCGTGCGCCGCGTACACGGCCTGGATCTCGAACCGGCCCCACAGCGTGCGCGGCCGATGCCAGCGCTCGTCCGAAGTCGTCGCGGCCGCCTCCATGGCCGGAAGGAGGACCTCCAGGAACAGGCCGTGGTCGGCGGCGTCGCCCAATAGCTTGAGCTCCCACAGGATCGGCTCGCCCAGGCCATAGCCGTGTTTGGCCGGATAGGGCCACACGATCGCCTCGATGGGCCAGGACGGCCAACGGTCGGCCTCTCCCTTTGTCGGCTCCGGCCGTGCATCGGCGGCCTCTTCCGCGCCGGCCGCGACCTCGCCCCAGCTCGCCAGCCACTTGCGCCAGGGCCGGGCCTGTTGCGTCGGCAGCCGCTCGGCGATCAGCGTGCCGAGCGTGCGCGAGATGTCGGCCGCGAAGGCCTGCGGCACCTGGACGAACGAGCCGGTTACCCGCCAGACGATCAGATAGCGGATCAGGTTAACCTGATTGATAAAAGGCAACATAGTCCACCAACTCGTAAAGCAGGTTGACCTGATAGGGCGACCAGGTGCGGATGCTCCAGGCATCCAACATGTCGCGGGCCTCTTGCGAAAGCGCGCCCCAGAAGCGCCCCCAATAGAGCTGTGCCTGGGCCGTGTTGGTCGTGTGGAGCAGCCGATAGAGCATCTTCTGCTCGTCGGGCTTCAATATGGCCCGAAAGACGGCGGCCAGCTCGAGCGTATGCAGGAATTCGCCGATCTCGAACGTGAGCACGCCCTCTTTTTCGTAGGGCCGCGGGTTGAAGACGTGCGTCAGGGTGGAGAAAAAGCGGATGCGCAGCCGGTCGGGCGGGTAGCGCGTTTCGTGGTGGATGATGCGGGCCAACACATCGCCCATTTGCGTCTTGGGGTGGCCCGCCGACGGGAAGATCTGCAACAGCCCCTTGATGTCCGCACCGTGCCGCAACGCCAGCTCCTGGAGCCACGGCTTGAGTTCGCGCTGGTGCAACACGAGCAGGAAGCGCCGGTCGTCGTGCAGATAGAGGTCGGTCGTGCTCTTGTCGGCGGCCGGATCGGCCGACCAGACGGTCGGCAGGCGATTGACATAACCCCAAACCAGGACCGATTGCAACACCAGGCCGCGCAGCTTCCAGGCCTGATCCAGGATCGCCTGACAGGTGGGGCAATAGCGGCCCGCGGCGCGCGGATAGATCCAACACCGCGCGCACGGCCTGGAGAAGGCCGAAGGAGGCGAACCGGGTTCGTCTCCTTCGGCGGGCAACGACCCCACCGCGTTGAGGTAACGGATGGTAGCGAACAGTTCGGGTCCGGTGCGGCTCCGGCGCAACCAATCGAAGCGTGTGAGCATGCCCGATTACTGTGCGTTCGCCAGGACGCGCGCGTCCAGCGCCTTCACCAGTTCGTCGTGGTAGGCCACCACGCCAGGATCGAGCCACTCGTCGGCCTTGAGCGGCAGATAGCCCTTTTCTGCCTCGGCCGCGTAGCGCTTCGTCCAGTCAACCAGCCGGCTTTCGGGCAGGAGGCGCAGGCGCAGGCTGCCGAAGCCGACGTAGCGATGTTGCCCCAACTTGTGCGCCAGCCCATCTTCGAGGCCGATGCACCAGATCAGCCGTTGGAGCTCGGCCTTCTCCAGGTTCCAGAAGCGGATGGTGAAGCGCGCTTTGGCGCCCGGCAGGATCGCGCGCGAATAGCTCGCCTGCACTTCGTCGGGCGTGAAATCGGCCAGCTTCTGCACGATCGGCGCCAGCGGCGCGTGGGGGAACAGGCGCCACGTGCGGGCGATCTGGAAGAGCGGCACGGTGTTCTTGCCGGGCACGCGGCGCCAGACGCCCCGCTCGCAGACCCAGCCGCCGTAGGGGTAGGGCACTTTAAACCAGGCCAGCTCCGGCGTCCCCTCGAAGGGCGCAAAGCTGAACGCCAGCCGCCCCATCAACGCCTGATTGGGGCCGGTGCCCACCCAGCCGAACAGGCTATCCACCGGGTTGAGCCGGTTGATGTTGGGGCTGTTTTCTTTGGAGTCGCTGGCGATGGCGTAGATGTGGCGCAACATGCCCTTCAAGCTGCGGCTTGGCAGGGCGTAGAGCCGGGCTTCGGGCCGCAATGCGGCTTCGGCCGGCGCGAACGCGAAGCAGTCCCATCCGTTGACGTTCCCGCCGTCCAGCAGCGCCTTGCGGGACGGTTCGCCGCTCTCCCGAATGTGGAGCGGGGTGAGCACTTCGGCCTCGACGGCCAGGGTGCCGGCGTAGCCGCCGAACGAGCGATGCGAGATGAACCCCGCCTGGGTGCGCGGGGGTTGCTCGCCGACCCGCATGGCAACGTCGAGCGGCAGATCCCAGGCCAGGCCGGTAGCCGCCTCCTCGCCTTGCAGGGTCAGCCGATGCCAGAGCCCCGCGCGTTGCAGGGGCCGATCGCCGAACAGCTTCGCGGTCAGCTTGCCGTTGGGATCGGCCGTCAACCAGGAGATCTCGCTCACGCGCGCCTTCACCCAGCCGAAGCCGGTCGTCTTCTCGCCGCCCAGGACGATGTCGCCCCGCTGGAAGTCGTTCAGCAGGCGCAACAGGACGGCCAATGCGGGCAGGTCGCGCTCGGTGAGGTCCTGGAGCTCCAGTTGCAGCCGGAAGTTGAGCTGATCGCCGTAGGCGAAGAGATAGTCGTGCTTGGCGGTCTCGACCGGCCGGGCCGTGGCCGGGTCCATGCGCACGCCGTCCATCGAGCACCAGCGCTCTTCGGGCTGGGTGGGATCGGTCAGATACGCGTCGGAGAAGAAGATGGCTCCGCGCTGGCCCTGCTTGCCGAACAGGTAATCGAGCACCTCGGCCGTGCGCGGGGTTTCGCCCCACAGGGTCTTGAGCACCTGCGACGCGCGCTTGCGGAAGGCGCCCTTGATCGTGCTGCCGGGGATGTAGATCTCCCATGCGCCTTCCCGGTCCGACTTGCTCCAGGTCAACATGCGCATGAACATCGTGTCGTACGGCTTGCCGTACTTGCGGGCGACGTCGCGGTTGAAGGGGCCGCCGCTGCGGAAGTCCACATGATAAGGTTGCGACAGCTCCTGGCGCACCCTGGCGCGGTAGCTCTTCAAGAAGGCGATGAAGTTGCGGTCGTTGGCGATGCTCTTGCGCAGGTTGGCCGGGTGCACGATGTGCTGGTAGCGCACGCGGCTATGTTCCTCCAGGAAGGCGCGCCAGGCGGCCTGGCTGATCCCTTCGGGCGGCTGATTGCGGTTCATCCACTGCGCTTCGCTGATCTTGCCTTCCAGCAACATCACCTTGATCTTGAGGTGCGTCTCGCGGGTGGCGATCTCGTTGTCCACCCAGGCGTCGCTGCGCAACAGGTCCACCTGCTGGTCTACCTGCTGATAGAGGCGCGGGAGCACCGAACGACATGCTTCGGCCAGGGTTTGGGTGAGCGCCGCCTCGTCGCCCAGTTGGCCGGCGAGGGTAGCGGCCAATCCTTCGTCGAGGCCCAGGCCGGCGACGACTTCGCTCCAGGCGGTCGGATCGAGCTGTTGGACGGCCTGCTGTTGCCGCTCCATGGCCTCCAGGATGCGCCGGGCCTGATTGCCCGCGCGCTCCTTCAGGGCGGCTTCGGCGGCCGCCTGGCTGGGGAACGGCTGGCCGCAGAGCGGCTTGACCGCATCAATGACCTTCTGCGAAAGCGGATATTTGCCTTTGCCCAGTTTGGCGAGCGCGCTCTCCGAAAGGAGCCATACTTCGGTCACGCTGCTCGATCGTTCCTTCAGCCACAGGCCGAGCGCCCGCGGCAGGTAATCGGCCAGCTTGCGCTTCCAGTCCTCGGGGCTGAGGATCGGCCCGCCGATCACCAGCTCGAGCCGCTGGCGGACGGGGTCGGGGATGTCGCGCATGGCCGCGATGAGCAGGCGCCCTTCGATGGCCGCGAACGCCGGCTGTTCGGGGTCCACCTTGCCCCAGTTCCAGCCGACGAGCACCGGGTTTTCGGCGTTGAAGCGGAGGACGATCTTCAGGTGATTGGCGTCGCTGTGCACGGCCGGCGCGGCGGGCGTCGGCCCGGGCAGGTCGGCCTCCAGCCGCAGGCGGCCCAACCCCTTGCTCTTGCCCGCGCCGAACCAGAAGCGGCCTTCGCGCATCTCTTCCAACAGATAATAGAGGCGGGCCCGGTTGTCGCCGCGTTCCAGGACGGCATCGTTGACCATCATGCTGAAGTCGAACGCGGCATCGCGAAAGATGGTTTCCATCTTGTAGTTGGCGTTGGCTTCGGCGGCCCAGCGGTCTTCGTCGAGGCGGAGTCCCATGCGCAGGTCGAAGAAGCGGTCTTGGGGATACATTTCTTCCTGAAGCCGGCAATCCACCTGTTTGATCAGACCCTCGGGGAGCGGCTCGCCGTACAGGCGTCTCCACGCCCGATTGAGGAGGCCGATGTTGCGGCCATCGCGCGATTCGCCGATGAAGGCGTCCATGAGTGCCTGTGCGGTGCCGGAGATTTCGCCGGCCAGCGAGACCAGGCGTTGGGTTCCATCGCGATCGCGTGTGAACAGGGTCTTGCGGGCATTGCCACGATAGATCGGCGTCTCGGCGATCAGTTTGCCGCGGATGAGCATAGGACCTCCTTCGGTTTTAGCGTCATGTAGCGCGAGATGTCATCTCGTGCCACATTTTCACGGGCTGTAGTTTGGATTTTAATTATATCCCGGATTCACGTGGATGGCAAATGTATTTTGCAAGACGCAATCGTGCCCGGTATACGCCCGGCAGGGGGTCTCCCTGTAATTTCACAACCCCTGAAAGGCGAGTAGAATGCGCCATGGCGCACAGATTCTCGCCGGGCTGGTCGGCGGAAGAGGGGTGCCCTTCCGGCATCAATGGGCCGGCTGTCGTCATCATCAGAGTGCAATGTCAAACGATCCCGTACCCAGTAGTTTTAACCCGGCCTTAGCCGGCCGGGCAATCCAACATAAACATAGCAGCGGCCAGGCGCATTGTCGGCCGGCGCGTTCGACGCAACTGCACACCTCGCATTCCCCTCGGGCATAGGCTCCTGCGCCCGGCGGGCAAGTTTGAGCGCGCCGGGCCGCCATCATCACCTCGCTCCTGCTGTGATATGTCTATCCGTAGTATCTTCTCAGAAAGCGGGACCGACGGGGGGCGCGGATCCCCTTTGAGCAGGCTCGTGGGCGGCCTGTGACCGCCGTCTCCCCGGATGATTGAGAGGATACAATCTTGTAGAACGGGACGATCCCGCTTTACGCAGGAGGTGCCGAATGCCGTTTTTAAGTGAACTTACGGGCAAGACCGTGGCCGACGCCAACGGGGAACGCGTCGGGCGTCTGGACGATCTCATCGCGACCCTGCGTCAGCACACAACGCATCCCCATATCGTCGCACTGGTGGTCGGACGGTCGGGCGGGCCTCTGCTGATTCCGATGGCCGACGTGGTGGCGTTGCTGGCGCCGGTGGTGGTCCTCAATAAACCCCTGCAAGAGATCAAGCCGTATACGCCGGCCGACCATGACCTGTATCTGGTGCGCGATGTGCTGGACAAACAGATCATAGATACCGACGGCGTCCGGGTGGTGCGGGTCAACGATCTGGAACTGGCGAGGGTCAACGGCGATTTCTATGTGGCCAATGTGGATATCGGCGGCGTGGGCCTGTTGCGTCGGTTGGGCCTGGCCAGGCCGGTCGAAAAGGTTGCCGGCCGGCTGGGCCGGCCGCTTTCCCCCGGAGGTATCATCTCCTGGGAGGCCGTCGAACTGTTGCCGGGAGATCAGCCGATGCGCCTCCGCGTGCCGGGCGACAAGATCGCCGACCTGCATCCGGCCGACCTGGCCGAGATCATCAGCGATCTCAGCCGGGACGAGAGCAGCCAGCTCCTGAACTCCCTGGACGTCGAGACCCTGGCCGACACTCTGGAAGAGGTCGAGCCCGATTTCCAGGCCAGCCTGGTCGAGGGCATGCCGGACGAAAAGGTGGCCGACCTGCTGGAGGAGATGGCACCCGATGAGGCCGCCGATCTGTTGGCCGAGTTGCCCGAGAGCCGCAGCCAGGATCTGCTCAATCTGATGGAGCAGGACGAAGCGGCCGATGTCCGCAAACTCCTGACCTATCCGGAGGACACGGCGGGCGGCATCATGACCACGGAGTTCGTCGCCGTCCGCCCCGATTTCACCGCCGAGCAGACGATCGCCTATCTGCGTCGCGTGGCGCAAGACCTCGAAACGATCAACTACATCTACGTCACCGATCGCGATGACCGGCTGATCGGCGTGTTTTCGCTGCAAGACCTGGTGCTGGCGCATCCCAAGACGCCGGTGTCGCGCTTCATGCACGAACGGGTCGTGACCCTCTCGCCTTTGGACACGCAGGACCAGGCCGCGCAGGCGATCGCCAAGTATAACCTGTTGGCCATTCCGGTGGTGGATGAAGAGGGCCGCATCCAGGGCATCGTCACCGCGGACGACGCGCTTGACAAGATCATCCCGACGGCGTGGAAGAAGCGGCTGCCGCGCATGTATCGTTGACGAGGGATCCCGGCGTGCTGATGAGGAGATCGAGCCATGACAATTTCGCACCGCCTCAGGCCGATCCGTGTCCGTCTGTTGCTGTTGCTCTCGGTGATCGGCCCGGGCATCATCACGGCCAACGTGGATAACGACGCGGGCGGCATCACCACCTACTCTGTGGCCGGCGCCCATTACGGCTACACCCTGCTCTGGATGATGCCGCTGGTGGCCCTGGCCCTGATCGTGGTCCAGGAGATGAGCGCCCGGCTGGGGGTCATCACGGGCAAGGGCCTGGCCGACCTGATTCGCGAGCAACTCGGCGTGCGGCCGACCACCGCCATCATTGCCATCCTGTTGCTCGCCAACCTGGCCAACACGGTCAGCGAATTCGCCGGCATCGCCGCCAGCATGGAGATCTTCGACGTGTCCAAGTATCTGTCGGTGCCGGTTGCCGCGGTGCTGGTCTGGGTGTTGATGGTGAAAGGCAACTACAAGACGGTCGAGCGCGTCTTTCTGGTCGCCAGCGCCATCTACATGGCTTACGTGATTTCGGGGATCATGGCCCGGCCGGCATGGGACGAGGTGGCGCGGGCATTCGTCACCCCGAGCTTTCAACTGGATACGGGATATGTGACGATCTTCATCACGATCATCGGCACCACCATCGCGCCCTGGATGCAGTTCTACCAGCAGTCCTCGATCGTGGACAAGGGGTTGCGGCCCATAGATTACGCGCTGGAACGCCTCGATGTGATCGTCGGGTCGCTCTTTGCGGTCGTGGTGGCGGCCTTCATCATGATCGCCTGTGCTTCTACCCTTTATGCGAACGGCGTGCGCGTAGATTCGGCCAGCGACGCTGCGCTGGCGCTCCGGCCGCTGGCCGGGCGTTACGCTTCGACGCTCTTCGCGCTGGGCCTGCTCAATGCCTCGGTCTTCTTCGCGGCGATCCTGCCGCTCTCGACCGCCTACGTCGTCTGCGAGGCGTTCGGCTGGGAAGCGGGGGTGGATCACAGCCTGCGGGACGCGCCGATCTTTTTCTTCGTCTACACCGCGCTGATCGTCTTGGGCGCGGCCGTGATCCTGTTGCCCATCCGGTCGCTGGTGCAGGCGATGATGGCCAGCCAGACCCTCAACGGCGTGCTGTTGCCGGTCATCCTGATCGTCATGCTTCGGCTCATCAACAATCGCCGGCTGATGGGGCGCTTCGTGAACGGCCGCGCGTTCAATGGGCTGGCCTGGGGCCTGGCGGGCATCCTGATCGTCCTGACGGGCATCCTGGTCGTTCTCGGCCTGTTGCCGGCGGGCGCCCTTGGATGATTGGAATGTTCCATGATCGGTGCGTCATATTTGCACTTCGACGGGAAACGACGTATAATCCAAGATGTCAGACATCTTACAACACCGGGAGCTTGAGACTTTCACCCGATGCCCGTCACTACTCGTCTGCGCAGCGACGCCCGTCCCCTCTACACCCGGGCCAGCGAAGCGGTGAGGATGCTCATCCAACAGGGCGGCTATCGCCCCGGCGACCGACTGCCCTCCGAACCCGAGCTCTCCGATCGGCTGGGTATTTCGCGGCCGACGTTGCGCGAGGCGTTGCGCCAACTGGAAGAGGAGCGCGTCATCGTGCGGCGGCATGGCGTCGGCACCTTCATCGCCCAGCCCCCGCCGGTCATCGAGGCCGGGTTGGAGGTGCTGGAGAGCCTGGAGCGGCTGGCGGGGCGCCTTGGCCTCCATACCGAGATGAGCGAGCTGCACATGGCGGAGCGGCCGGCCACACCTGCTGAGCTGGAGAAGCTCGGCCTGGCCGCCGGCGCGGACGTCACGGTGATCACGCGGGTGATCGAAACGGCCGGGCAACGGATCGCTTATCTGGTGGACGTGGTGCCGGTCGTCTATCTGTGTTGTGCCGAGCTGGCCGCGGACTTTCAGGGCTCTGTGCTGGACCATTTCCTGGCGCGCGGCCGGCCGGCGTTGTCGCACTCGCGCACCGAGCTGGCCGCCCAGGCCGCCGACGCCGAGTTGGCCCGGCGCCTGCACATCCAGCGCGGGGCACCGATCTTGCGGCTGGAGGCGCAGTTGATCGCCCAGGACGGCCAGGTGGTGGATTATTCCAACAGCTATTTCGTGCCGGGCCATTTTCGCTTTCACGTGGTCCGTCGCATCGCGGCGTAACGCCAAATGTCGGACATCAAAAAAAGACACCACAAGACAGGTATATCATCTTTACAGGAGGCACTGACAATGCGTAGCTTTGCAGGTCGCGACATCCTCTCGCTCAAAGACTTCGAGCGGCAGGAATTCTTCCACGTCTTCGAGATCGCGCAGCAGATGGAGCCGATCGCGCGCAGCCGGCGCAACGTGGACATGCTGAAGGACAAGACGCTGGTCACCGCGTTCTATCAGCCCTCCACGCGCACCCGGCTGGCGCACGAAGCGGCCATGCATCGCCTGGGCGGACACGTCACCGGCTTTGCCGATTTCAAGATGACCCGCGCCGGCGACTGGTATCAGGAGTCCATCAAGGACACTGTCAAGATGCTGGAGTTCTACGGCGACGTGATCGTGATGCGCCACTTCCAGAAGGGCGCGCCGGCCGAGGCCGCCAAGTGGTCGTCGGTGCCGGTGATCAACGGCGGCGACGGCTGGGGCGAGCACCCCACGCAGATCCTCACCGACCTCTACACCGTGCTGCGGGAGAAGGGCCGCATTGACGGCCTGAAGTGGCTGGCCGTGGGCGATATGCGCATGCGCACCATGCACTCGCTGGGCTACGCGCTGACGCAGTTCGATTGCCCCATCACGTTCGTCGCGCCGCCAGCCGACGCGCTCTTCCCCGGCTCGCCCGACATGCGCATGCCCGAGGAGTACAAGGCCGACTTCCGCCGGTACTCGCTCAACTTCCGGGAGGCCGAGCACGTCGAGCAGGCCATCGCCGACGCGGACGTGATCCTGGTCGAGCCGGTGATCCAGCCCGACTACACCCAGGCGCGGCAGGAGGCCGCCAAGGACCGCAGCCTGACCCCGGCCGCCTACAAGATCACCCGCGAGCTGCTGGAGACCAAGGCCAAGTCCGACGCCATCCTGTTGCACTCGCTCCCGCGCATGGACGAGATCCCGCTGGACGTGGACAGCACCCGCTGGTCGCGCTACTGGCAGGAGGCGTTCCAGGGCGTGACGATGCGCATGGCGCTGTTGGCGCTGGTGTTGGGGGCGGTGGAATAGTCGGATAGTCGAGTAGTCGAATAGTCGGATAGTCGGGTAGTCAAATGAGCATTCGACTACTCGACCACTTGACTACTCGACCACTTGACCACTTGACCACTTGACTACTCGACTACTCGACCACTCGACTACTCGACCACTCGACTACTCGACTACCAGACTACCAGACCAGGAGACTACAAGACTATGCAAACCTACTTACACGGTCGTGACTTCATCGGCGACCTCGACTTCTCCAAGGAAGAGGTCGAAACGGTCCTGGACGTGGCGTTCGATCTGAAGCGCAAGCGCGCGTTGGGCGAACCCCACCCGTATCTGCGGGACAAGGTGCTGGCGATGCTCTTCTTCTTCAGCAGCACCCGCACCCGCGGCTCGTTCGAGGCCGGCATGGCCCAGCTCGGCGGCCACGCAGCGTTCATCGAATCGCGCACCACGCAGATCGCCCACGGCGATACGCCGAAGGAGATCGGCGAGATCTTCGGCCGCTACTTCGACGGCATCGCCATCCGCCATGTGGATTGGGGCGTGGGCAACCGCTACCTCAACGACGTGGCCCGGGCCTCGCGCGTGCCGGTGCTCAACATGCAGTGCGACATCTACCATCCCTTCCAATGCCTGGCCGACCTGATGACCATCGTCGAGAAGAAGGGCCGTGACCTGCGCCGCAAGAAGATGGTCGTCTCGTGGGCCTACGCGGCCTCCTATCAGAAGCCGATGTCGGTGCCGCAATCCCTCATCCTCCAGATGCCGCGCTTCGGCATGGACGTGGTGCTGGCGCATCCGCCCGAGTTCCGGCTGATGCCGGAGATCATGGACATGGCCCGCGAGCAGGCGCGCAAGTTCGGCGTCGGCTTCGAGGTGATGGACGATATGGACGCGGCCTTCAAGGACGCAGACATCATCTACGCCAAGTCGTGGGGCGCCATGGTGCACACCCCCGACGCCAACGAGGGCGCGGCGATCATCAAGAAGTACGCGAGCTGGATCACCGATGAGCGGCGCATGGCGTTGGCCAAACCCGACGCGATCTACATGCACCCCCTGCCGGCCGACCGCAACATCGAGGTGACCGACGGCGTCATGGACGGCCCGCAGTCGGTGGTCTACGACGAGGCCGAGAACCGGCTGCATGTGCAGAAGGCCGTGATGGCGCTTACCATGTAGCTTGGTAAATTGGTAGATTGGTAGTTGGGGGATAGGAGGGCGATGGAAGAGAAGGAGCAGCGTGGCTTCGAGGATCTGGAGTGCTATCAGTTGGCGCTTCGGGTGCTGCGCGAGGCGTACCGGGTGATCGAGCGGTTGCCGCCAGAGGAGAAGTACAACCTGGGGCTCCAGATGCGCAGGGCGTCAGTCAGTGTGGTGTTCAACATTGCTGAGGGCTATGGCCGCTATCATTATCTCGATTGCCTGCGCTTCTACTTCATCGCTCGCGGTTCACTCAATGAGACGCTAGCGGGTTTCATCACCTGTGACATGCTCGGCTATACACATGGGGAACTGCCCAACCAGCGTCAACTTTGCCATAGTGCCTTGCGTTCTCTCAATGGCTACATTCGCTATGTTCGCGGGCAACAGCAAGGCCGCCAGGAGTATGGCGACCGCGCTATTCTGCACGAAGAAGGCCCAGCCTACGACATTGTAGTCTTCCCACCCGACCACGGAGACGCATGATGCCGAACCCAATCTACCAATTTACCAATCTACCAATCTACCAATCTACCCGTATCAGGAGTTTTACCAATGACCACACCCCTCCCTCGTACCGCCGTCGTCGCTGTCGGCGGCAATTCGTTGATCATTGACAAACAGCATGAAGATGTGCCTTCGCAGGTCAGGGCCGTTGAGGAGACCTGCAAGCACATTGCCGACATGATCGAGCGCGGCTGGAACGTGATCATCACCCACGGCAACGGCCCGCAGGTCGGCTTCATCCTGCGGCGCAACGAGCTGGCCGCGCACGAAGTGCACACCACGCCGTTGGATGTCATCGGCGCGGACACGCAGGGGTCCATCGGCTACATGATCTCCCGCGCGCTGGACAACGAGTTCACCAAACGGGGCATCAAGCGCCTGACCGCGGCCGTGGTCACCCAGGTGTTGGTGGACCGCAACGACCCCGGCTTCAAGAACCCCACCAAGGGCATCGGCGGCTTCACCACGAAGGAAAACGCGGAGAAGTTCGCGGCCGAGGGCTGGACGGTGCGCGAGGATGCCGGCCGCGGTTGGCGGCGCATGATCGCCTCGCCGATCCCGCTGGAGATCATCGAACGGGATGTCATCAAGACGCTGGTGGATGCCGGGTTCATCGTGGTCGGCGTGGGCGGCGGCGGCATCCCCGTGATCCGCGACGAGCAGGGGATGTTGCACGGCGTCTTCGCGGTGATTGACAAGGACCGCGCCAGCGCGCTCCTGGCCGCCGATCTCAAGGTGGACCTCTTCCTGATCTCCACGGCCGTCGAGAAGGTGGCGATCAACTTCAACAAGCCGAATCAACAGTGGTTGGACAGGATCACCCTGAGCGAGGCCAAAAAATACTACGCCGAGGGCCATTTCCTGGCCGGCAGCATGGGGCCCAAGATCGAGGCGATGATCGCTTTCCTGGAAGCCAACCCGAACGGCAAGGGCCTGATCACCGATCCCCAGCACATCGTGGATGCCCTGGACGGCAAGACGGGGACGTGGATCGTGCATGATTAGGGATTGGGATTAGGGATTGGGGATTAGGGATTGGGGCCAATCCCCAATATCAGACGCGGAAGGTGCCTCCATGAAATACGTTGTCTACGTAGAATGTGATGATGAAACCCTCAAGGAAGGCGGCTACCTGGCGCACATCCCGGCGATCCCCGGTTGTGTGGGCCGTGGGCTGACCAAGAAGGAGGCCGTGGCGCGCTGCGAGGAGACGTTGCGCGCTTATCTGGCGCTGCTGATCCACGCGGGCATGCGCGGCGTGCCGCGCGAGACCGAGCAGTTCGAGCTCGAGGTGCACGAGTGCGCCGGCTCTACTTTCCCCTCCGACTACGACCCGCTGATGCCCAACGAGACCGAACAGCTCGTCCAGTGGATGGAGGTCAGCCGGGACGAGCTGTTGGAGACGGTGGCGAAGTTGCCCGCGGGCGCGCTGGATTGGAAGCCCAACCCGCATATCTATTCCATCCGTGAGATCCTGAACCACATCGCGAACGCGGATTGGTGGTACGTGCAGCGGCTCAAGCAGTGGCCCACCGATGTGTTCGAACGGCTGGCCGCCACCCGCAAGCTGTTGACCGATAGCCTGCGCAATCTGAGCGACACCGACCGCGGCCGCGTTGCCGTCCATTACGGCGAGGATTGGACCCCGCGCAAGGTCGCCCGCCGCGCGCTGGAACACGAGCGCGAGCACCTGGCGCAGATCCGGGAGATCGCGGAGCGGTATCGGCGAGAGGAAGTGTAGATGGATCACGTTAAGTCCCTCAAATGCCTCATCTGCGGCGCGGAGTATCGGCCGGATGAGATCGAGTACATCTGTCCGCGCCACGGCGACGACGGCATCGTGGACGTCCAGTACGACTACGAGCTGATCGGCCGGCGGATCAGCCCGGCGGCGCTGGCCGAAAACCGCGACTATACCATCTGGCGCTATCGGCCCCTCCTGCCGATCGAGCCGGATAGCCCGGTGCCGCCCCTCACGGTCGGCTGGACGCCCCTCTACCGGGCCGACCGGCTGGCGGCCGGCCTGGGGTTGCAGCACGTCTGGGTGAAGGACGAGGGCCGCCAGCCCAGCGCATCGTTCAAGGACCGCGCCAGCGCGCTCGCGGTGGTCAAGGCGCAGGAGCGCCGCGCCGAGGTCATCACCACCTCGAGCACGGGCAACGCCGGCGCGGCCCTCTCTGCCCTGTGCGCCAGCGTCGGCCAGAAGAACGTCATCTTCGTGCCCGAGTCCGCGCCGCCGGCCAAGATCGCGCAACTGTTGGTCTACGGCAGCACCGTGATCCTGGTGCGCGGCACCTACGACGACGCGTTCGAGCTGTGCGCGCAGGCGGCCAGGGAGTTCGGCTGGTACAACCGCAACACCGGCTTCAACCCCTACATGTCCGAGGGCAAGAAGACCGCGGCGTACGAGATCTGCGAGCAGTTGACCGCCGCTGTAGGGGCGCACGGCAGTGCGCCCACGCACGGCAGTGCGCCCACGGGGGCGGACGGCCGTCCGCCCCTACGGTGGATCGCGCCCGACCGCATCTTCATCCCGGTGGGCGACGGGTGCATCATCGGCGGCATCCACAAGGGGCTGAAGGACCTGCTGGCGCTCGGCTGGATCGAGAAGATGCCGAAGCTGATGGGCGTGCAGGCGGCCGGGTCGGCCGCGCTGTACGACGCCTGGCGGACCGGCATCAGCGCCATGGAGATGCAGCCCATTGATGCCCACACCATCGCCGACTCCATCTCGGCCGGGCTGCCGGCCGATCGCATCAAGGCGCTGGCGGCAGTGCGCGAGACCGGCGGCGCCTATATCAAGGTGACCGACGAGGAGATCCTGGCCGCCATCCCGGCGTTGGCCCGCGGGGCCGGCGTCTTTGCAGAGCCGGCGGCCGCCGCGGCCTACGCTGGCCTGGTCAAGGCCGTCGAGCTGGGCCTGGTGGCCCCCGAAGAGCGCATCGTCGTCCTGGCCACCGGCAACGGCCTGAAGGACATCGCCTCTGCGCGCAAGAGCGTGGGCGAGCCGCTGGTGGTAGACAAGGACCTGGCGGATGTGAAACGGGCGTTGGGCAGATAGTTTTGTGGTCTGATAGTCGTGTAGTCTGATAGTTTGGGGGTTCGATCCAGTCTGGTTTCAATGACAGGAGTTACCCGGTAGAAGCTCTCAGCCGGTCTGCGACCGGCGTCGCCGGCTTGCGAGCGCCGTCTTGGACGCCCCCACGGGGGTCGTAGACCCCCTGCGCGCGGAGGAAGTCCGTCTGTAAAGAAAGCGGTTGACAGCCGGCCGGGAGGCGGGCTAAAATGCTGATCAGGAGGGTCGCATGGCACAAGTCCAAACCATTCTGGCCGCTCTGAAACGCGAGCTGACCTCTCTCTTGGGTGACCGCCTCGATCGCATCATCCTTTACGGCTCGTATGCGCGCGGTCAGGCGCAGCCGGGATCCGATATAGACGTGTTGATCGTCCTGCGGGGGGATTTCGATTATGGCGAGCTGATCCGACTGACTTCGTCCGCCGTTTCCCGTCTCTCGTTGGAACACGACGTCGTGATTTCCCGCGCGTTCGTAACGCCAGAGCGCTACGAGCAGGAACAGAGCCCCTTCCTGCTTAATGTCCGTCGCGAAGGGGTTCCTGTATGAAACCTGAAGTTCAAGCCCTGCTGCAGAAGGCGCACGCCAGCCGGAAAGCGGCCGGTTTACTGGCCGAACAAGATTACCTGGATTTCGCCGCCTCCCGCGCATACTACTCGCTATTCTACACTGCTGAGGCATTGCTGCTCTCGCAAGGCCTTGCTTTCTCCAGCCATGCCGCTGTGATTGCGGCTTTCGGCAAGGAGTTCGCCAGGCCGCATCGCCTGGATCCGCGCTTTCACCGCTATCTCATTGACGCCCAGGATGTCCGCAACGTCGGCGACTACGGAATCGGCCCGGGTGTGACTCGGGCACAACTCGCTGAACTGCTCGCCTGGACAGATGAGTTCCTGGCCGCGGCCGAGGCCTTCCTGGCCGAGAACGATACCTAAAACCAAGAAAGGCACAACATTCCAATGATAGACCTGACCATCTATCCCGATCGCCTCGCCCGTGCAGTCAAGCGCGCGCGCGAGCGCAACATCATCATCCCGACCTTCGCGCAACAGCGCAACCCGGCCCTGATCCCGGACAAGATCAAGGCGGAACTGAAGAGCATCGGCCTGTGGGACGTCAACCCGCGCAACCTGTTCCGCATCACCTGGCACAACGAACCGGTGCCGTTCGGCGGCGGGTTCGGCGGCGTCAACTACCTGGAGCTGCCCAAGGCGTTGACCGGCGTGGACGCGCGCATCCTCGTGCTCGTCGGCAA
>Ga0272448_1001827_pt1 | contig 27981 bp, 28 predicted proteins | sample YNPCB0191_FD_202220 | JGI IMG/M metagenome (GOLD analysis project Ga0272448, IMG submission 202220) | Hot spring sediment microbial communities from Yellowstone National Park, WY, United States - YNP-CB-019-1 | ecosystem: Environmental > Aquatic > Thermal springs > Hot (42-90C) > Sediment... | reverse complement strand
CAGGACAAGCAGACATGGCTTACATAATAAGAGACATGTGGCCTCAACTTATCGACATGAACAAGTGGTATGCAAATCAAACAGTAGTTGTTTTAGACCAGTACAAGAATGACATAAGAGCAGTAGGGCCATTACCAACTTTTGACATTGACTTCCTTGGCTTCAACTTCAACTACTAAGCGTTTCAAAGAGTCTTAATTTTATTCTTATTTTTTTGTTTTATTCTTTTAGGAAAGATTTATAAATAGGAACTTCTTTTTCGCTCGAAAAGAATGAAGCTCTATGAATACGCTGTACGAAGACTCTTCATGTTAGTGCCTGTTGTGCTAGGAGTAACTATTCTGACTTTTTATCTCTCAAGAGTTGTACTTGATCCATTAGCAGCATACGTAACGGAGAGAACTCCTGCTTATTTGATCCCTGCAATTAGACGCCAGCTTGGTTTAGATAAGCCTTTTTACATTCAATACATTTACTACTTAAGAGATTTAATAACATTAAACTGGGGTTGGTCTAAAGCTGGGCATATGTCGGTGGCAGATGCAATTGCCACATTCTTCCCTGCAACAGTTGAACTTACAATAGTAAGTATTGTCATAACATTGCTAATTGGAATTCCTCTTGGAATAATTAGTGCGCTAAGAAACAACAAGATTGAAGACCATGCTTCAAGACTTTTTTCTTTAGTTGGTATCTCTATGCCCGTTTTTTGGCTTGGGTTAAGTTTACAGTATTTGTTCACATACTGGACAAGAGTTCAAGGTTGGTTTGCTCTTCCTAGTACTGGAAGATATGACCCAATCCTTTTTGCTTCGCATCCTGTTCAAAGAATAACTGGTCTTTTGATACTTGATTCCTTAATTCAAGGCAATTTTGTTATGGCATCGGATGCTTTTTTGCATATTATTTTACCCGCAATTACTTTAGCTTTTTTAAACATAGGTGTTGTAACGAGACTAACAAGGTCTTCTATGTTGGAAGTTTTAAGACAAGATTACATCACTTTTGCTAAATCATATGGTTTGCCTCAAAGAATTGTTATTTATAAGTATGCTTTAAAAAATGCAATGATTCCAGTTGTAACCTCAACTGGATTGATGATAGGAGGGCTCTTGGGAGGTGCTATTATGACAGAGTCAATATTTGCATTCCCCGGAATGGGCTGGTTGAGTTATAGGGCAATAATATTTAATGACTCGAATACTATTATGGCTTATGTTGTTCTTTCAGCTTTCATATTTGTTTTGGTTAACTTAATAGTAGACTTAATTTACGCTTGGCTTGATCCAAGAATAAAATACTAGGAGCAAAAAGGTGAAGTGAAATGAAAAAAGTTAATGAATGGGAACTAAAGAAAAAGGAAATAAGTTATGCCCTATGGCTTTTCTCAAAGAACAAATTAGTCGTCTTCGGGTCTTTGATTGTAGTGTTTTATACAATTCTTGCAATAATAGGCCCTCTTATAGTTGATCCTAGAATCTCTGAACAAGTAAATTTGAGCAATGCTTTAAAGCCTCCAAGTTCGCAGCACATATTTGGTACGGATGATTTAGGAAGAGATATTCTCCAGCTTATAGTCCTTGGTGCAAGGTTTGATATGTCTATTTCCTTAGTTGTAGTTTTAACTGCAACACTAATAGGAGTGGCAATAGGATCAATTTCTGGGTACATTGGCGGAAAAATAGATGAAATAATAATGAGATTTACAGACATACTTCTCGCTTTTCCTGGGTTAATTTTTGCAATGGGTCTAACGATGGCTCTTGGTAGGTCAACAGTAAATCTCTTTTTAGCATTAACTTTAGTCTGGTGGACTGGTTACGCTAGAATTATGAGAGGGCAAGTATTATCTGAAAAAGAGAAGCTTTATGTTCAAGCGGCAAAAAGCTTAGGAATTCCAGATTTTCTTATACTGTTTAAGCACGTTTTTCCAAATGCAATTTATCCAATACTTGTTCTAGCTACTATGGACATTGGCGGTGTTATGTTAAGTGCTGCAGGGTTAAGCTTCATTGGTCTCGGTCCATCTCCGTTTGAGCCTGAATGGGGGCAGCTCATAAATAGAGGTGCAAGCTACTTATTTATGGCTCCCTGGATAATGTTCTTTCCAGGACTTGCAGTATTAACTGCTAGCTTAGGGTTTAACCTCATAGGCGATGGATTAAGAGATGTGCTTGATCCTAGGCTAAGAAGGTGAAATTAAAAAGGAATGAGCGAAAAGGTACTTGAAGTTAAGAACCTAAGAGTTGAATTTTATACATACCGTGGAATTGTAAAAGCGTTAAATGGTGTAAACCTAGACCTAAATAAAGGCGAAATCTTAGGCTTAGCTGGAGAAACTGGCTCAGGTAAGTCTGTAACAGGTCTTTCCATTCTAAGACTTCTTCCTCAAAATGCAAGAGTTGTAGAAGGTGAAATAATCTTTAAGGGAAGGGACTTACTAAAAATTCCTGAAAAAGAATACAACCTATTAAGGGGAAAAGAAATCAATGCTATATTTCAAGATCCACATACGTACCTTAATCCCGTGTTTACAATCGGAGAACAATTTAGAGATATCCTTCTTTCGAAGAAGGATAGTGAAAATAATTCTTCAAAAGTTGACGATAAAAAAATAGAAGAAATAATGGTTTCTGCTCTTAAAGATGTTAAGATGCCTGCAGTAGATCGAGTTCTTAAGATGTATCCTCATGAGCTTAGCGGTGGAATGAAGCAGAGAGTTATGTTAGCAATTGCATTCTCGCTACAACCTTCCCTAATAATTGCTGATGAACCTACGACAGCTTTAGACGTGACAATTCAAGCCCAAGTTCTAGAAATAATGAAAGAGCTGCAAAGAAAGTATAATACGTCAATTATTCTTATAACTCATGATTTAGGAGTAATCGCTGAGACATGTCAAAAGGTTGCCGTAATGTATGCAGGAAGGATCGTTGAGTACGGTAAAGTTTCTGATGTTTTTAAGAATCCATTACATCCCTATACGAAAGGTTTAATGGAAGCTTTACCACGAGCTGATGTTGATGTTAAAGTAAAAAGTATTCCAGGAACTGTTCCAGACCTAGTTTCTCCTCCCTCAGGTTGTGCATTTCACCCAAGGTGTCCGTATGCTATGGAAATTTGTAAGAGGCAAGCTCCAAAACCTTCCTATGTGAAGGAAAGGGTAGTTGAGTGTCACTTGTATTCTTAAGGTGATGGTTATGGAAAAAAATGATGTCTTGGTAAAAGTTGAAAACTTAAAGAAATATTTCCCAATCTATGGTGGAATACTTCAAAAAGTTGTTGGCTATATTTATGCAGTCGAGGACGCTTCCTTTTATATTAGGAAAGGGGAAACCTTAGGCTTAGTTGGAGAAAGTGGCAGTGGAAAAACAACCGTTGGAAGAATTTTAGTTAAGTTAGAGGAACCAACTGAAGGCAAAATCTTTTACAATGGATCGAACGTAACTAATATAAAAGGAAGCGAGCTTAAAAAGTATAGAAGAAAAGCTCAGATTATTTTTCAGGATCCTTATGCATCTCTAAATCCAAGGATGACCATAAAAGATAGCATAATCGAAGTAATGCGTGTTCATCATTTACACAAAGGCGAGGAGTACAATAATGCTCTTAGACTAATGGAAAAAGTTGGTCTAAGCGAAGAACATCTGTATAGGTTTCCTCATGAGCTTAGCGGTGGTCAAAGGCAAAGAGCGGTAATAGCAAGAGCATTAGCAGTTGAACCTGAGTTTCTTATCTTAGACGAGCCCACAGCTTCCTTAGATGTTTCTGTTCAGGCTCAAGTTTTAGACTTGTTAAAGGAATTACAAGAAAAATATAACTATACTTATCTTCTAATTACTCATAACTTAGCTGTTGTAAGGTATGTTAGTGAAAGGACTGTCATAATGTATAGAGGGATGTGGGTTGAGACAAGTCGTACTAAGGAATTATTTAATAAAGCAGAACATCCTTATACTCAGGCCCTTTTGAAAAGTGTTCCAATTCCTGACCCCGAAGTGAAAAAGGATAAGTTCTTAATAAGTGGAGAGCCTCCTAACCCAACTACACCAGTAAAAGGATGTCCTTTTGCTGATAGATGTCCTTATGTTATGGATGTCTGCAAGAATGAAATGCCACCCATTGAAAACGTTGGAGACGAACACAAAGTGAGATGTTGGCTGGTGACAAGAAAATAAACATTAAAGACTTTCTTGCATTGTTTATAGCTTTCTTAGAAACAATATTTTTGCCTTTAATCGTATTTATCTTAGTTGCAATTATTATTTCATTCTTGTTAACTTTGTTTGTTAAGTCTACTTTGTGATAAAAACAAAATTAACCTTTAAATCTAAGTTCTTTTGGTAGTCAACTTGTTAATTTTAATTTTCTTTCTTTGTTTAGAGAATAAGAATCTTTAGTTAGTTACTCCCCTAACTTTCTCTCAACCATTTTAGCAACTTTTTCTAAGAAGTTCTTATCTTCTTCAGTGAAAGCACTTAGGTAATCGCTATCCACATCAATTTCACCTATTACTTTTCCATTTTTAACTATCGGCACTACAATCTCAGATTTCGTTGAGGGAAAACAAGAAATGTATCTATTGTCTTTACTAACGTCTTGAACCACTACGGTTTTTCCAACTTCTGCAGCTAATCCGCAAATTCCCCTTCCTACGGGAATTATCTTGTGCTCTGTTTCTCTTGGTCCAGAGAAAGTTTTTAAGATTAATTCATTACCTTCAACTAGATAAATTCCAACCCAACTATAATGATGAACTTCATTAAGTTTTTTCACAACATAATTTAAAAAATCATCTTTCTTCATGTTTTTCATTTTTGTTTCTAAGTCTTCAACTACGCCAGACTGGAAGTTCATCTCTTTTTATTAGGCTTTTAAAAAGTCTTAAAAATATTTTCTTTAAAAAATTCATCGGAGTGAGCTCCTTTCTGTTTAACTTGCTTGAGGTTAGAACTTGTAGCAAAGTCTTAAAAAATCAAGATAAAAAATAACTAAGAGCAGAAAAATCTTTCTTAAAACATAAAGGATAAATCTATAAACCTTCCTTAGCTATTACTGATTTTAATGAGGATTGTGGTTGGCATAACCGGTAGTAGTGGTTCTATCTATGGTGTTACCGCACTTGAACTCCTCAAAGAGGCTAAAGTCGAGACTTATTTAATTGTAACAAAAAACGGGTGGAAAGTTATTCGCGATGAAACAGACCTTACCGAAGATTATGTCAGATCGCTTGCCTTTAAGTACTACGATGAATCAGATTTTGATTCTCCCTTAGCAAGTGGATCCTTTGAGTATGATGGGCTCTTAATTTCTCCTTGCTCAATGTCTACTGTTGCAAAAATTGCAAACGGCATTTCAGACAACCTTCTTACAAGAGTTGCAGACGTTTGTATTAAAGAAAAAAGAAAAGTTGTCCTCATGCCAAGAGAAACTCCATTAAGTTCAATTCATTTGAAAAATTTGCTTAGGTTATCAACAAATAACAATGTTGTAATAATGCCTCCTATGCCTCCCTTTTACTTAAAACCAAAATCAATTGAAGATCTAGTTAACTATACTACCGCAAGAGCTCTATCTTACTTTGGTATTAGAACAAGATACTTAAGAAGCTGGAAATAGTTCCTCAGCAAAGTTCGTTCTTGGTTTTGTTATCTTCTTTGCAAGCTCTTCGTAACCTTTTTCCTTCAAGAAGCTTAAGACTTCATTTAGGTTCGGGATTGCGCTTAATCCTCCAGGTCTAGAAATTTTAAGAGCTGCAACAGCATTTGAAAATACCGCTGTTTCTTCTATGCTTAGTCCTCTAATTGCTCCAAAAATCACGCCTGCAGAGAAACAATCTCCAGCACCTGTATCATCTACAACTTTAACTTTGAATGCTTCAGCACTATAGGCTTTTTCATCGTAGTAGGCTAAGCATCCTTTTGAACCTCTTTTTATAAAGAAAACCTTTTCATCCATCTTTAACATTTTTCTTAAAACGTCAGAAAGACTATTTGACTCAAATATTACTTTAGCTTCTTTCTCATTCATAGTAATTACTTTAGAAATTTCTATTGCCTTTCTCGAAGCGTTGATAGCATCTTTCTTCGACTTCCATAAGTCCAGCCTTAGGTTTGAATCATAAACTACAACTAACTTTTCCCTTAATTTGTTTACGAAGTCTATTACTTCTTTAAGTCTCTCCTCTTTTCTTATTGTAGCTTCTGTAAAGTGAAAAACTCTTGCGCTTTGAACTTCACCTGCAAGTTTATCATCAAGCACCATATAATTTTCTGGGTCTGAGTAGCCAGGAAACCTATAAAAATAGTAAACTTTCTTTTTTCCTTTATATTCATAGAAGCTGATGCCTGTTCTTATTCCTTTAACTTTTCTTATTTTTCTTGTAATTACCTTGTAACTTCTAAGGTCGTTTAGTACTTTTTTTCCTACTTCATCGTCTCCAATACAGCTTAGTAGCCCAACTTTTAAGCCAAGCTTTGAAGCTGCAACAGCAGTATTCGTTGCAGATCCTCCAGCATTACCAAGAAATTCATTACTCTCCTTTATTCTCTTGCTTAAGAACTTTGGATAAAGTTCTAAAAATGCCGAACCTAAAACATAAGCGTCCATTTCTTATCTACTTTAGGACAAAGGAGAAGGTATAAAAATTTAAAAAAATAAAAATGTATAAAAGCCTTATTCTATTTTCACTTCTTTGTCTTTTTCAGCAGAAGCATAGATTGCGTCTATTATCTTCATAACAGTTAGTCCCTCTTCTGGTGCTGTAAGTGGTGCTTCTTTTCCTCTTATGACGTTAACGAAATGTTCAATTTCTTTCTTATAAGGATCAACTTGTTGGCAGATGAGGTTTTTTTCTATAACATTCCCACCCTCAACCTCCGTAATTATTTTTGGCGGATGGTATGAAGCTCCGGCTTTGTTTCCAAATATGTTTACGTTGAAAGTTTCATCAGTATAAGTCGCCCAGCTAACTTGAACGTACAAAGTTATTCCTCTTTCAAATTCCACTAAGCCAACTGCTAGGTCTTCAACATCAAACGGTCCTCCTGGCTCTGGTATTCCCCAGCCTCCGAGTCCTTTGTTTTGTACTCCTATCTTAGAAAAGGTATATCCTTTTGCAGATTTAGGTTTTGGAAATCCGATTAGCCAAGTTGTCAAGTCAATCATGTGTGGTCCTAAGTCTATAAGTGGCCCTCCCCCGGAATATTTCTTTGTAGTAAACCAGCTACCCATGCCTGGAATACCAAGCCTTCTAAGTAGATCCGCTTTAGCGAAGTATATCTCTCCCAATTCCCCTTGTTCTATGAGCTTCTTTAGCATTTGAGCCTCGCAAGTAAACCTCTGCGTCATCCCAAGCATGAGCGTCTTCTTGTATTTCTTGTAAGCTTCTACCATTTTCTCAGCTTCTTTAGAGTTTATAGCCATTGGCTTTTCACATAAAACACTTGCTCCCTTTGATAACGCATAAACTGTAACCCTAGAATGCAAATAGTTTGGAACAGCTACAACAACTCCATCAGGTTGTTCTTTGTCTATCATTTCTTCATAGTTTGTGTAGATTTTGTTTACTTTCATTTCTTCACTTAAGCTTTTTGCCCTTTCTTCTTTTATGTCGCAAATTGCTGCTAGCTCAGCATCTTTAGTTGTTTTTATGTTTCTTGCGTGAATTCTTCCTATGCTTCCTGCACCAACTAAAGCTATCCTTACTTTCTCCATTTTGTTCTCACTCTTACATACGTTACTGTTGTAGTATTTAACTTTTTTATTTTGATAACATAGGCCTTACTCTTACTGCAACATCAAACCCAGAGTACCACTTCTTAATTTCTTCTTCCCCATATTTTTCTTTAAACTTTGCTATAACATGATCTATATCTTCTTTGTTAGTTAAAATTTCGCATTCCCCTGAGATTTTTATACTATCTAATTCTATGTCTATTTTAGGAGTTACTGCTATGTTTCTTAGCCAGTTTGTTTTGCTTCCAGAAACGGGCAGCAGTAAAATGCTGTTGTTTTCAAATACGTACCAAACAGGTGTTGAAATCTTCTTTTTGCTTTTCCTTCCTACGAAAGTAATTTTTATTTCTTCGTTTTTCTTTAAAGCTTCCTCTGCATTTTTCCAAGACATGAGAAACATTATTTAATTAAACTATTTAAGTCTTTGTTGTTAGATGTCCCTCTCAATTCTGTTTATAGCTTCCTGCCAATCTTTCATATCTAAACCAAACTTAAGAAATTTTACATTACCAATTCTTTCTCTTATTTCACTTAGATGAATATCTCTATCATCAATATATAGGATTTCATCTGGAGAAATGTCTATTCCTATCTTACTTAGGTTACTTATTATTTTCTGTATCATTTGATATTTATTTGGGTGGGGTTCTGCTACGGGGAAAACAAAGTACTTATCTATTCCAAACAAAGATAGGAGCTCAAAAACGTTTTTTGGTTCGTTCCAGCTAGCTAACGATACAAGAATTCTCTTTTTTCTAGCAAACTCTAGAAAGTCTATTAGTTTGTCATTTAACCTTACCTTTACTCCGTTCGTGTCTTCAGCTACATCTTTTGATACAAGCTTAAATGGACCTCTAAGTTCAGTAACGTTATGATGGTCCCATATTGTTCCATCAGCGTCAAGAACGATAAGCCTTATCATTTTTCGCTTATCTTACAAGCTTTTTTACTTCATTAAATGTCATCAGTATCGCTCCTTTTTGCCTCATTTCTTCTATAGCAAGCTCACTGTCTTTAGGGTTAACGTTAACTCCTTTTATAGCATCGGCTAATAAGTAAGTTTTAAAGCCAAACTTTAGAGCATCTAATACTGTATTCTTAACGCAGTAGTCTGTAGCTAAGCCTCCAACAAAAACTTTTTCAACTTTGAGTTCTTTTAAAAGCTCTCGCAGCCCAGTGTTCTCAAACCCAGAATAAGCTTCTTTATCTCTTTCACTTGCCTTGGATACAACGATTGCTATGCTTGGAAAATTTAGTTTAGGGTGAAACTTTGCCCCTTCAGTGTTTTTTACACAATGAGGTGGCCAAGGCCCCCCTCTTTCCTTGAATGAAATATGGTCTGGCGGATGCCAATCTCTCGTGAAAACTACAATATTCTTTGTTGCTTCAAAAACTTCTATATATTTATTCAGAGGCTCTACAACTTCGTCTCCTTCTGGTACTTCTAATGCCCCACCCTTACAAAAGTCCTTTTGAACATCCACAACTATTAAGGCATTTTTCATTTTTCTGTACTAGTTTATTTTATAAAAAAGTATATTTAACTTTTTCTTTTAAGGTAACGTCGATAAGTCAAAAACAAAAATAGAGGAAAAGATTAATAATCAACTAAATTCACTTAAATCAACACGGTTAAAAGTGTTGCAACCAAGTAAAGATAAGGAAAACGAGCAAATTCCAGTATTCTTAGGAGCAGAAAACATAAATGACTTTATTAAAATGATCTCGAAAGAAGCAACCTTCAGAAGATTACCTGCCTCAAATGAATTCGAACTTCTAAGAGGTATTGTGGATAACTCTCTTATCATCGTTTACGAAACTGGGAAACTTGTTTACCAGAAAAATGAAAAAGTCAGAAAACTTCTTGAATCCTTATTTTATAAAAAGTTAAAAGATGAAAATACTACAGTTGGCTCAGATGAAGCTGGTAAGGGTGAAATTGTTGGCCCATTAGTAACAGCTGCAGTTGCTTTAACGCCAAAACAGGCTGCATACTTAAGTTCTATCGGCGTTACAGATAGCAAACTGATTCCAGATAGCCGAATTGAAAGATTAGCAAGAGAAATAAGTCGTAACTGTCAAGCAAGTTCCACGCTGTCTATTTCTCCATTGAAGTTTAACATCTTACTTAAAAAGTATTCTTCAAAAGGACTTGGATTAAACGACATCTTAGCTTTAGCCCACTCTATAGTTATAAGAAGGGTGATCTCAAAGCTAAGAGAAAAAAGCTATAGTATAGTCATAGATGAATTCGATAGCTCAAAAAGCAAGGAGAAAATAAAATGGATCACAAATAAGTTAAGGGAACCAAACATTCGTTCGTTTACAAAGGCAGAGTCGGTACCTGCTGTGGCTTCAGCAAGTATTCTTGCTAGGCACAAGTACCTAAAATGGGTGGAAAAAAATCTAAGTAAAGAAGAAGTTGAAGAGTTAAGAAAAGATCCCTTAAGTTATGCAAATAAAGTCAATTACAGTCCATCTTTGTTCAAGCTGGCTTATTTTCATTCTTCTTTAAGGCATTAGTTCTAGCTTTCTCTAAATTCAAAACTTAGTAACGACGTACCAACTCTTCTGTCTTTAAAAATACGTTTATTATTTTTCTTTTCCTTATTTTTAGCTCTTTTTAGTGAAATATCTCATTTTTTTGATTAAAAACTAAACAACTCAATTTTTTTAGTAATTTATGCCTTCTTACCATTGCTTTTACAACTAATTAAGAAATTACTTGTATTTTCAACTTTATTCTAAATTGTCATAAAAAAATTCAAAATAGGCGATTTTTAGGCAAAAAAAGAGAAACATTTAAATTTATATTCAATATTTAATGGAATTGGAGGAAATGATGGGGTACCTTGGAAAACAGATAATCGCTGAACTGTTTGAGTGCAAAACTGAGCGTTTAAATAGCTTTAGTACTGTAAAGAAGGCAATGCTTGAGGCGGCAAGAGCCTCAAACTCTACAGTCGTAAGAAGTGTTTTTCATAAGTTTAGTCCCCAAGGAATTTCTGGAGTTGTTGTGGTTGCAGAATCACACTTGGCTATTCATACTTGGCCCGAGTATGGGTATGCTGCTGTAGACATTTTTACTTGTGGCGAGCATACAAAACCAGAAGAAGGCCTAAAAGTTTTAGCTAAACTTTTAGGTGCAAAGAGAGTTAAGTTCAAAAAGATAAAAAGAGGTCTATTAAGTGAAATAGAGGATGATAGCAGGAAGTTATTACTTAACGCCAACAAGTGACAATTTTTTTCAACTCATTCCTCTTAAGAAAATTTTGTATTCAAAGGAAAGTAAGTACCAAAAGATTGAAGTAGTAGAAACAAATAAAGGAATAGCTCTTATACTAGATGGGTTAGTTCAGATTCACGAGGATGACGAGTATATTTATCACGAATCTCTAATTCATCCAACTTTAGTTAGCGTTGACCATCCAAGAAGTGCACTTATAGTTGGAGGTGGTGATGGGTGCGCTGCAAGAGAGCTTTTAAAAGATGTTGACATAAAGGAAATCACGTTGGTTGATCTTGACAAAGATGTGATAGAAGTCAGCAAAAAATTTTTGAAAAAAATAAATGAGGGCTCATTAGAGAACAAAAAAGTAAAAGTAGTAGTTGGCGATGGAAGGAAATTTTTAGAGAAAACTAGGAATAAATACGACATCATTGTTATAGATGCTACCGACCCTATACCCTCTGGGCCTTCTTTGCTTCTTTACTCAAGGCAATTTTACGAAATAGTTAAAAGTAAGCTAGAAGATGGCGGCGCCTTTGTAACGCAGGCAACAGTTTTTGGATCTAATCAGTATACCCGAATTTATTCAACTGTAAAGAAAGTTTTTGGTAGCGCCATTTGTTCTCACTCTTTTGTGAAATCTTTTGGTGATGACTGGGGATTCGTAATGGCTACAAAGAGTGGGAAAATTGAAACAAGAGAAAAAGATGAGGTTGAGCTATGGATTAAAAGCAAGCTAAGAAAAACCCCTAAGTACCTGAACGGCGAAACATATGCCGCAAACTTTTCTATTCCAAATGAAGTAAGGAAAAAGATTGAGAAGGGCTCAAAAATCATAGAGGATTCTGAAGCGCTACGTGCTAAAACTTCTGAAGCCTCAGGTGTTTGGGCATTTGAGAAATAAGCAAATACGCAAGTTTTTTCTTTAGCTAAGAAATTTTTGCATTAATTTATTTTAAAGCCACTTACTTAAGGAAAGCTTTTCCAATGAGTTGTAGAACAACGAGAGGCGATCTATTATGAGCTCTATTTTTTCTTCTGAAAATGATCTACTATGAAGAAAACTTCTAAGCTCCTCAAAGTTTGGTTTAGAGAAAGTTATAGTGTAATCTGTTACAACTTTTGGCTTCATAAATATCTCCCTAACTCTTTCTAGGTTTTCAATATTTTTGTTAAGTACACTCATGGGAATTTTTTCTATACGTTCGTACTTCTTTATTAATCTATAAGCTTTTATTGGGCCTATTTTTGGTATACCCTCGTTAAAGTCAGTTCCAGAAAGAATTGCAACATCGATGAGTTGTTCTCTTGAAATTCCGAGACGTTCAAGTGTACTTTTTAATTCTATGATCTCAGGAACAAGCGGCTTCATCCTGAGCTTTGAGGGCAGGAAATCCTTTCCACTTATTGTTATGTATCTTACAATTCGTGGAGCTCCATATAAAAGGGAATCATAATCCTGAGAAGCAATAGCCCATACATCTTCCTTCATACACATGTACGATGCTTGTGCTTCAGCATCTTCAGGAGCGTTGATTACTGGAATTCCCATAAGTCTAAACATTTCTCTTGCATCATTAGCTAGGTCTTTTGTTAATGTTGCTGAAACTACTGCCTTTGAGAAAGCTTTTGCTACTCTACCTTGCTCTATGTTTTTCTTCCACTCTATTAGTGCCTTTTCTCTTTCTTTTCTTCTAGCCTCTAACGTTCTAAGTTTTAGCTTAGAGGGCGTACCATCAAAAACCATTATTGGTTTAATACTGTACTCGGCCATAAGTCTTGAGATTCTCAACGAAGCGCCTAACAAGTGTGAGGTAACTCTGCCTTCTCTATCTTTTAGTAATTCACCATTTGGCATTCTAACTAAAGAGAGGAACTGGTACAACAAATTGTTTGCATCAAACGCAACAATTCTTGAGTATAACTGAGATAATTTTATCTTTCTTGGTTTTACGAGAGGCGAAAGCCTTGTTCCCAAAACTATTCTAGAAGAAAGTAACTTAAGAAATAAATAATAAAGTTTTTGCTATCACCAGCTAAGGTTATTAGCTAAAGTAAACTATACCGTTACTTTCAGTAAGTCCTCGCAATTATGAAAAGGTCAAATACTTTAGCTAATAGACTATATAGCTACCTTGCTATTTTCAAGAAAACTTTTTATTGGAAGGAAAAGTAGGCTGTGGAGAAAATGACTGAATTAATTGAAGTAATAACTAAGCTTCTTAGGCCAAACAGTATAGCCGTTATAGGGGCAGCAAGGGAACCAAGCAAAATTGGTCATGTTGTAGTAAAAAACATATTAGAAAGTTCTTTTCCAAGAGAAAAAGTTTTTCCCATAAATCCGAATGCAGAGGAGATTTTAGGTTTAAAGTGCTACAAGTCTATCAAAGATGTTCCGTACAGTATTGACTTAGCAATCATAGTAGTTCCTGCAAAAATAGTGCCTCAAGTACTAAAGGAAAGTATAGAAAAAGGCATTAAAGCAATTGCTATAATTTCTGCAGGATTTAAAGAAGTAGGCAATGTAAAAGAAGAGCTTGAACTTGTTGAGATTGCAAGAAACGGAAACGCAAGAATTTTAGGTCCAAACATAGTTGGAATCGCAGATACTGTGAAAAAGGTAAACGCAGGCTTCATACAGCAATTGCCTAAAGAAGGAAGGATTGCTTTTATTAGTCAAAGTGGTGCTTTGGCGATAGGCTTAGCTGGCTGGACTTCTCTAAAACAAATTGGACTCTCTGACTTAGTTAGCATAGGTAACAAAGCAGACTTAAACGAAGTTGACTTCATAGAGTACTTTGGAGATGATAATTATACAAAAGTTATAACTTTGTACTTGGAAGGTGTAGATGATGGAAGAAGATTCCTGAAGGTTTCCAAAGAAGTAAGTAAGAAGAAGCCAATAATAGTGCTAAAACCTGGAAAGTCAGAAAGAACTTCACAAGCAATAAAGTCCCACACTGGCTCTTTAGCTGGCTCAGACAGAGCCTACGAAGCGACCTTCAAGCAGGCTGGAATAATAAGGGCACCCACGATAGTTGAGCTTTTCGATTGGGCTACAGCATTTGACTTACTTCCACTACCTCATGGTGAAAATTCTGTCATCTTAACAAACGGAGGAGGTGCTGGAGTCATGGCAACAGATGCTGCTGAAGAGTTCGAAGTAAAGCTTATGGATATTCCAAAGGACTTAGCTGAAAAACTTAGGAAGTTCATGCCTCCGTTTGGTAGCGTGTACAATCCAATTGACCTAACTGGAATGGCTTCGCCAAACGACTATGAAGGGGCTTTAAAGGCACTTTTAGAAGATGAAAGAGTTAACAACATAATAGTATTATACTGTCATACGGCACAAACTAATCCAGTAGACGTAGCAAATGCAATCATCAGGGCAAAAAGTTCGCTAAACAATGGAAAGCCAATAACAGCAGCATTCATCGGAGGAAAAGAGTGCGATGATGCCATAAAGTTACTTATTTCAAATGGAATTCCAGCATATGACGTGCCTGAGAAAGCAGTTTCCTCCCTTGGTCAATTGTTAAAGTACAACAGATTCCTAAATAAGCAGAAAGCTGTAGGAGAAGTGCAAGAAGTTAAAGTGGATAAGAATAAAGCAGAAAAAATAATAAAAGCTGTACTAAAAGAAAAAAGAAATATCCTTCTACCCTCTGAGGCTGCTGAGCTAGCAGAATCATATGGAATTCCGGTAGTTAGTAAAGTTAGAGTAAGTAGTGTAGAAGAAGCAGTAAGGGCTGCAAATAAGGTTGGGTATCCAGTAGTTTTAGAAGTAGAGTCTCCAAACATACTCCATAAGGTTGACGTTGGAGGAATAATACTTAACATTAAAGACCAAGATGGAGTAAAGCAAGCGTATGAAAAGATTATGAAAAGTGTAAAAGAAAAAGCACCAAACGCTGAGATAAGAGGAATACTTGTTAGGAAAATGGTTCCACAGGGGCGAGAAGTAGCTATAGGCGTTCATAGGGATGCCGCTTTTGGTCCATTGATAATGTTTGGAAGTGGTGGTACCTTAATAGAACTTTACAGAGACGTAACTTTCAGAGTTGCACCACTAACAAAAGAAGATGCAGAAGAGATGATAAATGAAACCAAAGCTTCGAAACTCATTGAAGGCATAAGAGGTGAGAAACCTTCAGATAAAGAGAAAGTTAAAGAAGTCATAGTTAGGGTTGCAAAATTAGCAGAAGACTTTCCAGAAATAGAAGATATCGACATAAACCCATTGTTTGTTTATGGCATTGGCGAATATACTACTACAGCGCTCGCTGCTGACGTAAAAGTAATCTTGAAGAAGTCTTCGAACGAAAAATAATTTTTATAGTTCTTTTATAGTTTTAGCTTTAAGTTCTTCAACATAGCATTTTTATTTTAGTTAGAATAACACTCCTCTTTTATTAGAAATGAACTTCAGAATTGCCTACTTGTGACGAAGTCTGCTATGTTTTCTAAGATAAGCTTTGCCTCTGTTTGCTTTAGTGGTTTCAAAGCTTCCTTTAATTTTACTTTATATGAGTCTAAGATCTCAAATACTTCTTTTTCCACATTCGTACTTTTTATCATCTTTATAGCATCTAAGATTTCTTCTTTTGTTGTCTCTTGCTTTGATATTACTCCAATCAGCTTATTTCTATTTTCTTCATCCATCTTTTTCATAGATAACAGTACAACAATGTTTGCAATTCTGTGTTCCATAATGTCCTTGCCAACAATTTTTCCTATGAGCTCTTCATCTCCATATATATCTAAGTAATCATCAGTAATTTGAAACATTATACCAAGATTAGTTCCATAACTCCTCAGCGCAGTTATTTCTTCTTCCGTACCTCCTCCAACTATTGCACCAGATTCGCAACTTGCTCTAAAGAGAGCAGCTGTCTTTTTATCTATCATGTAGAAGTAATCGTCTATATCAACATTTGGCCTTCTTTTTGAGTTAATAAAAGGCTCATTTTCTCTTATTCCTCTTTCAAAGAGTACTTCAAGCATAGCCCCTTCAAGTATTTCATCTATAGTTCTTGTTAGAACTTTAATTAGTCTAAGGAACTGTGGAGCCTGCTCTAAAGCTCTTACTACCGCTTCTCTGTACTTTAATCCAACAAGAAGCGAAGTTACTTCTCCAAATGCCTTTCTTAACGTTGGTACTCCTCTCCTTGTTTCTCCCTTGTCTATTATGTCATCGAAAATTAAAGTGGTGTTGTGAGCTATTTCGTAAGCTACAGCAACAGGTAGAGCAGAATTTATGTCTCCGCCTACTGCTTGAGCACTCAGTAAAACTAAGGTAGGCCTAATTCTCTTTCCTCCAGTTTTAATTGGGTAAAGCATCGCTTCCCTAAACTCAGTTGGGATGTTTTGAACCAAAAATTTCTCTATGTCTAAGTCTATATTTTTACCGTAGGTAAGTAACTTCTCCAACCTTATTCAGGCTGAGTAAGAGCATGAATATTTTAAAAAGGTTTTCTTGGCAGTTAATACCTTCTAACTTTTTGTCGAACCTTAAAGTTAACGGCTCATTTTGATGGTCTCTAACCTAAAGTTATTTGCTAAAGGTGTGAATTTGTGCTTTACCTAAAGTTCAAAAACCCATTCGTCTAAGTTTGTTATAACTTCCTTCAACACCTTTTTTGAGGTCTCTTCAGGCAAGTACAAGAAGACACTAGCAATATGCTTACAAAATTGCTTTGAACTTGCTCTTTTCTTCCAATCTTCGCAATTGTGTATTATCTTTCTCTCATCAATTCTTATCTCAAAATCGTATTCCTTTACTTTACCTCTAATCCTATTTTCATTCATCTCTAGTATTTCAACACTGCTCTTTTCTTCTTTAGCTCTTTCAAATCTTTTCTTATCTATAAAAGCTAAAACCATTTCATTTACGTTTCCACTACTCAATGCGTTAAGTCCTTTATTCTTTGTCTCTTCTATAACCGTATTTTCAAAGTACTTCAGTATTTTGTTGAGTGCCTTTTCTTGCTTATCGTTAGCTACTCCTAAAGTTCTTAGCATTTGAAGGGCGTTCTTTGGTGCGTAACCCCTAAAATGGTTGTTGAAGTACCCATACAAAACCTCTGCCTTATCCTTAATGTTGTCTATCTTTTCTTTCCAATCCTTAAGTTCATCTTCTCTATACTCATAGTAGTACCACGGTCTTTCCCCTCTTCCGTGCCACCTTATGTATGCCAGATTGCTTGTTACTTCAAGTACAGGTGGAAGAAGAGGCTCATCTACTATACAATAGCCTATGTTGTAATTCCTTAAAATTTTAAATGTTTCTTCTTGAATCCAAGATTTATCTCTAAATTCTACTACAAAGTTGTACTTATTAGTATCTAGGTTACTTATAAAACTGGTGAAATTTTCTAGAAGTTCTCCTTTACCTTTTGGAGGCAGTTGCATTAACAGAGCTCCTAATTTTCCACTTTCTTTCAAGGGTTGTATGAGTCTAAGAAACTTGCTAAGGTCCTCCAAAGCGCCTTTTTTTATGTCTAGCAACTCTTTATGTGTAATATCCTTTGGAATTTTCATAGAAAATTTAAAATCCTTTGGTGCAACTCTAGAAAGGCCGTTCATAAAAGAAAGGCTTGGAAAACTGTAAAAAGTTGAGTCAATCTCTACTGTTTGGAAAACTTCAGAATAATACGAAAATTGCTTTTCGTAATCATCGTAGAACGGCCCTACCCATTCTTTGTAGTTCCAACCAGAAGTGCCAATTAGTATCCTCATTTTTTAAGGTTAATAAATAAAAAGGAGTTAATAAAGAAAACTACTCTTAAGCACTTCTACTTTGTTCTCCCATCCAACTATTAGCATGTCTACCATGTTCAAAAAAAGGCCTGTTTCTACAATACCAGGTATGCTTTTTAACTCTTTTTCAACCTCAGTTAGCTCTTTTTCTTTTGGCAATGTAACGTCTACAATTAATCCTCCTAAGTCTGAAATTACAGGTCCATATTTTGCTTTGCTCATTGTGCGAACTGCAGCTTTGTAGCCCTTCTCCCGAAGCTCTTCTAGTACCATTGAAGTAAATTGAGGAATCACCTCTATAGGTAAAGGTGTTTTTTCTCCTAATCTTTTCACTAGTTTTGAGTAGTCTACTACAAATATCCTTTTTTTAGAAAAGTGCGCTAGTATCTTTTCCATTGTTAGAGCAGCTCCTCCGCCCTTTATCATGTTCATATTTTGGTCTACTTCATCAGCACTGTCTAGGTAAACATCTAATTTTTTTACAGAAATTGGATTTGCTACACTTAGCCCATAACTTGAAAGAATTAAGGCTGTTTCTAAAGAAGATGGAACAAAAACTTTATCCAGAAAGTTGCCTCCTCTTATTTCCTTTAAAAGAATTCCAACTGTTGAGCCAGTTCCTATTCCTATTATTTTCGATCCTCCAATGTATTTTATTGCTTCTTTTGCAGCAGACGCTTTTGCTTTTTCGAAATCATTGCTCATTTTTCATCAAAAGTTACTCAAGGCTTCTTTTTATCTGTTTTTAAAGTTTGTAGCTCTTTGTTTACATTACTTTAAAAGAAAAGAGACCAGCAACTTAAGGCCGCTTACAATGCTATCTGCTTTTCTAAATAGATTAGTTTAGTAAAATAGTTGTCGTTCAAAGTTTAAAAGCTATCTTTAATTTTCCAAGGGTTATGAAAGCGATAGTAGCAACATGGCCTTTTGGATTGAAGGCAGTCGAATCCGGGTGGAGGATTCTCAAAAACGGTGGGTCTGCACTGGATGCTGTTGAAGCGTCTATAAGGGAAATAGAGAACGATTTCTCAAACAGGTCTGTTGGGCTGGGTGGATACCCTAATATTGCAGGCTTCATCGAGCTAGATGCAGCCATAATGGATGGCTCAACTTTTAGAGCAGGTTCCGTGGCGGCTGTAAGAAACGTTCAGAACCCAATATCTCTAGCTAGAAAAGTCATGGAGAACACTCCACATGTTATGGTTGTAGGAGAGGGCGCAACTAAGCTTGCTAAGATCTTCGGTCTATACGTGGAGAAAGTTGATCTTCAGCCTGAAGCAAGGATGGAATGGGAGCGACGATTAAAAGCTGCTCTTTCCGCTCCACAACAAGAGGGATCGATCAACTTCTGGATGAAAATGGTTGCAGAGGGGCGTTACAATCATGATACAATCGGTTGTGTAGCTATAGATGATAACAAGAATATTGTTGCCGGATGCTCAACCAGTGGTTACGCTTTTAAACTCGTAGGAAGAGTTGGCGATTCTCCAATAATAGGATCTGGGCTTTATGCGAATGGCTTTGGAGGTGCAGCTGCAACTGGTTTAGGAGAAAACATAATGGTTCACAATGTTTCAAGGAAAGTAGTGGATTTCATAGAGCATGGACTCCCTGCAGACGAAGCTGCAGAAAAAACGGTGCAATACCTTCTCAAAATAGGTAAAAGAATAGACCATATATCATTTGTTTCGCTTGACAAGGACGGTCTTTTCGGAGCAGGCACTACAGAGGAGTCTTTTGAGTTCGCGGCAATGTCCGATGCTTTCTCAGAGCCACGTTTACTCAAAGTTGAGAAGGGAGCGCGTCTTCGTTTATGAACATAAATAAATTTTTGGCATAAAGCTTAAGCAATCAAATTCAAAATACTATTTATGAAGTGGCAAAGAAGCACTTGAAAGTGAATTATATATAAGAGCAATAGTCATTGCAACAATCATATTTAGTAAAATTAACCTAGCTTTATCCTTTGTATTCTTTTTGCTAGATAAAAATTATCGAGAAATTTTTAAAAACTTAATAATACCTTATCTGGTCAAATAATGTGATGGGCTCTGAAAGTGTATTCGAAACTATAGTATGCCCTGCTACTAACACTAATCCGAGGAATTCCGAAGCAGACATCATCGAATTGAACGACGGAAGGCTGCTCCTAGCCTACACTGAATTCTACCATTTCAGTACTGACGACATGGCTCCAGCTAGAATCTCTGGAAAAATATCTAACGATCGTGGGAGAAGTTGGAGCAAACCTTTTACGATTCAGGAGAACATCGGCAGAGAGAATGTAATGGAGAGCGACCTGTTAAGACTTAAAACGGGTGAGATAGTCTTATTCTTTTGTGTTAAGAATTCTGAGGCCGATTGCCATCCATATCTGAAGAAATCTATCGACGAGGCGAAAACTTGGGGAGAACCTATTCCAATCGCTAAGTTCTATCATGGCTATTTCACGTTGAACAACGATAGGGCAATTCAATTGTCGAATGGAAGGATTTTACTACCGGTAGCATATACTCCAAACATTTGGGCATTTTCAATTTCAAGCTTAACCTCACTATGCTTCTATTCTGATGATAATGGAAGAACTTGGTTTAAATCTAGAGGAGAGGTTTCGTTATCTAACTCTGAGGCTGCTGAGCCAGGTGTAATAGAGTTGAGGGATGGTCGAGTTTTAATGTGGATTAGGACTAGCCTAGGCCATATCTATAGGTCATTCTCAAAGGATTTCGGAGAAACATGGAGTGAACCAGAACCGATGAACCTCGTATCGCCATCCTCTCCGCAGACGATAAAGAGAATTCCGAAAACTGACGACCTACTCATTCTCTGGAACAACACACAGGGGCCTAGAAGGGTACCCTTAACTGCTGCGATATCTAGGAATGAAGGAGAAACTTGGGAAAACTTAAAGGATGTAGAGTCTGATCCAACGTATCAATACGCGTATCCAAGCATAACTTTCATCGGCGACGAAGCTTTAACTACTTATTACCTTTACGATGAAAGAACCGGTTACCTCTCACTTAAATTGAAGATCCTTCCGATAGATTGGTTCTATGAATAGCTCAAAGGTTAGTTAGCTCATTCTATTTTCCACAACAAAACTTTACAAGATATAACCATTACTTAAGTCTCTTATTTCTCTATGGGCTTCTTAAGTTCTGATACTTTTTGGGTTGAGAAGTGAATAAAAGGAAAACATTCAGGTATATGCGAATCCCATGCATAATGAGGACTCCAAGCCCAGCCACCTGAGTCCTGTGCTGGAGGAGCTTCTTTATACTGGTTGAATCGAAAGCAGTTAATGCGCCATACATCTCCATCCTTAGGCGGAAGGGCGCGATTATCCGGCATAGCTAATGCTTTCATGCCTTCCCAAGGAAGAGCTATCTCAACAGTCCAGCCTCGATCTCTGTCGCTATTATCATTTAAGGTGCCATCAACATAAACAGCGCTTTTAAGCCCTGGAAAGTCCCAATTCCAGAACCCTATTCTTGGTCCTCTAGGATGGTTTTTAAAACCGACGCCATAAAACGGAAGTACTCCTGGTTTGTCCTTTTTAAACTCCGGAAGCTTGCTGTATCCAGCTTTCTCATAAGCTTCTTCCCATATGAAGAAAACTTCATAAATGGTTCCAAAGGCATTAATTTCAAATTCATAGTAAGCGTCTCTGCCTGCAATGAACAGTTCCACGTCGTTATCATTGTAAATCAGCGAGTCTCGCTTAGTCAGCGTGGCAGTTACGAGCGGCTCCTCTACCCAGAAGCCTACATACAAGTTCTTATCATCCCACAGGATACTGGAATATGTATCATAAATCGGGATTCGCCCGTTTAATAGGTCTACGAAACGAGAAGAGCGAGGAGCAATTTTCCAGCATTCTTCATCCAAATGCCCGTCGATAGTAATATGTTCATCTATACGGTAGGCAGTGTAGTGAAGTATCTTTTCTTCAGGACACGGGAATACCAAATTCTTCAACGTGTTCACTCGTTACGTTAGTCGGTTATATATAAACTTTGGGTATCCAGTTTATTTGACTTCATTTGGTTTTTAATCGTTCTTCTTTTTAATTATTTTAAAATAAAAAATAAGTAGAATAAAGTTTATTAAGCTAATTTCTCGAGCCGTAAACAAAGAGTGCATAAATTGAGTGAAAAAATAAGAAACGACGAAGAGGCGCTTTTTGTCTTTGAGCCCTCTTCAATATACACTAGGAGCTTTGAGAAGGTAGTTGGAAGTAGCGAAGTTTTCATAAGAAGAATCATAATACCTACCGAGGTCGTTAGGAATTTTGAAGAAAGAGCGAAGTTTGGTGATGAGCTAGGTATTAAAGGCTTGAGGTACTTAATTGAACTTGCCAACAAACTAAATATAGAAGTTAAGTTCGTTCACTCTGGTAAGCAAGATCAAGATCCGAGAGAATCTGCCAGAGAAATAGCCTACAATACTAAAGCTACACTATTAACAAGCGATCCGCTTCTCTATAGGTCGAGTATGGCTATGGGTGTACGATGTGTTTATGTCGAGCCAAGTAAGAAAATCTCTCTAAGCGACTTTTTCAAACCTGGTGTTATGTCGGTTCATCTTAAGGAAAACGTGACTCCAAAGGTTAAGAAAGGTGTGCCTGGAAAATGGATTTTTGAGGAGGTTTCTCGTGAACCAATAAAAAGAGAAGAGCTTGAATCACTAGTGCTAGAGATAATGGCGGCAGTTCAATCTTCTTCTGTTGATGGTACTTCGTTTGTAGAAATAGATAAGCCTGGGTCGACGATAGTTCAGCTCAAAGATTACAGAATAGTTATTACAAGACCGCCCTTCTCAGACGGGTTGGAGATCACCGCAGTTAAACCAATAATAAAAAAGGCGCTAATGGAATACAATCTACCCCCAGTAGTCATAAGTAGAATTGAACAAAGAGCGGAGGGAATACTAATTGCAGGTTCTCCAGGGATGGGAAAATCAACCTTTGCACAAGCTCTAGCTGAATTCTATAGGTCGAAAGGAAAAATAGTTAAAACAGTAGAAAGCCCTAGAGACTTACAACTTCCTCCTGATATAACTCAATATTCAAAAACAGCTGCATCGCCTAATGAGATACATGACGTCTTGTTGTTAAGTCGCCCTGATTATACCATTTTTGATGAACTTAGAACTGACCCTGACTTTGATTTATTCATAGACTTAAGACTTACTGGAATTGGCATGGTAGGTGTAGTACATGCCACTTCTGCTATAGATGCTGTCCAAAGATTTATTCATAGGGTTGACTTAGGTCTTGTACCTTCGATTATAGATACTATACTGTTCATGAACAAGGGAGAAGTTGAATCTGTTTACGTACTTGAAACTGCCGTTAAGACACCAGTTGGTTTAGCAAGGGCTGATCTGGCACGCCCTACCGTAATAATGACAAACCTCTTTACCGGAAAACCTGAGTATGAACTCTACGTGTTCGGAGAGAAAACCTTCGTAGTGCCTATAAGTAATGCTAAATCTCAAAAAGAGAAAGCAATAAATGAAGCGGTTGAAGAAGCAATGGGAGGCTACATCAAAGAGTATAAGGTTGAAATTGACAGAAGAAAAATAAAAATTTCAATTCCAACGAGGTACATGAGGGAATTTACCAAGAAAGTTCAAAAGAACTTAGTAAAAGTGGGAAGAAGGTTTGGAATGGTCGTAGAACTTGAACAGATAAGGGAAAATCAGGACTTTGTTTAAATCTCCTTCTCAAAAAGTTTTTATCTTTTATGGTTGTATGTAAAGGTTCAGATGTCAAGCATTTCGTATAAAGTTTGGGGTATTGTCTTAGTTTGTCTCTCTATTTTAGGCTTGCTTTCCTACTTTTATCTCGTTTTAAACGATTTATGGCAATATGCAGTCATGATAGCTTCTACTCTTTTTGTAATTCTGTTTTTCGGGCTAATTGGATGGCTAGGAATAACAATCCTCAAAATAAAATGGCCTACTGAGCAAAAGGGAAAAACTTAAATTCCTTTTTTGTGCTTTAAGAAGGAGAAGTTAAAGTTTGTCAGATTCGTTTGAGGAACTAATTGTTTCGGTTTCAAATGAGTTAGGTTTTGCTCTTGCTTCACTTCTTGAAGGCATAAACAAGAGAAAGTTAGACAAGATTCAGGAAGCTTCTGATAAACTAATTGGAATTTCTAGCAAGTATGGTGGTAGACTAAAAGCAGAAAAGCATTCAATTTTATCCTTTACTTTAAGAGATGCTGGAATTGAGCTGTGGGCAAGAGCTGAACAGATCGCTTCTAGAAGCTACTTAGAAGACGATCAGAGATACTTCAAAGAAATCTATGATTCCTTAAACGAAATTAAGGCTTCTATGGACTCTGGAGAGTACAAGGCTGAGCTCGATAAGCTAAGAAAAGCTAAACTTAGAATGTAAAGTCGCTTAAGTTATAAAGTTTTAAATTCTAAAAAAAATCCTTTCTCATCTAAATAAAAAAGTAAAGCTTTAGCACATAAGCCCAAAAGCTTTCTTTTTTTACTTAAAAAAGTTTTTATAACGTTATCTTAACGAACATTCCATAAAAAGCTGGTTATGCAAAAGATGGACTCACTTTCAGAAAATAGCTTCATTTTCCTTAGAAAGCCATTTAGCAGAGAGGAATCTTTATCTGTTCTTCAACCTTACGTTAGAGCTTGGTTTGAGAAAAATTTTGAAGATCTAACTCCACCACAAAGATTTTCCCTAAAGCTTGTTTCTGAAGGGAAAAATGTGATCATAACTGGTCCTACAGGCTCAGGAAAAACTTTAGCCGCATTCTTGTCTATACTCAGTGAACTCTTTAAGTTAGGAGAGAAAGGAGAGCTTTTAGATTCAATTTATGTCGTATATATTTCACCTTTAAAGGCTTTAGACAACGACATTAAGAAAAACTTAATGATTCCATTAACTGAGATTAGAAAACTTGCTTCAGAAAATGGTATAACCTTGCCGGAAATAAGAATCTCCCTCCGAACTGGGGATGTTTCAAGTTCGGAAAAACAAAGTCAGCTGAAGTTGCCCCCACACATACTAATAACAACTCCAGAAAGTTTAGCTGTTATTTTGAATGCTCCTAAATTTTCAGCTTATTTAAAAACAGTAAGATGGATTGTAGTAGATGAAATTCATGAACTAGCATCAAACAAGAGAGGAGTCCATCTTAGTTTGTCATTAGAGCGACTTCAAAACTTAGTAGGAAGCAGAATAGTTAGAATAGGCCTTGGTGCTACGTTGCATCCGCTTTCGGAAGCAGCAAAGTTCCTAGTTGGTTATGAAAACAATGCCCCCCGCGAATGTTACATAGTTGACGTGAGTTGGGATAAAAGATATGATCTAAAGCTTATAACTCCTGTAAAAAGCCTTATATACTCTTCTGCAGATGAACTTAATGAGTCTTTATACAATATTTTGAATAAGATTATATCAAAAGGGAAAACAACTTTAATTTTTACCAATACTAGAAGTGGCACAGAGAGAGTTGTTTTTCATCTGAAAGAAAAGTGGGGTGACAAGTACAACGACCAAAACCTGGGTGCTCATCATGGCTCTTTGTCAAGGGACATTAGACTTGAAGTTGAAAACAAGTTAAAGAACGGTCAAATGAAAGCTGTCGTAAGCTCAACAAGTTTAGAACTAGGCATAGATGTTGGCTTTATTGACCAAGTAGTTCAAATAGGCTCGCCTAAGAGCGTAAGTAGGGCAATACAAAGAATTGGAAGAAGTGGCCATGGCTTTAAAGATGTTGCGAAAGGTATATTCATTGCAATGGACAGAGATGACCTAGTAGAGTTGATGGTAATGCTTCAAGAGGCAAGGTCTAGACACTTGGATAGTATTGAAGTTCCAAAGAAACCTCTTGATATCCTTGCCCAGCATGTTGTTGGTATGTCGCTAACTAAGAAGTGGAGTGTGGAAGAGGCCTTAAGCTTAATTAGATCTTGTTATGCCTATAGAGAGTTAACTGAAGACGAATTTGTATCTCTACTAAGATATCTTGCTGGTGAGTATGTAGAGCTTGAAGATAGAAAAGTTTATGGAAAAATATGGTTTGATCCTTCAGATGGTACTTTTGGAAGAAGAGGTAAGTATACTCGAGTAATCTACTATTTGAACATTGGCGCAATTCCAGATGAAGTAAAAGTTGATGTTTATAGGCTTCCAAATAAAAAGTTCATTGGTGGTATTGAAGAGAGCTTTTTAGAAAGACTAAGGCCTGGTGACATTTTTGTACTTGGGGGAAAGTTGTATAAGTTTAGGTATGCTAGAGCAATGAAGTGTTATGTTGAACCTGCTCCAAAGGGAAGCTCTCCAACAATACCTTCTTGGTTCTCAGAAATGTTGCCGCTAAGCTTTGAATTAGCCTTGCAAATTCAAAAGTTCAGAGAAAATCTAAGAAATATGCTTGTTGGTGGGAAAAGAAAGTTAGAAATTATTCAATGGTTAAGAAGCTCGTTTTCGGTAAGTAAAGATGTTGCAAATGAAGTATACGAGTACTTTAAGGAGCAGTACCTTTACACTAGAACTATCCCTGGATACATGGAAATTCTCATAGAAAAAACTCGAGATGAAAGGGCAAACTACTTGGTTTTTCATGCACTCTTTGGGAGGAGAGTGAACGATGCCCTGTCTAGGTTTTTCTCTATCCTAGTTTCTGATGAGCTACGAAAAAACATTGGAATAGTTATAAGCGATACTGGGTTTGCACTGATACTGCCACGGTCTTACAACTTAGACTTGCAAAAACTTATTGAGAAGTCAAAATTAATGGATTTAGAAAGCGTCCTAAAGGATAATGTAAGAAGAACTGAGCTTATGAAGCGTAGATTTAGGCACTGTGCTGCAAGAAGCTTCTTAGTTCTAAGAAACTATAAAGGGTATAAGATAAGCGTTAACAAACAACAACTCAGTTCTCAAACAATTCTAAATATAATTGAAGATAAAGATCCCGATTTTCCAGTTCTAAGAGAAACATACAGAGAAATTCTTCAAGATGTAATGGACTTAAAAAGAGCAAAATTAGTTTTAGATTGGATTAAAGAAGGAAAACTAAAAATAAGAACAATAGAAACAAACATACCCTCACCCTTTGCTCATAACTTAATCGTACTAGGCGAAGAGGACGTTGTCCTAATGAGAGATAAAAAGAAAAGGCTTCTTGAGTTGCATGAAAAAATAATGAAAAAAATTTCGGCGTTAGAATAAATGGAAACTAAAAAATTCATAGAACTCTTTAAAAATGTAGAAGTTTATGACTCTATTCCAGCGTTGTTTTTATTTGACGTAAGTGCAATAGTAATTTCAGACCTCCACTTGGGATACGAGGTGGCAATGGCTGAGAAAGGAATATTTTTACCAAAGATTCAGTATGAAAAAGAAGTAGCACTTCTAAAACGCCTATCCGAATTTAAGTTCAAGACGTTAGTTCTAAATGGTGATATTAAGTATGAATTTTCTGAATCTTCTTACCATGAATACAAGGAAGTTCTTAATTTTTTAGACTATGTTAAAACGAAGTTCAAAAATATAGTAATTGTAAGAGGTAACCATGACACGTTCATCACTAGAGTAACAAAGAAATTTCAACTTGAAGTTGTGGATGAAATAAAGATAAACAAATACCTAATAACACATGGGCATATTCTGCCAGAATCCTTTTTCGATAAAGATTGGGGCACGATAATAATAGGGCACGAGCATCCTTCGATTGCGTTATTTGATGAGCTAGGAATAAAGGACAAGTTAGAGTGTTTTCTCTATGGAAAGTTGGCCGATGGTAGAAACCTCGTTGTCTCGCCTGCTTTTTCATACGTGTCAACAGGATCAGAAATTAACTTATTACCAAAAGAGGAACTCCTTTCTCCTATTCTCAGAGAGTATGCCTTAGTAGACGAGTTAAAAGTTCTAGCAATTGACGAAGAAGCTGGTCCTTTATATTTTGGGAAATTGGGAAACTTAAGAAACATTACATAAGTTCGACGATGAAGCCCAGAGTTAAAATTCTAGGATAAGCTGAAAAAGCAAAAACGAACAATATAGTTGCTCTGTTAACTTAAGCTTCATACTATCATCCCTCTAAGCTTTTGAACTATTTTAATTACTTCCTCTTGGTTAAACAAGTGAAATAAGTTAAGCCAAACATGATCAAGTCTGCAAACTTTCTTACTGCAAGGAAAGTAATCATCGAAGTTTTCAGTTCTATCCTTTTGTACTTCTCTTTCTATTAGTTCGATGAACAAGTTTTAAA
>Ga0272448_1001824_pt1 | contig 28015 bp, 16 predicted proteins | sample YNPCB0191_FD_202220 | JGI IMG/M metagenome (GOLD analysis project Ga0272448, IMG submission 202220) | Hot spring sediment microbial communities from Yellowstone National Park, WY, United States - YNP-CB-019-1 | ecosystem: Environmental > Aquatic > Thermal springs > Hot (42-90C) > Sediment... | reverse complement strand
AAAAGCTAGTCATAAAGATTTGGGAGATATAAATCTAAAACTAAACGGTGCAATATCTGGAAAAGTCCCAAAGGAAAAAATATCAACTCTTTATGGCGAATTTGAAATTGTCGTATAAGTAGATGGCCTCCCACGTCTGCCAGAGTTTTTTCTATAAATATAACGCCCCTTTGGGGCATACGCATTAAGTTAAGGATTTTTAACCCCGAAGGGGTGATATATTTATAGAAAACACATAAACGAAAAATCTTTTAGCTCCGTCAGGAGCGACATATAACCTTTAACCTTTAACCTTTAACCTTCAACCTTTTCCCCTATAATATTTCGCTCTGCATTATCTCGCAAAAATAACGTTTTTCCCTTAACTTAACGCCTATATCCTCTAGGGCTAAACAAATCGTTATTTCAGTTGAAAACTATATTTTTCATTGTTTTCTTTTATAAAGAACTGTTGTTCCGATCTTTGTTGATTCAATATAGTTATCTTTAATATATTGAGCGATCAACTTATGCCGATCTAAATTTGACACCCCATCTATTGAGTCCATCCAAGAGCTATTGCTGAATATTATCAGTTTCGTTTTATGCCTCTCTAATCCTTCTATAACTTCTAATTGCAATGGGTCAGTAGAGGCATAGCATACTTGATGGTATCTTGTCGCTGATGGGCGATCCGCAAAGAAATAATATCCCGCTTGATTGCTAAAATCAAATATTGTTTCATCAGGTCTTGTGTTTTTCTGAATATAATCCACAACTGCCTTGATTTGATTAGCCTGTTCTGCTGGAATTACCATCCTTCCAATACGTTCCAATGGCGGATCAACATATCTTGGGACTTGACCATATCCGCTTATTATCGCCGATAAATTCCTCGCTGTATCAATAGGATTATATACAGAGATAGCATACCAAAAAAGAACAATAATTACAAAAGCCCGCAAGGTGATGACTGATATTGGATGAGATAACGTTGAAATAGCATTATGACTATGCCAAGTGACCGAAAGGCGAAAATCAGTTTTTAGCTCTTTCATTATGTTTATGAATAAAGACTCAACGAAAAACATACCGATCATCCACGCAAACGCCATTCCATATAAATGAGTAGAATCAGACCGTCCAAGCATAGTCCTAAAAAATATAATCCCAGGGACCAAAAGCAACAATAGCTTAATATTTGATTGAACCTTCCAAAGCCTTAATCTTATTATTTGATAGGCAAGATATGTCGCTGTTATTAGATAGATCAATATTGGCAGATACCACTTAAAAGTTCCACTTATCACAAATGCTTTTGCGCTTTCAATTGACTTAATTTTTGCTATCTCTGGATATAGCGGCGGAAAACGCAATCCCCATATTGTGCCTTGATACCGTGTTTGAATATATGAATTAATTATCATATCATCAAAAGCACCATGTATGGCAAAATAGATGGAAATTGGGATAAGAATTGTCAAAACTCCCACAATAAAACTGATCAACGGAGTAATTCTATTTATAATGTTTTTGATTACTTTGCATGATTCCACTTGTGGATAGGTTGTAAATAATATCAGAAATAATATACAAGAGGCTGTGACATATAGACCTATTTCAAGGCTATTAAATATCGCAATACAGGCTAATATTCCTGCGACAAAAGGAATGGATTCCTGCTTTCGCGGAAATGACAATTTTAGAGATGGTGATTTAATATTTTCTGAAAGGTTATAACGTTTATTAACATAGGATGCCATAACCGCTAAGCAGAAATAAGCAGGTGCAAGCCTTCCAGGCGTATAAACCATTCTCCTTGATGCACTCCAATAGACAAATTCCTCAGATACACCAGACGACATCACCCAAAGCAGTAGAAATGCGGATAACTTGCTTTTGAATATCTGTAATGCAAAGAGATAAAATCCGACATGTCCTAATGGGTCAATGATACCACCCAATAATCTATCCGAAGCTAAACTTACACCGAATAGCTTTGATGCAAGCAAAGGTCTGTAAAAGTTATAAAATAAGCCATGTTGAATATAGACATCTCTATATGGGATTCCGCCTCGTAATGCCTCGTTTAATGGAGCGAGCCGTTCTCCCTCGTGGAATATGTCAATTCCGCCGTTTATGTTGCCTCCGCTATAAAAAATAACATATATGATTGACGGCACAAGGATATAATCCAAAAACCACTTCTGAGAAACTTTTAGGCTGATCTTATGGACATATTCAGGCTTAATTATTGACAATATCTTCACAAAAAATACACAACTGACTGATATTATCACTAACGTCTTGCCATGTTCATATAAAAGCGACACTAATAATAGCAGGACAAGTGGCACATAAGAATATGCGTCTATCCCTTTGAGACAAGCAAAGTCTCGCTTGGTAATTGACTTTAATATTGAAGAATAGATCAGCCAAAAAGTCCAAATAGATAATGCGGACAAGATTATATACTTTAAGCATGAAAGAATTTTTATAGGGTTTTCGCCATAATTTATCAATATAAAAAGCCCAACACAAATGCCAGATGCGAAAACGCACCAATGATGATCTGGATAGGAGAATATCAATCCTGTTAGCTTTTTTAATCTTATCTTTGATAGATCGTGGATTAAAAATGCAAGGTTAGCTAATGCGAATATTATCAACGGGATCATCAGCATCTTCTTAAATGTTGGCGTTGATATATTCGTCAATATCAATATAAAAATTAGATGTGTAAGGGCATATTTTTTGAGCGTATGATATGTTGGCAGTTTTGCTATGATGGAAGAGATATAAGACCATAAAAGCCACAAAAGCCAATTGACAATAGTTATAATCGGAATGACAATTAGCGATAATATGTAGTAATATATCTCTTGTTGTTTAGGATACTTATTTACTGTAATCCAACTAACAATGTCACCGACATATTGATATTCAAACTTAGGTCTAAAAGCGAGACATAGACCTATTGCCAAAATAAATCCACAGGATAAGACAATTCCGCTATAAAACTTGCTTTGTGATTCTGTTGTGGTTATGATGAACTTATAGATTCTCTTAATCAGACCTATTTTCATAATCGTATGCGAGAAAAAGCATTAGCATTGAGATAAAATATTGTCGTCATATTCCGTTTCAAGCCTTAACTTATGGTTAGATTCCTCTTGAATCAAGAATTGTATCAGTTTTTGAGCCTCTGGATCATCAATTTTGTTTAGTAGATCGGTATACATTTTCACAGCTTTTTCCTCGCGCTTCATCGCTATTATTAGTGCATCTTGATATTCTATATCAGGTTTGAATGTCATATCTATAAGGTAATCGCTTATTTTCAGATCGATCGCTTTTTTAGGTTTAATCTTAGCGATCTTTTCTGGCGAAAGATTTTCAAGGATTTCCCTATGCTTGATCTCCTCTTTTTCAAATTCCTCAAACATAAGCTTAGCATTAGGTTTTTTCGCCAATTTCCCCATTTCTTCGTATAATTTAGCGGATTCTTTTTCCCATTCTATTGCAAATGATATAATATCTTTAAATGTCGTTCCCATATTTTCCCCTTCCAATGTTAAGATTAAAATATTTTAACGTATTTAAGTATATGTCCTTTGGAAAAATAAATATTTTCGCCTATTATAGGTCCTGCGATGCTAAAATCACCATTTACTAATACTTTGATTTCCAATGTAGAAGGATCAAGACGATATATACAAGAGGAAGTAAAGCCATATATTTTTCCATCAGGACCATTTTGAAGACCGAGATCAAGGGGATGTCCCGAAGGCAAAGGAATTTTATTTATAAACTTCAATGATGCAGGATCAAAAACAAATAATTCTGGCTTTATACCGCCTCCAACTGCTGTTCCATAGATTTTCCCGTCTTCACCTGCTAAAAGGGCATTGAAAGTGTTGACAGGGCGATCCAAAGTTCCTTCCCAAACTTTACTTTCCGCTCTATAATCCCAAAGGAATATGACAGCTTGATTGACCTTTGGTTGAGTTCCGCTTCCGCCATATATACTCGTCCCAACTGCTATCAGCTCTTGATCAGGGAGATATGCGAGAGTATAGCAACTTGCATCTCCGCAGACCCTATAATAAGCCTTTTTTTCCTCTGTTTTTAGATCAAAATATGACAAAGGACCTCCCCACATACCATAATCAGGCAAAGATGCAGTCCATATCCGTCCGCCAGCAGATATAGTAGAACGAGGGCGATAAGATATGTTGTCTATCCGTCCAATATCTCTTGGGTTATCATCGGGATTAGTTCCAAAATGATATGGTTTTGACGGATCATAAATTGATATTGTCGCACCGGGATACGATGATATATACATCTTACCGTCAAGATTTGCCATAGAATAGGCTTCTCCACCAGCTGTTGAGCACTTTCCAAGATCAACTAATTCATTATTGTTAGGATTATATCTGAAAAGATGCAAGGGCAATATGCTTGAACCGTAGAGACAGCCATCAGGACCTAAATGATTATAAAATATATCACTTCCGCTTGCCTCATAATTAAGATCAAATCGTTTAACTTCTCCGTTTGGTTTGCGAACTTCTAACTTGCGATAGATCAGATCGCTTGCATCTATAAACCTAAAACTTGACCCATCAGGCAAAGCCATACTTATAGCTTTTGGCGGAGGAATTCTGTCAACCTTGACCGCTTCCATGCCCTCTATACGAAATTTTCCTTCACTGGAATCAATATATACTATTCCATCTTCGCCTTTAATTATATCAATTGTGCCTTGTCCTTGTGTTATAATTGGACCGACGGTCTTTTTTTCACCGCTTTTTGGATCAAAAACGACGACATGTGGCTTTGTCATTCTTATCAAATTTGCTATTCTGCCATCAGCATTGACTAACGGATAGTTATACATATCTACGTCGTCCATTCGTCCATAGCGTGTGAATTGACCGCTTTTAGGATCGTAGCTTGTCAGATCAGCAGTGCCGTAACTTCCTATCCACAAAACACCGTCTTTATCTTCATCAATTCTGCATGGGAAGGTTGCGTTTCCTTGATTTATCTCGCCGAGATCAACAAGAGAATCAGCATCAGGATCAAAGCAAAATAAGCGACCTGAATATGCACTACCGATGTATAAGCGACCTGACTTGTCCATATATGTTGATATTGGGTAGTTTGAGTTAGGTTTATCTGCGACAAATTGACGAAATGCCCCTGTTTCTGGGTCTATTTGCAGGACAAAGAGATTATCAGCTTGTTGTCCCATAATAACATATATGCAGGGTTTGCCTGATTTATCGCGTCCGGGATAAGCTCGCACCCAATTGACCGATCTGACTGGAATCCCCACCTCAACGATTATTGCTTCTTGTGCATCCATAATTATCGTCCTATATTTTTTCGCCTGAGGAATCATATCCCTGAAAACAGCTTAATATGGCATCCCAAGCGAGTTCTGATGCTATAACGCCTAAATCGGTAACGTCCAAAATATCGTTTTCAACTTGATTAGTTGTGACTGCAAAAAGCACATCGCCATCATCTTTTGTATGGAATGGTTGAATTGCCCGAGCCATAGAACTATGAACTTGTCTGGACAATTGCCTGAGTGAATCTATATCAAGTTTTTGATTTGTCACAACTAATGTCAATGTTGTATTCGCATAATGTGGTTCAGGAGGAATATTGTTAGCAAGTCTTTTTTCAAGAAGCTCGTTATAATGATAACGTTTGCCTGTTTTTCTGTCATAATTGCCTCTGACAATATGTCCTTGTCGGTCAACAATAACTCCAAGTGCGTTGACAACAGTAAAAACCGCTAATTTTGTCTCGCCGATCTGCTTAAAAGCTCCGCCTTGACCTGTTCCATCAGGCTGTAGGCAATCAAAAGCGGGACCGCAACCGGGCCAACATCCTACGCCATGAAACCCAAGCGGAAACACGCCTGTTTTAACCGATCTCATCGCAGATCGCCCTAATTCTTTATCAGGATAAATCATATTATTTCTGAAAAAGTCATATATCACTGCCCCACGAACGCTATATATGCCTAAATATTTTCGCATAGCGAATATTTCCGCAGCAACGCCAGTCACTGCTTCTAATCCATAAGTAGAACCGCCAGCGAAACATATAGCTGATGTCCTGCCATCTTCGGCAGAAGAACCTCTTATCGTCCCGGGAAAACCGCCTCTGACATCAGCGACAGATATAACGTCCTTTGGAAAATAAAAAACTGTGCAACCAGTTGGTCCCTCTTTATATTCCGCTATTCCGACATATAATTCAGGGAAATCATATTTCAGAACACGCCCTTCATACTCGGTTTGTGGAATCATTTTAGTATTATCATTTGTAATCAATCGTCCATCTATTGACATATAAGAACTCCTTTGAATCAGTATATCTTACAAAAGCAAACAAATCTGTTTTATCGCTAATTAATTTTTATTTCTGTCCCATCGGGATTTTTATAAGCTTCATAAAGTTTAGTTACCTCTAATGCGGTTTCAAGGTTACATTTTTCTGGCGGTCTATTAGCTAAGACACATTCAGAAAAATATATGATCTCTGGTGCATAACCAAGCATGAAAATCCCTTTATTATATAACTGACCTAACGAAAATTCAGGCTCCCAATATATAGGTGCGGATTCATCTTTTCCGATATAATTGCTTGACCGACCATAACCGCCGGGACCACGTTCTCCACGACGATAATATATCAGTTTAACGCCGTTTTCAACTACCAAATTACATCCAGAGCCGATCACTTCTACGCGTTCAAGAGGGCTTGTCCCAGATTGTCCAGCACAAAGATGCAGACAACCTATCGCCCCATTGAGAAATGTCAAAACTGCGATCGTTCCACCATTAAAAGTCTCTCTCTGAAAATATACGCTTTTTGTCTTCCCCATCAAATAATGTAGAATTGACGCTGGATGACCTATATGGTCAAGAAATCCATGCATCTTGGCGGGATTTTCTCTATCTCTAAAATCTGGTATGCTTTGAGGATAACGAACATATATTGACGCAGGATTTCCAAACTCTTTTGAGCTTATGATCTCCTTTGCTTTTGATATTGCCGTAAAAAATACCTTCTTGAAGCCGACCATGACGAATTTTCCTGTCTTTTCGCTGACATCAATCATATCTTGGACTTCCTTAACGCTTGATGCTGGCGGTTTCTCTATCCAAACATGGCATCCTGCGTTCATAATATCTATCGCAAGCTTAGGGTATCGCGGAATATTGTTCTCATAATTGGTAACGACAAAGACTGCGTCAAGCGATTCTTTATCAAGCATTTCAATATGATCATCATAAGCGGATTTTGCCCCAAACATAGATTTGTATGTCTCGGCACGCTTTTTATCAAAATCGCACACTGCGACAAGCTCTATCGGTGCATATTGGAACGTTGGATAAATGTTGCGATAGGAATGTCCCCCACATCCTATAAATCCTGCCCTTATCCGCTGTTCATATTCAAAGTTATATTTTACATACATTGTATTTCTCCCCAAGAAAATTTCTCTGGGATAACATCATCAATGTTAATTGGGGGAATTGATTTTAGCATTCTATAATCCTTTCTTACCATCTAAAAGTTTTTTGCCAAGCGTTTTTTAAATCATAGATATTGACTGATACGACGACGTTTTCGTTAAGACCATAAATGATAAGTTTATCATTATCAGTTACTTCGCCGATCACTGCTGTATCAATATCAGACATTATCCTTTCAAATTCCGCTTGATTTTCTTTTGAAACCTCTACAATGAACCGACTGTTTGACTCTGAGAATAATATTGTGTCATTACGAATGACGTCATCAGAACAAGGGACATTTTTTAGATGGATTTCCATTCCATATCCACCAGAAAATGCCATTTCGGCAATCGCTACGCCGATTCCGCCTTCAGAACAATCATGGCAAGCCTTGACCAGTCCTTTTGAAATAGCTTCGCTCAATTTTTCCATTGATCTTTTGCCTTCTATGGGTCTGACTTTCGGCACGTTGTTTCCAATAAAACCTCTGATACTATAATAATGCGAAGCTCCTAATTCGTCATAGGTTCTTCCAACTGCATATATTAAGTCACTTGGAGATTTTGCATCCATAGTGATCGCCTTACTTATATCATCAATAACGCTTATCGCAGAAATTAGAAGCGTTGGCGGAATTGATAACGTTTCACCTGTTGTTGAATCCCTATATTCATTATTTAAGCTATCTTTGCCAGATATGAAAGGCGTTCCGTAAGCAATAGCGAAATCATAGCATGCCTTTATAGCACGGACAAGTGTTCCTAATCTATCAGGTTTATCTGGATTGCCCCAAGAGAAGTTGTCAAGAATAGCAGTTTCTTTTAGATTTCCTCCAACAGATACAATATTCCGCAATGCTTCATCTATTGCAGAACCAGCCATCCAATATGTATCTATATCGCTATATTTAGGATTGATGCCGTTTGAGACGACAACCCCACGTTTTGAGTTCAGAAGTGGACGAATAATACATGCATCACCAGGTCCATCGTTGTCTATGCCTTGAAGAGGCTTAATTATGCTTCCGCCTTGGACTTCATGATCATATTGCCTGATCACCCATTCCTTGCTCGCGACATTTGGACTTGATAATATATCTAATAAATATAGCGTTAAATCAGATGGATCGTCAAAAGTCGGTTCTTCATAAACGGGCAACTTCCATATCGCCTGTTTTCTTGCCTTTGGAATGCCATCATGCACAAACTCCATATCAATATCCGCAACCGTCTCGCCGTCATATAAGAGATGTAATTTCTTGTTATTTGTGAACTCTCCGATAACGGTTGCCTCAACATCTTCATCAGCAAACACTTTAAGCAATTCATCAATTTTTTCTGGAGGAACTGCCAAAACCATTCTTTCTTGTGCTTCGGAGACCCAAATTTCCCAAGGAGCAAGCCCTGAATATTTGAGGGGGACTTTTTCAAGATAGACAGTCGCACCTGTATCTTTTCCCATTTCGCCGACTGCGGAAGAAAGCCCGCCTGCCCCACAATCTGTTATCGCATTATATAATCCCTTATCGCGAGCTTGGAGTATCGTATCTGTCATTTTCTTTTCAACGATTGCGTTTCCAATTTGGACTGCACTGCTTGATGTTACCTCAGAATCGTCAGTCAATTCAATTGATGAGAAGGTAGCACCATGTATGCCATCGCGACCTGTCCTTCCGCCGACAACTACAACTAAATCGCAGGGGCTGACCTTCTTATAACATTTATCCCTTGGGATTAAGCCGACATTGCCACAATAGACAAGCGGATTTCCTATATAACGTCTGTCAAAAAGTATAGCACCATTGCAGGTAGGAATGCCCATTCTGTTGCCATAATCCCTGACGCCAGCGACAACGCCCTTAAATATCCGCCTTGGGTGAAGCGTGCCTTTTGGCAATTCATCATAAGGTAGATCATGCGGACCGAAGCAGAAAACATCAGTATTCATAATCGGTTTTGCCCCAAGACCGACGCCAAGTGTGTCCCTGATCACTCCGCCGATGCCAGTCTCCGATCCGCCGTAAGGTTCAATAGCCGATGGGTGATTATGCGTCTCTACCTTGAATGCAACGCCATAATTTTCATCAAAAGCTATAATGCCTGCGTTATCCGAGAAAACAGACAGACACCACTCTTTATTGAGTTCACGAGTTGCACGGATTAGGTATGTATGCAGAAGGCTGTTTATGATCTCTGATTTTTCTTTGCCATTTTCTATTTCAGTATATTCAATAATGCCCTTAAATGTCTTATGGACGCAATGTTCTGACCATGTTTGAGCCAAGGTTTCAAGCTCAACATCAGTGGGATTTCTGCCGATCTGGACAAAATAATCCTTAATTGTTCGCATCTCTTCTAAATTCAGTGATAGCACACCTTCTATGCTGATCTTTTGTAGCTCTTCATCGTTTGCGTTTAATATATCTATGTGCTGGACTTTTATCTTTCCAGATTGCATCTTATGTATCCTTCCTGTTAGACAATGATTAAATTTTACTTTCTTGACAAACCAATTATTAATAAATAAAGTGCTAAAACTCCAATGATGATAGATTTGCTGGAAAATAAAGATGAGATCGCTGTTTTTTCCTTCTCTTGTTTTGTCTCGGGTTCATCATTAGACTTAACATTGATCTTCAAAATCTCGCTTGTAGCAGGCTGATACTTTTCGTTGCCGTCCCAATTTGTCAAAGCCTTCCATTGACCTGCTGTATCCAAAAGGACACTGAATTCAAATTTTCCTTTCGTATCAGTATAAGTCTGTGATACATAGACTTTTTCGTCAGGTGATATTATCGTTATTTTTATCGGCTCAGAATCCCTAATCTTTGCAGAAAGCTGTCCTGATAAGTCAATTTTATCTCCAACTTTATTTATATTTGGCAGTTTTACAATCCAATCTATGGAGCTTTTTTCCTTTTGTATTTTCGGTATGATTATCGTATCAGTTGTCTTTTCAGTAATGACTTTTGATACTTTATCCTGCTTTTCTTCTGGTTGTGCCTCAGATGTCGCTTTTGCTTGAATCTCTGTTTGACCTTCTGTCTTGGTTTCTGTGACAACCGATGACGCAATATCAGCTAATATCTTAGTTTCAAGAGTTTTTATGCTAAGATTACCAGCCAAATCTTTTGCACTGATCTTACAAGACAAGTCTTTTCCAATAACATCATCGTTATCAAGATCAACAACATATTTCCAAATTCCCTTATCATCATTGATCATATCCTTATAGCCAGAGAATTGCCCTTCTGAACCTATTCGGTAATCAATTTGAGGAGAACCGCTAATTCCGCTGAATTTATCAGTTATTTTTGCCTCAATATTGAGTTTATTCCCTGTCTTTTTAGCACTTATGCTTTCCACTATTGGTGCTAATCTGTCAAGTTTTATCCCTGATAATGTTTTATGTTGTTCTTCGTTACCAACGTTATCAATAGCCCAATATTCCAAGCTATTTTCCCCTTGATCATCAAATTTTGGCTGGCCATCAGATTGGACAGTCCTTTCATATCCGCCATTTATTTTATATTTAATCGCTGATATTCCGCTTCCATTTCCGTCATTTGCACTGAGATTAACGACAAAATCAGATTTTCTCCAAAGTCCATCGTAATCATGGCTTGTGCTTGGTGCTTGGTTATCAATATTAAATGCAGGTGATGTATCTTTTGCCATCAAATTATCGTTATCAACTGCATTAGCTTGAATTTTGATATTTTTGACAATATCACTGAACACGGATTTTGTGTTCCAATCAATTGTATATGGAGGCTGTTGTAATGCTCTGATAGGATTCCATCTAACCCCATCAAGCGAATATTCAAACCAGACCTTCGTTATATTTCCATCGCCATCAGAGGCATCGGCACTGAGCTTAATAATACCGCCTTCCCAATTTCTGAAAGTATTTGATATTTTAACGATCGGTGGAACTTTGTTACTGCCTATCAATTCCTGCTGTTCAGGGCTTTCGCCAATGTTTCCCGCAACATCCTGACATCTCACTTTATAGTAAAGCGATTTGTTTATATATTTGCTCCACCCGCCCGTTGGTTCAGGTATATCAAAATACCAAAGATCATCTGATTTTATCATGTTTTCATATCCATCATAATTCGTCTCCGTGCCTATGTGATAGTCTATTTGCGGTATTTTTCCTTCAAGACCGCTTATTTCATCTGACACTTTTACATATAGCCTGAATTTACCTGAATAATCCTTTGACAGCACTTGCGGTTCTTTATACCAATCAGAAAAGGTTGGCGGTGTTTTATCAAGCAAAATATCGTTCAATACTTGATGCTCTTCCTCGTTATCTAATCTATCAACTGACCAATATTCAAGGATATTTTTTCCTTGTTCTGTAATTTTAGGCTGTCCATCACGTCTTAAATCTTTTTTAGCCCCGTAGTTGATCCTATAATATATTCCCGACACACCTATACCATCGCCGTCTGATGCAGAAAGGTTTATATTAAAATCCGATGTCTTCCATTTTCCGTCGTAATCGTGGCTTGTCTTAGGTGGATCGTTGTCAACTGATATACTGCCTTTGTTTATATCTATCGCTGATAAACTTGGTTGTCTTTCTGCAAAGACCCTTATCTGAGCATTTTTTGCAACGCCTTGAAACGATTTTCTGGTATCCCAATCAGCGTTATATGGTGGCTCGTTAATTACCACTATATCGTTCCATTTTGTCCCATCTAAGCTATATTGAAAAGAGACTTTATCTGCTTTCCCTACTAATTCTGCTTCTAATTTGATAATGCCTCTATACCAGCCATCATAAGCAACATTAAGCTTAGCTTTCAACGTTTCTGTGACTCGTATTTTCCACATATTAATTGTGCCATCATTTCCCGCAGTCGCAAGCATTTTGCCGTCAGAAGTGAAAATTACTGAGTTAGTTCCGCTTTTATTTGGTTTTTGTTGACTAACTATGTTGCCAGACTGGATTTCCCATATTACCATATTGCCGTCAGTTGCAATAGATACAAGCAATCTTCCATCAGGGCTTATCGCCAAACAATCATCTAATCCAATTGTTGCTTTTTGTCCGACAAAGTTCATCTTCTCTTTATTTGATTCTATATCCCATAGATTCACAGTTCCGTTATTCAATCCCGAAGCGATTAATTTTCCATCAGGGCTAAAAGCTATGGAGTTCACCCCCGCATCAATAGACGGCTTTATCCTTATAACCTCGTTACCTGTGCTAACGTCCCATATCTTTATATTGCCATCAGAAGAGCCAGAAGCTAAGAGTTTGCCGTCAGGAGAGAATGATATGGAGTTAATCGCTCCAAAATGACCTTTTAATGTTTTTGTCTCATCGCCAGATTTCATATCCCATATACGAATGGCCTTGTCATCAGACCCGCTTGCGAGAAGTGACCCATCTTTATTGAATCTAAGAGAATATACTTTTCCCTGATGACCTTTTAATGTCCTTATCCGTTCTTTATAGTTTATGTCCCAAAGGGCAACTAATCCAGAATCTAATCCAACAGCGATGAGGTTTCCATTAGGGCTAAATGCTTCTGAAAGAATGGCGTCAGGGTGTTTCATTATAGCTTTTATCTGTTTGCCAGAGTTGACTTCCCATATCTTTATGCTCCCATCATTTGCCCCTGCAACTATTAGGCTGTTATCAGGGCTAAAAGCGATTGTATTGATAGGTTTTTTAAAGTCAGTTATTGACTTAATAGGCTGAAATTCAAAAGATGTCCCTGTATCAGATAAAGTATTATTATTGAATATAAGAAACGAGATGAAAATTGATAATGAAATGACTCTTAATCGCATATTTTGCTCCTATAAAGATAATAACTCTTACATTTCCCTATTCCCCGTTACTCGTTACTAATTTTGTTTTATGTATGCCCAAGTTTGGGTTAATTTTCCTTTTCTATTTACTTCTGCCATAGCTGGCATGTTAGGTCTTCCAGGCGAAGGGACAGCAAGTCCGACGAAATCAAGGCTGTTATCATTTGTATCAAATCCGTCTGGTCTTCTTCCGATACTATATCCTATAACATCAAGGGTTGGCTCTTTTTCTCCTGCGAATACTGCGTTTGAGAAATCGCCGTAACCTACCGCATCTATTTTTCCTTCTTTATCATGTAATTGAATGCTGTCAGGTCCATTTTGATAATCTGCTTTTGCATTAACTAAGTCGGCGTTTGGGACAGATTTATTTTGTGCCACGACAAAAAAACCATTTGGTTTAACCTTATAGCCAGAAAGATCAATGATATTATATTCTGCACCTCCATTGCCATTAATTCCAACCAGTTTATATCCATCTAATTTTAGATTTGGTTTTCCATATAGTTCAACAAAACAGCCCAAACCAGTAGTTCCAGGGTCATAGAATACTTCATTAATAACTAATTCGCCAGCAAAAGAATTTAATTGTATAAAAAGAAAAATTAAAAATAAAATTGATCTTTTCATAGTCACTAAAACCTCGGCTTGACGCCTAACCTTAATAATTGCTCCCTATACTCGTCAATATTTGAAGGAGTAACAATAACAACACCGGGATCAATTATTTCCGACTTCGGCAAGATAGCAAGAGTGTTATTTATACCAGCTTTTATCATATTGTGTAAAATTAAGACTGATGAATACCCTAATCTGTAAGGTCTCCTTGATATTGCAATTTGAATAATGTTCTCCTTAACTGTGTTAATTATTTCGGAAGATTCTCCTATACTTACGACCTTTATTTGACCTATTTTATTAGCTTTTTTTATTGCCTTAGCAGTTGCAATACCTATTTCATCGGATACACAAAAAATGCCTTTAATAGGAGAAACGTTATCCGCGGAAAATAAAGACTCAATGTTATCTGTATTGACGTCTACAACGGAAACAACATTTATTTTCTCATGCTCGTTTATAATATCCTTGAATCCTTGAACTCTTTGGACATAATCAGGGACAGATGGATCAGTTATTATGGCGATATTCCCCCTGTATTCCAGAATTTCAGCCATTGATTCGCCAGCTTGTTGACCTGCAAAGTAATTTCCAGTGCCTATATAAGCATGCCTTCCTTTTGCTACGTCTTTATCCAAGGCGATACAGGGAATATTAGATTGGACGATATTAACCATAATTGGTTCAATAGTCTTTGGATCAGATGCCCCTATTGCTACACCATCAATAGATTTAGAAATGACCTCTTGAAGTTTTCTTATCTGCCAAGCGGGGTCCTCTTTTGACGGGACATAAAATTTGACATTTACATCAAGTTTTTTGCCAGCAGATTCAGCACCTAATTTGACATCATTCCAATAAGAATCATCTGCTTTACCTATTATAGCTATGTTTATTTGTTTTTGATTTTTTGCTTGACAAGAAAATAGAAAGATAATAACAAATACTATTACAATTTTTTTCAATAGACATCCCCCTTGTTATTGGTTTTATCCGCAATTTATAGGCGAAACAATCTTAAAAACTGTAATACAAAATTTCTTTGAGTGATCGCCATTACTTATATCAAATAAAAACGAATTTATCAAGTAAAAGGCTTAATTGGAAATTTATCCTGACTTTGTCTTTTTATTATCTCTCCAATTAATCAAAAGAGCTATTCCAACGCCTAATATGATAAATCCTAAGAGCAAAGCGAATGCTGATCCAAGCGATAATCCCTCCTTGTTAGTGTAATCTCTGATGTTTATGTTAAGAAAGCTAATGAGTATAAGTGGGATTCCCAAAACTGCTGATATAATCTTGATAACCCTATTTAATTTTAAAGTTTGGTTTATTTGGTCTCCATTAGCAATTGTGCAATGGTATTTATATAGATCGTCTATCTTGTTGCTAATGTATTCATATAATAAATTTGTCCCAAGTCCATACTGATATTTCTTGTATATCTCCTCTCTGATATGGTTTTTTGTGACATCAGCGAGCCAAAAGCGATTTTGGAATTTCACCTTTTGACCTAATAAATCCTGTATTCTGTTACTAATTTCATAAACATTTTGATCAAAGTTAATGAGATTATCCTGTAACTTTAATAGCTTTATTTTCTGACAAAGACAAAAAATATAAAGGAAAAAATAATCCCTTGTGATAGTGTGAAAAAAAGTTTTATTAATTTGTGGGCTATCGCTAAACTCCAAAAAGGCGACATTGTTATTCAACGCAATTCCTTGACAAGATTCCCATATAGCTATGCGATACTCTTTGACAACTCTGCTGACATATTCATCATTAAGTATATCCTCACTTCCAATTGGGGTCATCGTTCCAATCTCATAAAGCCATAGGTCTCTCATTTCTAATCCCGCAATATCTGTTTTACTGATGTTTTCATCTTCTGATATTTGAGCGTAAGTAAACGTGTAACATCTTTCCATTTCCTCTTTGCTTATAGGAGGATAAACTTGTTTATTTTCAACTCTTCCATCCTCATCCCCAAAATTAATCATGATTATATTCTCAAGCAAAAAGTTAATGAAATCATTCATGGAGTCAATCTTTTTGCTATTGGGGAATACAGACAAATTGAGATGTGGAGGCTCAATCCCATTGTAAGTGGGCAGAAGCATTCTTATTACTCGTAAAAAGTCAACGAGTTGATGAAGAGAATCGCATTGAGGATTTATGTTTATCGCCAACAACCCTGTTTTATCATCAAAAATATAGGCGTCAATGAATGAAATATGACCGTTAAATATACCCTCTATGTATCCAACATCTTTTTTGAGAAATTGCAAAGTAAAATCACAGGAAAAAGGTTCGCTTCCAAGCATAAATGTCAGATGTCGTGTGCTTTGAGGCTTTATCGGCGGACTCATCTCAGGGAACAATGTTTTTCTGATAGATGGCTGAAAATATGATGTGGCGTCATTAATATCTTTTTTTTCGCTTGAATTAAGTCTAATAAGCCACGTTTTCCAATTATCAGCCTTTTCTGCTTGTTTTAATTCGTCAAAACGATGATGGAATGGAAAGATCAAAACACATTCTGAATTACTGATGGGAATGTTAGGAATTTCCTTCATTCAGCGCCTCCAAAAACATTACTTATAATATGTTTTGTTATTAAGGGTTGTTTGACTCACACGACCTGCTTTTAAGAGATGTTCTATATGCTTTATAACTTCAATTTTATGCAAACATAAGGAGTTTGATATGTCATCAATAGTGCAAGGTCTCCTTTTGACAAGATCAACTATACGATCTTCTATGGACTTATCATTTTGAGATAAATTTTTTGGTGATCTGTCAAAATCTGTTATTATCTCAACACGATCATCAAAAAGGCTTGCGATCTGATCCATCTCTTCATTAGTCAAAGGCAATGCAAAATTTTCAGCAGGTGGTCTCACAACCGTGTTTAGTTGAATTTTATCTATCCTGAGATCACGGATCATATCAGCCATTTGCTTCAATTCATCAAGGTTATCATTTATCCCCTTGACGATCAAAATCTCAAGCCATAGTTTGCCTTTATAGTCTTTGGCAAATTCACGTAAGCCATCAATGATCATATCTATATTCAGATCATTACAAGGGCGGTTGACCTTGTCAAGTGTATTGTTAGATATTGCATCAAGTGAAGGCACGACGAGATCAGCAGAGATCAGGTCATCTCTGACGTCTTTTCTATAAAGCAGAGAGCCATTAGTTATCACAGCGACGGGTATATCAGTAAAAGCTTTTACTTTTCTGATCATCTCGCCTAATTTTGAGTTTAATGTCGGTTCGCCAGACCCAGAAAAAGTTATGAAATCAACATTTTTACCGCTTTCTATAACTTCCTTGATCTCTGCTAATACATCGTCAATAGGCACAAAATCTGCCCTTTCAGTAGTTTTCTTAATCGTTAAGCCAAGTTGGCAATAGACACAATCAAAGCTACATGTCTTAAAAGGGACAATATCAACGCCAAGCGACATTCCAAGCCTTCGTGAAGGCACAGGACCGAAAACATATTTCATATTAAAACCTCTTATGGATCAACCTTCCATTCGTCTAAACCTGTTGGGAATGGAACTGGTCTTTCAATTTTAGTCTTTATCTCTGTATATTGACCTGATTGCGAGGATTTATCAAATGCGGTCATAATTTCAAGGACATGATAAGCGAGATCGCCATTGACGCGATGCTTTCGCCCTGAACGGATAGCACTTACCATATCTATAACTCCGATCATGCGAGCATTATTTGGGAATGCTAATGGGACTTCTGTCCAATTGCTTCCGGGTTTTGCAACCATCACAGGTCCACCAAAACCGTTAGGATCAGGGACTTTCATTGAACCATCTGTGCCATAAATCTCTATACACGGCAAGCTATGTCGCCATATATCAAAGCTCATAATCATTGTGATGATAGCACCGTTGACAAATTCTATCGTTCCTGCAAGATGAGTATTCACTTTCACAGGTATCCGCAGACCTTCATTGCCTTTGCTTGATGCGATCCTTTCGTCAAAAGCTTTTGTAGTGATCCCCGCGACTCGTTTTGCAGGTCCAAGGAGATTGACTAATGCAGTGACATAATAAGGTCCCATATCAAGCATTGGTCCTCCGCCGATGTCATAATAAAATGATGGGTTAGGATGCCAGCTTTCGTGTCCATGTCCACACATAAACGCAGTTCCAGCAATGGGTCTTCCTATTGCACCTTCGTCTAACGTTTTACGTGCAGTTTGTCCGCCAGCCCCTAAAAAAGTATCAGGAGCGCATCCAATTCGCAGACCTTTCTTTTCAGCAAGTTCAACGAGTTTATATGCTTCTTCTGTGCTTACACCCATAGGTTTTTCGCTATATACATGCTTGCCTGCGGATAATGCCTTTAAGCCAACTTCAACATGTGCTTTTGGAATGGTGAGATTAACGACAAGCTCAATTTCTGGATCAGCCAAGAGTTCATCAACAGAGACCGCTTGACAGCCATATCTTTCTGCGGCTGATTTAGCAGCTTCCATCCTGATGTCAGCACAAGATTTGATCTCCAGAATGTCAGTCTTTTGTGCGCCTCCGAAATATGCCCCGCTAATACTACCGCATCCGATGATGCCAATTTTCATTTTTTCCACTTTAACCCTCCATTTTTTATCATAAAAACTTGTTTTTATTTGTTATGGATATATGTTATATTACAATCGTTCAATTGTCAATCATAAAGGTAATTTCCTATCCTGATGCAAAGAAATTGACAATCTCGTTTATTTCTGGTATTATGTTTCCTGTTGAGATACCCGTTAATCCTTTCCAAAGTTAATTTTATTAGATATTTACAGGTTATTTTTCTGTTGGAGTTAAATCATAATGACAAAAATAAAAAGTCTTTTAGTCCTGCCAATAGTCATTTTAGTAATACTTCTGCCAATTTTCATTTACGGTAATTCTGATACAAAGCCAATTCATATAGTTATATTGCATTCAAACGATACGCATGGAAACCTAATTGCCTATGATAAAACAAATCAAGTCGGCGGTATAGCGAGGACCGCAACTTTAATAAAACAGATAAAAAATGAAAATAAGGATAATACACTTGTCCTTCATGCTGGCGATGAGCTATCAAGAGGAGACGAAATAACCGTTTGTTTTGGCGGAGAAGCTAATATGCTGGCAATAGAGATGATGGGCTATGACGCTTTCACTCCCGGTAATGGGGATTTTTATTATGGCGTTAAAAATCTGATTAAACAAACTTCCCTTGTGAAATTTCCAATATTACTTTCTAACATAGTGTATAAAGACACAGATCAACGGATATTCCAGCCTTATATCGTAAAAGAGATCAAAGGGATAAAATTTGGGATACTTGGTCTCGGTATCATTCGCGAAGATCATCCATCAAGCCACAATATTAAACAACTTGATCCGATAGTTGTTGCAAAAAAGATAGTTCCAGAATTACAAAAAAAATCTGATATTATAATAGCTTTAACGCATATAGGTATTGGTGCAGATATTTTACTTGCCCAAAAAGTGCCAGAAATTGATATAATAGTCGGCGGACATACGCATAATAAACTTGATAAACCGATGACAGTCCCAAGAAAAAATGGAAAAGGTGAAGTTATCATCGTTCAAGCGGGAGAATATACACAATTTCTTGGTAGGTTAGACATATATGTTCAAAAAAACAACTCAAATCATTACGAAATTGTTCAATCAGAAGGACAACTTATCTCAATTGATGGAAAAGTCCAAGAAGACAAGGCTATTTCAGAATTCTTAGAGCAATATTCAGAAAAACTTTCGCAGACGATAAAGACATTTAAGGAAGATATTCCAAAAACAGACACACATGATAGCCCAATCGGAAAATTTCTCGCAGAAGCGGTTAAAGTAGAGACAAACAGCGATATTTCTTTACTTGATCTTGGCTCTGCACAAAATGGCATAAAAGCAGGCAATTTAACTCTTGGCGATGTTTATAAAATTCATCCTTGGCGAAATCAAATCCTGATTTACCAATTAACAGGAGAACAAATTCAAAAAATTCTAACAGAAAAAGACCTCCTTGTTTTCGGATGCGAGTATGAAAAGTCAAATGAAGTTATAAACAAATTGATGATTAATGGAAAAGCGATCGATCTCGGTAAAACTTATAAAGTTGCCATAGATGAATACTTATCATACTCTTTGAAATCTATTAAAGATGTTCCATATCTTGAAACAGGAGAAACGATTGATGATATTTTCTTAAAGTATCTTAAAAACAGTTCTTAGTAATTGAAAGGGGAATGCGAAAATGGATAAAAACGGAAGTAACTTAGAGCAAGATAAGAAAAACTGGTTCAGAGCAAACGCAAAATGGTTAGCCATAATTGCTGTCCTTGTTTTAATAATAATCATCGGTGCGATAAAAATGGCAGTTTCTCCAATCGGAGCATCTGTAAAAGTAGAATCATTTAAACCTGATGGTGAAGTCCCGCAGACTACAAATTTCACTATTGAATTCTCACAAGATATGGTGCTTGCTGATAAAGTTGGCGTCCAATTAGACAATGCACCAGTAGTCTTTACTCCCAATATCACAGGAAAATTTAGATGGACTGCACGCCATATATTGCAATTTTACCCGAACGTTATGTTACTTCCGTCAACTCGTTATACCGCTGAGATTCTGCCCAAAATAGGCTCAGAGATGGGCTATTACCTCAAAGGCAAGAGAAAGTTTAATTTTTATACTAAAAAGTTTATAGTTGATAATGCCTATCTATCGTTTAAATTTTCAAAGCCAAGTGACGAGATCGTCCCTATAATTGGAACAATAGAGTTTAACTATCCAGTAGAGTTAGACGCGGTCAAGAAACATCTTAATATAGCATATAAAACGGGAGACAAAATTCCATATCAAATAATAACTCCGCAGGCAGGGACAATAATCCAACTTGAAACAGAACCAATAGCCCATGCCGATAAAACACACACAATTCAAATGGTCATTGACAAAGAGCTTGTCCCAGCTAATGGCACAGAAGGTCTGTCAGAGAATTTCACAAAGAACTTTAACTTGAAAGCAGGTGGGGACTTAAAGGTTGAAGGTGTTTTTCCTGAACGTCAATTGGAGTTCGGATATATAAAGATAAGATTTAACGCCCCAGTAGAGGCAGAACTTGCGAAGCAATATATAACAGTTAATCCTGTCAGTGAACTTCAACAGGAACTTAACTATCAATTCACATCAAACTTCCATTATGTAGAGTTAAGGGGCAATTTTAAGTCAGGGTCTGTATATTTTGTCACTATTAAGCAAGGATTGATGGGTGTAGATGGTTCTATCTTAAAAAGCGACTTTTCCACTAATGTAGTTATGACTAATATTGAGCCGAATTTGGATTTTGTCGGCGAAGGCATCTATTTAGCTAAAAAAGGCAACCTTAATGTTGGGCTATCCACTATTAATGTCAGAAAAGCACATATTGACGTTAGAAAAGTATTTATAAATAACCTTACACATCTCATCAATGCAGGTGCTATGGACTCAAAATATTATTGGTATGACACTGAGTCGTTTGGAAAACTGATACACTCTGAAGATTTAGATATACCTGATAGACCAAATGAGGAAATTGTAACTCCAATAAATATGGAATCGTATCTTAAAGACGAATATATCGGGATATTTGATATACAAGCACGTAGTGAAGATGAATATTGGCGAGAAAGTAGAAAATTGGTGATGATAACCGATCTTGGTATAACAGTCAAAAGAGCGGATAATCAATTCATCGTTTGGGTTCATTCGCTTTCTTCGCTTGATCCGATAAAAGACGCACAGGTTACGCTTTTAAGCAGTAATAATCAAACTATGAAAGTAGGCAAGACCAACGGCGATGGAATGGCAAAGTTGGAAGTGCCGAAAAATATTATGGAGAATTTTAAGCCATTCATCATCACTGTCGTAAAAGATGGCGACGTTTCATTCTTAGAACTGTCAAGAAGCCAAATATCCGTTACGGATTTTGACGTAGAAGGACGACCATATCTGCAAGATGGTTATGATGCTTATGTTTATGGTGATCGTGATATATACCGTCCTGGCGAAAAGGTGCATCTGGTAACAGTAGTCAGAGGGATGAAGGCAGAATTACCGCCAGCTTTTCCATTGAAGATGGAAGTATTAGGTCCTGACAATAGGATATTTACAGAGTTTCGCAAGCGAACTAATGATAAAGGGGCATGTGACTTTGATTTTGATATTCCAACTTATGCTATGACAGGCAACTATACAGCAAGAGTGATCGTCGGCAAAGACGATGAGATCGGCAGAGGACAGTTCAGTGTTGAGGAATTTATGCCAGATCGTATGAAAGTTGAGGTTAAAACAGATGCAGAAACCTATGACTTAGGGCAAACTATTAAGATAGCAATATCTGCGGTAAATCTATTTGGTCCGCCTGCAAGTGGAAGATTAGTTGAAGTTATAAGCCAGATAGAAGATAGCCCATTTTCGCCAAAACAATGGTCAGGGTTCACATTCAGCAATCCGCAGAGACCGACAGCAAGGATAGTCAACGATTTAGGCAAAGGGAAATTAGATGATAACGGAAAATATTCATTGACGCAGAATTTGCCAGTAGGAATAATGCCATCATCATCGCTTAAAAATACCATAAGTGCAACTGTCCACGAACAAGGCGGAAGGACAGTCACAGCATATAAGACAGTCACTTTACATCAATATCAATATTATGTTGGATTGCGTCAAACCAAAGAAGGATATGGGGAGATAAACAGACCAAAAGAGATGGAATTCATCGTCCTTGATAAAAATGCCCAACCTGTTCCAAATAGAAAATGCGATGTCTTCTGTTATCGTGTAACTTGGCAAACTATAATGAAAAAAGTAGATGGCAAGATTGATTATGTGTCAGAGCGACAAGAACAATTAGAAAACTCATTTTCTGTCACATCAGGCACGACTGCTGTAAAATTTGAATTTAGACCAAGCCAATATAGCGAATACAGAGTAGAGATCAAAGATACGGGAGGGCATTCGTCAGCGATCAGTTTCTATGTTTCGGGATGGGGCTATTCGCCGTGGGCAATGAGCAAACCAGAAAGGCTTGACATAGGATTAGATAAGACATCATATAAGCCCGGTGAAACTGCAAAAGTTCAGATAAGATCGCCGTTTTCAGGACGACTTCTGCTGACCATTGATGGTGATAAAGTATATTATACTCAATCTGTCAAAATGGATAAAAATACTGCTACAATAAACGTTAAAATATCAGAAGAATATAAGCCTAATGTTTATATATCCGCAAGCGTTATCCGTTCAACGAAATCGCTTGAACGTAATGCACCTGTTCGTGCTTTCGGCGTAACTCCTGCTATGGTAGATTCAAGCAAGAACAAATTATCAATAACATTAGATACGCCGTCTAATATACGACCAAATAGTCAATTGAAGGTCTCATTCACAGTCAACGGAAGGAATAAAGAAGGATATGTCACTATCTCCGCTGTTGACGAGGGTATATGTCAACTTACTAACTTTCAACCGCCTGATCCTTTTAACCATTTCTTCGGCAAGAAACGGCTTGAAGTAACTTCACACGATATTTATTCTTGGATATTGCCAGAGATTGAGAGGGCAAAGGCATCATCAACGCCATCAGGAGGCGAACCGGGAGCAATTAGAAGACGTGTTTCGCCAATTAGCGTCGCAAGGGTGAAACCTGTCGCATTATGGTCAGGGCTTGTAAAGGTTGGGAAAGATGGCAAAGGTTCGGTTACTTTTGATGTTCCGCAGTTTAACGGCAGTCTCAGAGTTATGGCAGTATCATTCTCAAAAGATGAGTTCGGTTCTGCAAGAAAGGACGTAATTGTCCGTGATCCGATCGTCTTACTGCCGACTTTTCCAAGATTTATCGCAAGTGATGACCGATTTATTGTTCCAGTCAGTATTTTTAATGGCACAGATAGAAGGGATATTTTCACCGTAAAACTTACAGCAAGCGGTCCCGTAGAACAGCCATCGCCAAGCTCACAAAATATCACAATTTCCCCGAAAGAGGAAGGACAGGTCTCATTTACCATTAAAGCGAAAAATCAAATGGGCAAAGTGACGTTTAATTTAACAGCGAGTGGAGCTGGTGAAAAGGTATCTGATACAACAGAAGTCCCGTTAAGACCTGCATCTCCGCCTGTTACAATGACAGGTAGCGGAGTTGTAAAAGCGGGGACAACTGGAAAATTCACTTTGCCTGCCAATTGGATACCGGGGACAACTGATTTTAGCATAACAGTCTCATCATTGCCAGCTATTCAATTCGCAGGAAGCCTTCAATATCTATTGCAATATCCTTATGGCTGTGCAGAACAGACTACATCAAGGGTGTTTCCGTTGCTATATTTCAATGATATGGTAAAGGTGATAGAACCGAGATTATTTGGGACAAAGAGTGCGGACTACTTCGTTACAGAAGGCATAACAAAATTGATCAATATGCAGATGCCATCAGGCGATTTTTCGTTCTGGCCCTCCGCAGGATTAGGCAACGCTTGGACAAGCATATATGTCTCTCACTTCCTTATAGAAGCTAGGAAAGCAGGATACGAAGTCCCAGACAGAGTTTATAACAACATGATTAAAGCAGTTAAAAGTCACGCAAGAAGCCCTATAACGGATAGCTGGCAGTTGGAGATAAAGACTTATGCTTGTTATGTGTTAGCGATTGCTGGTGAGCCAGATAAAAGCACGATGCTATATTTAAAGAACTCAGAGTTAAGCAGAATGTCAGATTTTAGCCAATTCCAATTAGCAGGTGCGTTTGCATTGTCAGGAGATATAAACACTGCTAATTCAATGATTCCAAAGACGATCGCGCCAAGAGATATTAAGCGAGAGAGTGGGCATAATTTCAATTCGTCAGTCAGGGCAGATGCGATTATGCTTGATGTATTATCAGAGATCAATCCCGATCATCCGCTTGTGCCAAAGCTAATTGATAGATTAGCAAAATCCACGTCACAAAATCGTTGTTGGTACACTACACAGGAAAACGCCTTTGCATTCCTCGCACTTGGCAAGATTTTCAAGAAACAACCGCCGGGAAAATATACTGGAACGATCAGTATTAACGGATCAAATCTCGGTAACTTCACATCAAAAGATCAGAGCTGGACAGGAAAAGATTGGGGAGGCAAGGAAGTTACAATAAACGTCCAAGGGACAGGCACTTGCTATTATTACTGGAAAGCCTTTGGAATACAATCAGAAGGACAAGTAAGAGAGTTTGACGAGGAATTGACTGTCCGTAGAAGATATTTGTCCTATGATGGAAAACCTTTAAGCTATGATCAGTTCCAGCAAGGAGATTTAATCGTCGCAGAGATCGCCTGCAAGGCAACAGCGGAGAATTTAGATAACGTCGTCATAGTTGACCTTCTTCCTGCGGGATTTGAGATAGAGAATCCGAGGCTTGGTTCAAGGGCAGGTGTGCCTTGGATAAAAGATGTTGATTATCGCCCAGATTATATGGATATTAGAGATGATAGAATAATACTTTTCGTCCATTTACCGAAGCAGAAGGAAGTTAAGTTTTATTATGCTATTCGTGTTGTAAACGTCGGTGACTTTGTCCTTCCTGCAATATCAGCAGAAGCAATGTATGATCCTGCAAAAGCTTCTGTATCTGGTGGTGGAAGGATACGCGTTATCCCTTGGTGATATTCGTTAGATTATTACTGCTACATTGATGTTATCTGAGAAACCGAAAATGCTATAAACAAATTCACATTTCGTTCTCAACAGGCAAACAATAGGGCTTTTAATTTCGTCTTTATGCTCAGAGAATACATAATAGTTTGCCTGTCCTTTTGTAAATATTATATCTGCGTTATTTAGCTCGTTTCTGAAATCAGATGACATTTCATCAAAGCTTATGCCGAGTGTATCAGGTCCCGCTAATATTACTGACGAAGCGACATCGGATAATTGGACTTTTTCTGCATCATCTATTGTCGCATCGCTGGTAATAGCTCCGCCGCGAACTGCTGAGATCACTTTTGAGCCGTTTAATTCTCTTAAATTTTTTATAAGCAGTTTGTCTATTGCTATTTCGCCGACATTATCATGCACAAAAAGTATTCTCTTAGCTGACCCTGCTTTTTCGTATATGTCGTATAGATGATTTACTTCTAATTTGTCTGCCAACTTATAAAGCGAGTTTTCAATTTCCTCAATGCTAAAATCATATCCTGTCCCAACGGTTCTAAAGTCCAACGCATTGCCCGCTATACACCATTTTACGATAGTAGAGAATTTCTCAAATCCCGACAGATTTGCTAACTTTTGATCTAATTTGCTTTCAAGCTCAATTCCCATAACATTGCACAGGTCACGTCTTTTAGCAAAGGGGACTTCAATTCCTGATATTCGCTTTAAGATTCTATGCACTGCGGTTATATAAAACGACGGTTCTTTATTTAATTCAATATTTTCTGAAAGAAATTCAAGGCATTCTTTCATAATTTTCTTTTTGATGTCATCATCAAGACCGAGTGATTCAACCGCCCCATAAATATCGTCTAATATGCACGGAACACAGCCTAATTTCGCTATCAAGTTTAAGCCTCCATTTAAAAATTTATCCAATTCCCATTCTTTCTTTCACTAAATTTAGGGTTTTCTGTGCTATTGGTCTGAGCCTTTCAGCACTTTTAGTTAAAAGCGAATCAATATAAGCAGGGTCTGCGGTTATCTCTTTATATTTTTCTTGGACAGGTCTTATGCCTTCAATGATCACTTCTGCTAAATCTTTCTTAAAATCAGCATATCCTTTGCCTTCATACATTGATTCTATTTCATCTCTGCTTTTTTTAGTGAATAATTCATATATTACAAGCAGATTGTATATGCCGGGGCGATTTTCGTCAAATTTAATCTCGCGAAGTGAATCAGTGGTTGCTCGCATGATCTTTGCACGAATAGCATCTGGAGGGTCAAGCAAAAGCACAGCGTGATTTTGAGATGTTTCGCTTTTGCTCATCTTTTTGGTTGGATCATCTAACCCCATAATTCTTGCGCCAACTTCGGCAATGACAGGTTCAGGGATTTTGAAAGTTTCGCCATAAGTTGAATTAAATTTTTGTGCAATGTCTCTTGTTATCTCTACGTGTTGTTTTTGGTCTTCGCCGACAGGGACAAGGTCTGCTTGATATAGAAGAATATCAGCAGCCATAAGTGCGGGATAATCAAAAAGACCGACGCTTACATTTTCCTTTTGCTTTTCGGATTTTTCTTTAAATTGCGTCATCCTTTGCATCCAACCCATAGGAGTTATGCAGTTCAATATCCACGCTAGCTCGCAGTGTTCGCCTATATGTGATTGAATAAAAAGCTCGGATTTTTTGGGGTCAATACCAGAAGCTAACAAAAGTCCTGCAAGTTCACGGCTTTTTGCCCTTAAAACTTTTGGGTCTTGCGGAACAGTTATGGCATGGAGGTCAACAACACAAAAAATGTTATTATATTTATCCTGAGAGTTAACCCAATGTTGAATTGCACCGAGATAATTGCCGATATGGATGTTTCCTGTTGGCTGGATGCCCGAAAATACTAATTTTTTCATAATTCTATCTCCTCTGGAATAGCAAGCTTATAACAATAAAAAAGCCGTAAGCACCTCTATATTAAATGTGCCCACGGCTAATATAAATTGAATTATAATATCAAAGCTTTGGACACACTTGGACATCTACACACCACCAACGCCATATTCCAATTTTATATAAGTGTTTTTTCAATGTGGTAAAGATAAATTCCATGTTGTGCCTCTGCTAGATTATTCATTGTGAATTAAAAAATTTAGCTTGTATATATAAAATAACAGAAAAGCGTTTAAGTGTCAAGACATGAGTGTAATTCAAATTTTAGGCAACCCCGAATAATTAGAACGATAACTTAACCAGTAGTCTTCCCATTCATTATTCTTCCATTTCAAACGTAAGGATGTGATATACTGCGCTCCCTCTTCTGTCC